>Ga0209211_10011832_pt1 | contig 11089 bp, 8 predicted proteins | sample RifGroA2_FD_183992 | JGI IMG/M metagenome (GOLD analysis project Ga0209211, IMG submission 183992) | Groundwater microbial communities from Rifle, Colorado, USA - Groundwater A2 (SPAdes) (version 2) | ecosystem: Environmental > Aquatic > Deep subsurface > Groundwater | place: Rifle, Colorado...
CTTGAGGTTGTCCTGAATCCCTATGGAAGAACGCTGAAAAAAGACGAGGTTATTGAGTTTTGCAAGGGCGCAATAGGCGTTATTGCAGGAACAGAAATTCTTGATATTGATACATTAGAATGTCTGACTAAAACATATTCCCAGTCCTCGGGCCTCAGGCCTCAGTCCTTAAAAGTAATTTCCCGCTGTGGTAGCGGCCTTGCCAATGTTGACCTGGATACTGCAAAAAGATTGGGCATTAAGGTATTCAATACTCCAGATGCACCAATAGTTGCAGTGGCTGAATTAACGGTAGGGTTAATACTCAATTTATTAAGAAAAGTTTGTTGGATGGACAGAAACCTGCGAAATGAACAATGGGAAAAAATGATGGGTAACCTTTTAAATAAGAAAAAGGTTGGTATAAAAGGATTGGGAAGAATTGGGAAGAAGGTTGCTGAATTATTAAGACCATTTGGGTGTGAAATAGCATATGCGGATCCTTATGTCAGTGATGGATTATTGGGTATGAAGCGCTTATCTTTTGATGATCTGCTTGGTTGGGCAGATATAATAACCATACATGTTTCTGTAAAGGACAGGTTGGTTGGAGAAAAAGAATTCCAGTTGATGAAGAAGGGAGCATGGCTGGTAAATACCTCAAGAGGTGGAGTCGTGGATGAAAAGGTCTTATATGAGCATCTGAAAAATGGCTACCTTGCTGGTGCAGCTTTGGATGTATTTGAAGAGGAACCTTATGCTGGACCAATAAAAGAATTAGATAATGTAATTGTTACACCTCATATCGGATCTTACGCCAAAGAGGCGCGAGTAGAGATGGAAATGCAGACAGTTGAGAATCTGTTTAAGGGATTAAGGCATTGAGTGATATGCGTGTATTTTTGGAACTGTGAATTATAGTTGAGAATGTAAGCCATGGTGAAAAATATTAAAAATTTAACGAAACTGAATGATAGATCCGTATTAATCATTTTTTTTTTGTTTTCAATTGTACAATTAATCTATATCGGTTTCGACCTAGTTGAATATTTAGTATATAATGTAGATGGGTACTATCAAGGGATATATAAACAGCTGTATCCAGATAATATTACACTAAAGTTTATGAATACGGCAAAATTAATTGAGTTTTTAGTTTTTTACTTTCATCCATTTTTTCAGCTACCAATCCTGTTTATTATTTCAAGTATACTTGTTAAGACATTTCTTGCTTTTTTTACATATAAAATCTCATTACATTTTGTTTCTGAAAAAACTATTGCACTTTATATTACATTATTCTATTTAGTTTCACAATATACACATGGTGTGAATTTGAATGGTATGTGGGGCAGTCCTATATTTTTTAGATCGAGTATATCGGCTTTTTTTACTCTTTTAGGTATTTATACAATATTAACCAATCGGTTTTTTCTGTCATTTTTTCTGTTTTTTTCTTTATCCATACAAATGCATCCAGCTTATGGACTAACATCCCTTATTTATTTCTTTGCCGGATATTTTTATTACGTCTTTACATGTGAAAATAAACAGAAAAAAAATATACTCATAATCCTCTTGGTTATTTTTGCTAATGCATTTCTTTTGTTTTATTGGTCAAAGAATAGCCTTGGTGTGCCTCCTATAGAGGTAAGTGTAAGCGATTGGTATCATTATCTATACTACAGCAATCCGGATGATGTGATAATGTTATGGACATTCCAAAAATACGGATACGTGCTATTCCCTTTGATTTTGTTTGCCTTTTATGTATCCGTGAAAAATACCCAAAAATCTAAAATTGATTATTTCTATCTCGGAACATTTTATGTATGGGTTTCTTTCATGATTGTAGAGTTATTGCATAGGAATAATATTTTTTTTGGAATGCTATCTGAATACTTTATTACTTTAGAATTTAGAAGAGGCCTATGGGTACTTACATTTTTTGCTACTATGATTGCCTTTAGAGAAATGTATAAGATGTTTTCATTAAAAAATATCTTAACGAATAATAAGTTACTTTTTTTACTTCTGCTCTCATTAGCAATATATATTAAGCCAACAGTCTTTAATGTGATTTTATTGGCTATTTTCTTAACGATTTTAGTATCTAATGTTTATATAAAAATTTGTTCGTCGATTATAATATTATATGTTTTATCACTTTTTATAACCGGAAAGTATATACCTGTTCTAAGCATGAACAATACTATCCTATATACAGTGTTCACTCTTTTGTGCAGTTTTGGGGGCTTGTTTGTTATTAGAAGTAGAAGACAGCGAAATTTAAATATAGTTGTGATGTTGCCTTTGTGTTTTTTCCTTGGAACTGCTTTTATATACGGTATTTATAAAAAAGCTTTCTTTGAAACATATTCGATTCTTGCTAATAAGGGGCTTTTTCGGTATCCGGATCATGAAAAATTAATTGTAGATGTTTACCGTCATCATGGTAGTGAAGAGTTTAATATAGAAATGGTTCAAGCTATTCAGAGAGAAAATAAAGGGCACGGTGCAATATTAATGCCAATGTCAGAACAAACCTTTTCAGACCTCGATTTATATAAAGCACCATCGTATATAAATAGCACGATGCTACCCAACTTCTCAAAGAAAATATTTTGTTATATGATATATTACCTTACTGAAATGGGTATTGTTAACTATGATAATACTACTGAATTAATATATGATTCGAAAGGTAGGTTAGATAACCTTATGGATGAAAATTATCATAAACTGACACGCGAGAAATTACTGTATTTAAAAGAAAAACATGGGGTAAAAATTTTTGTAACAATGAAAGAATATAATGGGTTGAAGTTGATTTATAAGGACCAAAAATATTTTGTGTATTCATTGTAAAATTTGATCCAAATAGCTTTATTGGAGAATTTTTCACAAAAAGTTATTCTATAATCTTGTAAACTGATATTTTCTTTACGTATGAAAAGAAACCTTTATTCTGATAAAACTGTAATCAGTATTGTAATTCCCGTTTACAACGAAATAGAAGGATTGTATGCATTGCGGGAAAATTTAGTGCAAACTATCGAATCTTGGAAAACAAAAGGTTGGAAATTAGGTGTCGAGATAATATTAATCAATGATGGGTCTACTGATGGTAGTCCCGAAATTATGGATCAGTTTGCAATGGAAGATCCACGTTTTAACGTTATCCATTTATCAAGGAATTTTGGTCATCAAGAAGCTTTGTCTGCAGGCCTAGCATTTGCGAATGGGTTCTGTGTTGTTGTATTAGATGCAGATTTGCAAGACTCCTTGGAGACCGTTGGGCTTTTTCTCGAAAAATGGGCTTCGGGTGTAGATATTGTTTACGCAATAAGGAAAAATCGCAAGGAAGGAATACTGAAGAGAGCAAGTTACACAGTTTTTTATCGTATATATAAATTCTTAGCTAATAGTAATGTTCCGCTTGATTCAGGTGATTTTTGTCTGATTGATCGTAAAGTATTAGATGTTCTTAATCATTTACCTGAAAAAATACGCTTTGTAAGGGGATTGCGCAATTGGTCCGGATTTAAACAATGTGGGATTGAATGTGACAGACATGAGCGTAAATACGGAGTTTCTAAATACACATTTGCTAAATTGATGCGCTTAGCTTCTACTGGTCTGTTTGGATTTTCGACTATTCCTCTTAGAGTAGTAACGGCTATTGGATTTGTTTGTATGTTTTTAGGTTTTGGCCTGGCAATTTTCATGATGGTATCATTTTTTTGTGATATCAGCTGTTTTGGCAATAAACCTGCTAAAGTAGCTGGTTTTACATCGTTGTTTTCAGGATTGATGATTTTTTCAGGATTTCAACTATTAGCGCTTGGAATAATCGGTGAATATATTGGTTTATTGTATTTTGAGACTAAGGGTCGTCCAAATTATATTATTGAATCTATAAATGGGAAGCTTGGTCAACATAAGGTTCCCTTTGGCCTTGGTCCCATGTCTTTGTATTCTTCGACACACGATTATCAATATTTGAATAATAAAAACGAATAAATAAAATACAATTTTGATTCTCAAATATTGCATTTTATTCTTTGAATGTATATTCATTTCATTTTAATAAAGCCAGATTATTATCATAAGTTTTTATTATGTACTTCAACACTAAGCAGAAATTAAGCCTGGCGAGAAGTTTGATAACAAAAACTAGCCCGGCGTATGTCCAATTTTATGTGACAGCTCGGTGTGACCTTGCCTGTGAACAATGTAACATTATTTATGCTGATGCAGATGCGGAAGAAATGACATTAACACAGATAAGACAAATGGCATATAATCTTTCAAAGATTGGTGTATGTATTGTTCTTTTTATTGGTGGTGAGCCTTTCATGCGTAAGGATCTGCCAGAAATAGTAAAAGCTTTCACCGATGTCAATATTCATGTGCGTCTTCAAACAAATGGTCTTGCTTCTTTAGGAGATCTCCAGCGTTGTGTTGAAGCCGGGGCACATGATATCAGTATCTCTCTGGATACCCTTGATAGTTCTCTTCAAGATTCAATAAATGCAGGAAATGGTCGATCGTGGGATAGGGTGATGGAAACTGTGGCGAATGTAAACCGTATATTTCCAGAAAACGGTACGGGTTTTTTTGGTACTGTTTTAATGCCTCGCAATATGGAACATATAGAAGGTGTTATAAAATTCGCTACAGCGATTGGTTGGTGGGTGTCTCTCGTACCTGTCCATATCACTACTCCAAGTAATCCACGGGGTTTTCGTCTGTTCGATGACAAAAAGGTATGTACTTTTACAAAGCAGCAACTTCCCAGGGTCAAAGAAATTTTACAGAGAGTGAAAGAATTGCGCAAAGAAGGTTATAATGTATATGATTCGGATGAATATATAGATGATATTTTTCATTTCGTTTCAGGTGAACCTCTTACGTGGAGAAGACGTAATATGGATGTTTGTGATTCCCCAAATCTATATTTCGCTATTGAACCTAACGGTAATATACGGCCATGCTGTGATTATAAGTTGGATAAAGCATTTCGAATTTATCAATCGGATTTTTCCAGAAAATATTGGAGTGGCGAAATTCATCGAGAAATATATCCTTATACACGCCAATGTAGTGGCTGTATGTATGGGAGTTACCCTGAAATTTCTGTAACTGCACGGTATTTTATTCCCCAACTCAAGCGTTTCTTCTTTTTTACTAAGAGAACAAAGAATCTCTTGAAAAAAATGTCAGCGGATGAAATGAAAGATCTTTCAAAGCGTATCTTAGAAGATAGCAATGAAAGAGTGAATTATGTCTGAACTTGATGAGAAAAGGGTTAATATATCGCAGAAACGTTCCAAAGCGTTAAGATATCTTCTGCTTCGTCATTTATGGAAAAATAGGGATAAAGTTCCGCATGAAGTCTATTTGGAAGTGGCGAATAGTCTGTCTATTTCTAAAGAAAACGGTAAATATGTAATCAATTGGAATTGCAAGGGCAAGCCTTTTAAAACAGAAATAGCTGAACAGGAGATTTCATTTTATCAACAGGGGATAAATAGAAAAAGCACAGAGCAATTAACGTATAATGAAACAAAAAACAACCTCCTAGCCCAACAGTTTGCAGTTAAAGTGCTGGGCATACAGAATGAACAGGGATTTAGAGCAGGAACTGATACGGTATATATTGAACCGTATTATTTGATGACTGTGATTTTAAACTGGGTAGGATGTTCTGTCCTTTTATGGGCTCTAGGGGTAGAGCATTTGCCTATAGTTTTGTTGTTGGGAATTACTATAAGCTTGGAGTTTGTACGTTGTAAAGGCAAGTATTGGAGTGTTTTGTTATTTTTCATTTTTCCCTTTTTGGGATTTCCATGGATTTCTTTAATTGGGGGTTGCGTATATAGTTTATTACATTTTCTTGATCCCAACCCCTATTATCGAGTATTAAGAGTGGTCACTTCTCTCATCACCGGACTTGTTGGTTTTCTCTTTGTTTTTTCATCAAACGAAACTATAAATTTTGAACCTAAAATAATTACATTCTTTTTCGTATGTATTATCATTGCCGTTTATCGAACAATGTTATTGACACATGCTCGTCGTATGCCCCTTGTATTACCCTTTCTCGGGCCAGCTTTGTATTTGGATGGTTATCCGGTAGCAGGATGGTATGTCGCCGGATTCTCATTTTTTGGGATTATCGTTTTATTAAATAAAAATAGTATATTCCAGGCATGTTCTCGTTTATTTAAATATGAATAAAGAAATAAAATCTGTTGGAATGGTTGAAAGAAATGTTTATGAGAAACCAGAACTTGTTATGGTCTCTAGAAATGATAATTATTCTTTTACAAATGAGTGGTATGAAATTGCTTTAGAGGACCATTTTTGGATGCAATGGAGATTTTGTGTTTTTAAAAATCTCTTAAAAAAGGCAGAGATATCTTTGAAACATCAACTAAATGTGCTTGAAATAGGTTGTGGTAAAGGTGTCTTTCTTAAGCAGATGGAGCAAAACTCTTTCTGGAATATAGATGGAGCAGATATTAATTGGGAAGCGCTTAACGATTCTGTGGCAAAAAGGAGTCGCCTTCTATTTTATAATATAATGGAAAAGCGTTCAGAATATAAACATGCCTATGATATGGTAATTTTAATGGATGTATTGGAGCATATTGAAAAACCTAGTGAGTTTCTAGAAGCTTGTTTTTTTCATATACGACCTGGTGGCATATTTATTATCAATACGCCCGCACTCCCAAGCATGTATTCAGTTTATGATGAGAGTATGGGCCATTTTCGCCGGTACGATAATAAAAAACTTTTGCAGGAATTTGAAATTGTGGAGATTGATAAGGTGGTAACAATCCATTGGGGCTTTACTTTGTTACCGTTCCTTTTTTTGAGAAAACTGCTTATATCTAAAGATGCAAAGCGAAAAGATATTGTTAAAAAAGGGTTTGAGCCTCCCGGAAGGCTTTCTCATACTGTGTTGAAGTTTTTTATGCGTTTAGAATTGTTGTTTTTTAAAAATCTTCCTATTGGTACTTCCATAATGAATGCTGTATTTATAACAAAGGATTAGGATATACTGGATGAAAGTTATTGTCTTTGGTGGTTCAGGATTTCTCGGCAGTCATGTAGCAGATGCTCTGACCGATGCAGGGTATGAGGTTACTATTTATGACTTAAAGCCCTCCCCTTATTTGAGGGATTCTCAGCAAATGGTTGTTGGCGATATACTGGATCAGGATAAAGTAAAAAAAGCAATTGAGGGTTGTGATGTTGTGTATAATTTTGCTGGAATTGCTGATATAGAGGATGCAAGCCAGAGGCCTTTGGACAGTGTAAAATTCAATATACTTGGAAATTCTATTATTTTGGAAGAATCTCGTATGGCAAAAGTCAAAAGATTTGTCTTTGCCAGTTCGCTCTATGTGTATAGTAAAGCAGGTTCATTTTATAGAAGCACGAAACAATCCTGCGAGCTTCTTGTTGAAAATTATCAGGAAATATTCGGTTTATCTTATACTATATTAAGGTACGGTTCGCTTTACGGTCCGAGAGCCGATGAAAGAAATTTTATTTACAGGATAATAAAACAGGCGCTTATCGAAGAAAAAATTGTCCGGGACGGAGACGGTGAGGAAATAAGGGAATACATTCACGTGTATGACGCTGCTAAAGGGAGTGTGGAGATTCTTTCTGATGAATTCGTTAACCAATACGTGATTATAACGGGCAATCAGCAGATGAAGGTAAAAGATTTGTTATTAATGATAAAAGAAATGCTTGATAATAGAATAAAAGTAGAATATATACCGGCTACCATTAATTATCATTATGAAATTACTCCTTATACCTTTGCGCCTAAGCTGGCGAGAAGAATTTTAAGTAATACTTATGTAGACCTTGGACAGGGAATTCTTAAGAGTATTCAAACCATCTATAAGGAAATTAATTCGCTTCCACCTTATGATGGACTTGTAGAAAGAGATAAATTTTAATAGGGGCGATATTCGTTGTTGTAAAGCAAAATTGATTATTTAACCATAGAAAGTGATTGATACAATATTTTTTGACTTTGATGGCGTAATTGTTGAGTCAGTTGATATAAAGACAGAGGCTTTTGCCATGTTGTTTGAGCACGAGGGGGAAGATGTTGTTGAAAAGGTGGTTGAGTACCATTTAAACAATACGGGCATATCCAGGTACGAGAAGTTTAAATATATATATAAGGAAATATTGAATCGTTCTCTTGGCAATGCTGAATTTCAGAGGCTTTGTGATAAATTCGCGGGTCTTGTTACGGAAGCAGTTGTTCTTGCACCATACGTAAAGGGCTCTAAAGAATTTATTGAAAGTTTTGCTTCAAAATACCTGTTTTTTATAGTGACTGCAACACCTCAGGAAGAAATTGATGTAATAATCCGCAGGCGTGCCATCAATCACTTTTTTAAGGCTATATACGGATCCCCAACTAAAAAATCAGATGCTGTAAAATATACTTTGAGTAAGTTGCAGATAAAATCTAATAATACAGTTTATGTTGGCGATGCAATGAGTGATTATATTGCCGCGAAAGATAATTCTGTAAATTTTGTGGCGAGAATAAATAACAACGAATCTATATTCAAAGACAAAGATTGCGTGAAGATAAAGGATTTAACAGGGTTAGCATCAGTTATTGAGAAATTATGATTATCATAAGCTCATATAATAAATTGAAAAAAGTAAAAAGATTTTTACGGAATGACACAAAATGGTGCTATGTAGGTAAAGATATTTGTATTAGGGAAAAGATTTCAGAAACACTGGGTAAAGGAAACAGATTCTATTTGAAAGACAGACTTAACAAGGTTGCGGAGGAGTTTAGTCAGCCATATTTAGACTTTGTGGCAAACATGGGAATGTGCCAGCGTAATAAACTGCAATGGTGGGCAAGCAGGTTTGCCTCAAAGAGTCCGTATCAAACAGATTTTTATTTATTGTTTTGTTATGAAGTGCTTATTAACAGGTTGATAACTGAGTTTGTTGACAAAAAGCAGGATATATGTGTATTTGTAGAGGATAATTGGCTTTTTTTCAGTATAGTAACAAGGTATAAAACTAGCGAAGGCCTTTTATTTTTTGGAAATTATTTAAAGGTTTTCCAGGATGGGATTTTATTAGTATGCCGCGGTATTATTTGCAGGGCATTACTTGCAGTGCGACTTTTTCTCTTATGGTTTGTTGTTTTTTTAAATTATGAGAATAAAAAGCCTGTACGTGTTCAACAAGGTGGTAATACTATAGGTATCTTCAGTCACGCGGAAGAAAGGGCGTTAGATTCTAATAAGTTTGTAGATCATTATACATGTGGACTATCGGAATTTCTGGAAGGGAACAATATAAAAGTAATCCGTCCACTGTTTCTGTTATTTCCGGTTTCTTTATCTAAAAAAATCAATAAATTTAGTGATACCCTGTGGCCCCTGATATTAGACGTGCGCATAACAGATATTTTACAAATTTTGAGGTACTGGAAACCTGAAATTAATTCAGGGAAGGCTTGTGTAATTGGAGAATTTTCTGTCCGGTTGCTATTAAAAAGGGAAATTTTAGATGAATTTAGTAAAACTGGATTTAATCTTTATTTAATATTATTTAAAGTGATGAAGCGCTTTTTTAGCAGGAAATGGTGCAGTGTGTTGATTTATCTTTTTGAAAATCAGCCGATTGAAAAGATAATGTGTCTGGCAGCAAAAGACGCAGGCGGTGCCAAACTCGTTGGTTATCAACATTCTTCAGTGTTCAAATTTCTCTTCAGTTATTTTTTAGGAGAGGGAGAGAAAGAATTTATTCCGCTTCCTGATAAAATAATCGTGAACGGTAATAACGCCTTGAATCTTTTAAAGGAAGAAGGGTATCCGTTAGAAAGAATAGCGGTAGGCGGGGCGTGGAGATATACTTATTTGTTTGAAAATATTAAGCAACGTATGAGTTCTAAGAATTCTGATATGGTAGGTTTGTTGATATTATTGCCTGTAAGTAAGCACATCTCCGAATTTGTTATTGATGCAATAGTGCAGTATTATTCAAAAAATAGCGAAATAAAGATATTAATTAAACCACACCCCCTGATGCCATTGGAAAGGTTACGTGTTAAAAAAGAACAGTTAGATATTTTTGAAATTACAAACAAGCCATTACATGATGTTATGAATGATTGTCAGATTGTTCTATATTGTAATACAACTGCTGGCATTGAATCGTTCTTTTGCGGAAAGATTGTGATTCGATTGTTATTGGAAAATTACATTGATGTTGATCCATTAGCTGGATTTGATGCGCCGGAAATTATTCAAAGTTATGAGGATGATCTGAGCGAAAAGATAGAAGAGGCTATCAGAAAAGTAAAGAATCCTGACATTCGCAATAGTGCGGGCAGTCTGGAAAGATTTTTTAGCAAAGTAGCCCCCAATGTATGGTTACAGACTTTGAATTGTCATTCAGATAAATAGAGATATGTTTCAGACTGCATTTAGCAATTCTGACAAAGTACTGATTATTGGCGGTTCAGGATTTATAGGGAGGCATCTTGTAAAAAGGTGCTTAAAGGAAACTCGATTTGTTACCTGTATAGGCTTGACTGGTAGGCTGGTTGAGCAATATTCTGTAAAAGATGTAGAGTATCTTCAGGCGGATATTACTGATAGAGTACAATTAAAGTCAATACTAAAAGTTCGGCCATTTGATTATATTTTCAATCTTGGCGGTTACATTGACCACACTCATTACTTTAAAGGTGGAAGGAATGTAATTGAAACACATTTTACTGGTTTATTAAATGTACTCGATTGTATTGATATAAAAAGCTTGAAAGGCTTCGTTCAGGTTGGCAGTAGTGATGAGTACGGTAATGCGCCATCTCCGCAAAGGGAAACTATGAGGGAAAATTCTATTTCACCATACTCTCAAGCGAAAGTGGCATCGTCACATTTTATACAAATGCTTCATCGTACAGAGGGATTTCCCGGTGTTGTCCTCAGGTTTTTTCTTGTGTATGGGCCCGGGCAAGATAATAAAAGATTTCTTCCACAAATTATAAATGGCTGTTTAAATAATATTGAGTTTAAGACCTCCGAAG
>Ga0209211_10011834_pt1 | contig 11089 bp, 10 predicted proteins | sample RifGroA2_FD_183992 | JGI IMG/M metagenome (GOLD analysis project Ga0209211, IMG submission 183992) | Groundwater microbial communities from Rifle, Colorado, USA - Groundwater A2 (SPAdes) (version 2) | ecosystem: Environmental > Aquatic > Deep subsurface > Groundwater | place: Rifle, Colorado...
GTGCCGATTTGCTGCGGCAGATCGCGCCCAGCGGCCCGATCTACCAAGCCGGCACGCTCAGCGGTAACCCGGTGGCCATGGCCGCTGGCCTGGCGACGCTGGAACTGATCCAGGCGCCGGGATTCCATCAAGCCCTGGAGACCAGGACCCACCAGTTGTGCGACGGCCTGGAACAGGCCGCGGCCGCTGCCGGCGTACCGGTGACGACCAATCGCAGCTGCGCGATGTTCGGCCTGTTTTTCACCGACCGGAAAGTCGAGACGTATGCCGACGCCGTGGCCTGCGACACCCAGGCCTTCAATCGGTTCTTCCACGGCATGCGCAAGCGTGGCGTGTATCTGGCGCCGTCGGCGTATGAGGCCGGCTTCCTGTCCTCGGCGCACGGGGATGTCGAGATTGCACACACGCTCGAAGCGGCGCGCGAGGCGTTCCGCGAGGCGCGCGGCTGATGCGCGCGCCGGCGCTCGATCAGAGCTTGCGCGCACGCGGTTTGCCGAAGGAGAACAACGATGCGTTTTGAAACACTGGCCGTGCATGCGGGCGGCGATCCGGATGCGGCCACCGGCGCCGTCGCGCCGCCCATCCATCTGGCCACCACCTTTGAGCACGGTCCCGCCGGCGAGCGCGTCGCCGGCTACGAATACCTGCGCGAGGGCAACCCGACGCAGGACCGCCTGGAAACCATGCTGGCCGCGCTTGAAGGCGGAGAAGCCGGGATGGCCATGGCGTCCGGCATGGCGGCGATTTCGGCGCTGCTGGAATCACTGCCGGTTGGCGCGCAAGTGCTGATTCCCGACGACTGCTACACCGGTGTGCGCGTGCTGTTCGCCGATTTCCTGCCGCAGAAGCAGATCGCGGCGGTCCCTGTCGATATGGGCGACCTTTCCGCAGTTCGGGCCGCGGTCACCAAGTCCACCCGCCTGATCTGGGCCGAGACACCGTCCAACCCGCAGATGAAGATTGCCGACATCGCCGGCCTGGCGTCGATCGCGCAAGCCAGCGGCGTCTTGCTCGCCTGCGACAACACCTTCGCGACGCCGGTGCTACAGCGGCCGCTGGACCTGGGTGCGGACATCGTCATGCATTCGACGACCAAATATTTCGGCGGCCATAGCGATGCCTTGGGCGGCGCGCTGGTTTTCAAGCGGCGCGACGCGTTCCACGACGCGGTCGCCCATCGGCGGCACATCACCGGCGGCGTGATCTCGCCGTTCAACGCCTGGCTCACCTTGCGCGGCGCACGTTCGTTGCCGGCACGGATGGCCTGGCATTGCCGCAACGCGCGCGCGATTGCCGACTTCCTGGCAGGCCATGCGGCGGTGGAAGCAGTGCACTACCCGGGCCTGACGTCGCACCCGAACCACGCCATCGCCGCCAGGCAGATGTCGGACTTTGGCGGCATGCTCAGCTTTCGGGTCAGGGGCGGGCGCGAGGCCGCGCTCGGGGTTGCCGGCAAATTGAAATTGATCATCAATGCCACTTCGCTGGGCGGCTGCGAGTCGCTGATCGAGCACCGGGCGTCGGTGGAAGGCGCGAATCCGATTTCGCCGCAGAACCTGCTGCGTCTTTCGGTCGGTTTGGAGAACGGCGAGGACCTGATCGCCGACCTGCGCCAGGCCCTGGACAATTAAGAGCGTCTTGTAGGAGCGGCTTCAGCCGCGATTGCTTTCGCGTGGTCGAGCTATCGCGGCTGAAGCCGCTCCCACAGGGGAGGATTACCAGGTGCCGATGTTGGGCATGGAGGTCCAGGGTTCCTGGGGTGCCAGGGCATTGCCCTTCTGCAGCAGCTCGATGGAAATCAGGTCGGGCGAGCGCACGAAGGCCATGCGGCCGTCGCGGGGTGGACGATTGATGGTTACGCCTTGCGCCTGCAAGTGCGCGCAGGTGGCGTAGATATCGTCGACCGCGAAGGCAAGGTGGCCGAAGTTGCGGGCGTCGCCATAATCCTCATCGTCGTAGTTATAGGTCAGCTCGACTTCGACCTCCGGGTTTTCCCGCGCAGCCAGATAGACGAGGGTGAACCGCCCTTGCGGATGATCGCTGCGCCGGGTTTCGATCAGCCCGAGTGCGTCGCGGAAGAATGTCAGCGACGCATCCAGATCGCGAACGCGAACCATCGCGTGCAGGTATCTCATCGCCATTGACCCTCCGCCATCTCGGGCTCGTCCAGGAACAGGTCGAGCAGCAAGGATTGTGTCGGATCGACGGCATAACGGTCGAAGTTGGTGACGCCGCCCGCGCGCAGCAGCAGTTCATCGATCACGAACCGGCCGGTGAATTCGCGCGCGGGACTGGTCAGGATCGCGTGCGCCGCGTCGGCCAGGATCTCCGGTGTCCGGCAGCGCGCAAGTTCGACGCCGGGAATCATGTTGATCGCATCGGTGGCGATCACCGTGCGCGGCCACAGCGCATTGACCGCCACGCCCTGCGGGCGAAATTCCGCGGCCAGGCCGAGCGTGACGAAGCTCATGCCCATCTTCGCCAGCGTGTAGCCGGTGTGCGGCGCCCACCAGTGCGGCGCGAGATTCGGCGGCGGCGCCAGCGTGAGAATGTGCGGGTTGGCCGCCTTGAGCAGGTGCGGCAAGCACACCTGCGAACACAGGAAGGTGCCGCGCGCGTTGACCTGGCTCATCAGGTCGAAGCGCTTCATCGGCGTGTCGAGCGTACCGCGCAGCCAGATCGCGCTGGCGTTGTTGACCAGGATGTCGATGCCGCCGAAGCGGTCCACGGCCTGCGCCACGGCGGCCTGCACTTCGGCTTCTTCGCGAATATCGCACTTGACCGCCAGCGCCTGACCACCCTCAGCCTCGATCTCCGCCGCGGCGGTGTAGATGGTGCCGGGCAACTTCGGATTGGCGACGTTGGATTTGGCAGCCACCACCACGTTGGCGCCATCGCGGGCTGCCCGTTTGGCGATGGCCAGGCCGATGCCTCGCGACGCACCGGTGATAAAGAGGGTCTTGCCGCGCAGTGACGCCTTGCTGCTTTGGGTCATGGTGTCGTCCTTCCGTTGGATTCCCGAAGCTTACCCGCGTCGCCTCGCCATTCGACTAGAAAGTCTGGTACTCGGGTATCAATTCAACCAGTTTTTGCAGGCGCGCGTGCGAATCGGACTCCTGCAACAGGACCTGGCGATCCAGGCCGGTCAAGGGCAACCACTCGGCCAGGCGCCAGCTGACCCAATCTGCATCGTCGAAACACGCCTTTTCGATCTGGTCGTGCGGCGGCCCGGCGCGCTCGACGATGCGGCGCAGCAACAGTGTGAGCAGTTGATGCTCCGGTTGCACGGCCTGCCGGTCGCGCGCTTCATACCAGGACACTTCGGCGACGATCAGGCCGTTGTCGCGCACGCGCGAACGCTCGACGTGGAAGCGTCGGTCGCCCTGCACGGACAATAATAACAAGCCGTCGGGCCCGGTCGAAAAATCGGTGATCCTGGCTTCGCAGCCGATGGCCGCGGGAACTGCAGGCGCGCCGACTTCGTCGCCTTCGAGAATGAGGCAGACGCCGAATCCTTCGCCGCTGTGACCGCAATCGCGGACCAGGTCCAGATAGCGGGCCTCGAATATTCGCAGGCTCAGTTGCCCGCCGGGAAACAGCACCGTGTTGAGCGGAAACAGCGGCAACTTTCGAATGTCCACCGCAAAATTCTAAGCGACGCGCGGCTGCCCGGCCAGCGCAGCCAAAGCGCGACGCGGCGCGCCTTCGAAGCCGCCGTTGGACATGAACACGACATGGTCGCCAGGCCTGGCCACCTGAACCAGCCGCTCGATCAACGCGTCGACCGAGGCCACTGCTTCGCCCTGGCCACGCAGCGCTGATACGACATGGCCGGCATCCCAGGCCAATTCCGGACGATGCAGGAAGATGGTGACGTCGGCTTTGTCGAGCGAGGGCGCAATCTGTTCGGCGTGCGCGCCCAGGCGCATTGAATTGCTGCGCGGCTCCATCGCCACCAGGACGCGCGCGGCACCGACCCGGGCGCGCAGGCCCTCGAGCGTGGTGCGGATCGCGGTGGGGTGGTGGGCGAAATCGTCGTACAGCGTGATGCCATGCGCGCTGCCGATGTTCTCCAGCCGGCGCTTGACGCTGACGAAGTCGACCAGCCTGGGAATCACCTGGAGGAGGTCGACGCCGACCGCATTCGCGGCGGCCAGCGCCGCCAGCCCGTTCATCACGTTGTGGCGTCCAACCAGGTCCCAGCGCACGACCGCGATTTCCTGGCCGTGATGCAGCACGGCGAACTCGCTGCCGTCATCGCGCACCAGGCGAGCGCGCCATTCGGCATCGGCGTCGATCGCGAAGCGCTCGATCGGCGTCCAGCAGCCCATCGCCAATACTTCAGCCAGTGCGGTGTCTTCGCCATTGACGATCAGGCGGCCATTGCCGGGCACGATCCGCACCAGATGATGGAACTGACGCTGGATCGCCGCCAGGTCGGGGAAGATATCGGCGTGATCGTATTCGAGATTGTTCAGGATCGCGACCGTCGGCCGGTAATGCACGAACTTGGAGCGCTTGTCGAAGAAGGCGGTGTCGTACTCGTCGGCTTCGACGACGAATTCCGCGCCCGATCCGAGCCGGGCGGAGACGCCGAAGTTTTCCGGCACGCCGCCCACCAGGAAACCGGGATCACGGCCGGCCGCGTCGAGCAGGAACGCCAGGATCGACGTGGTCGTGGTCTTGCCGTGGGTGCCGGCGACCGCCAGCGTGGTGCGGCCCGGCAAGACGTTTTCGCGCAGCCATTCGGCGCCCGAGGTGTAATTGAGCCGCTTGTCGAGTACGTGTTCGACCGCGGCGTTGCCGCGCGAGAGCGAATTTCCGATCACCACGACATCGGTGTCGGCAGCGATCGCTTCCGGCCGATAGCCCTGGGTGAGCGCGATGCCCAACTGTTCGAGTTGCGTGGACATCGGCGGATAGACGCTCTGGTCGCTGCCGTCGACGCTGTGGCCTTGCTCGCGCGCAAGCGCGGCGACGCCGCCCATGAAGGTGCCGCAGATGCCGAGGATATGCAGTTTCATCGAATGCTCAGGGGCGAAGCCGGAATGACGCGGACAGGCTCAACCTACCTCGGATGCGGGGCTGATCGCTTCGACGATCCGGGTGAAGACTTCGTCCATGGAACCGACGCCGTGCACGCAGGTCAGCTTGCCCTGGTTGCGGTAGTAGTCCACGACCGGCGCGGTCTGGTCGGCGTAGACGGTCAACCGGTTGCGCACGGCTTCCGGTGTGTCGTCGGCGCGGCCTTCGACATGGGCGCGCCCGGACAGGCGCTCCACGAGTAATTCCTGGGCGACATCGAGCTGCACGGCGAGGTCGACCGGCTGCTTGATCCGGGCCAGCAGATTGTCCAGCGCGCGGGCCTGGGCCAGATTGCGCGGGTAGCCGTCCAGGACGAAGCCATTGGCGGTGTCGGGTTGCAGCAGGCGCTCTTCGAGCATGCCCAGCACGATGTCGTCGGACACCAGGCTGCCGGATTCCATCACCGCCTTGGCCTGCAAGCCCAGGGGCGTGCCCGCGGTCACGGCGGCGCGCAAGAGCTCACCGGTGGAGATATGCGGCACCTGCAGGTGCTCACGGAGCCGGGTGGCTTGCGTGCCCTTGCCCGAGCCGGGTGCGCCGAGTATGACCAATCGCATGAATACCCCTACAAACAATGACGCACGGCGCTGTCTTCACCCCTGGGAGCCTTCTGTCTTGGCTATAGTGGGGCCGCCGACTGGCCGTGCGGATATGAAACGCTAACGGCCAGGGCCTCCCAAGTCAAACGAGAACTGCATTCATGAGCAAGGGAACGCTCCTTTACGCCCAGTCCGGTGGGGTTACCGCGGTAATCAACGCCACCGCCAGCGCGGTCATCCAGACTGCCCGCAAGCACCGGATCAAGGTCCTGGCCGCCAAAAACGGCATCCTCGGCGCCTTGCGCGAGGAATTGATCGACACCTCGACGCTGACCCTGGCCCAGGTCCGGGCCCTGGCGCACACCCCCGGCGGCGCCTTTGGCTCCTGTCGGGTCAAATTGAAGTCGCTGGAACAGGACCGGGCCAAATATGAACGGCTGTTGGCTGTGTTCAAGGTCCATGACGTGCGCTGGTTCCTTTACAACGGCGGCAACGATTCGGCTGATACCGCGCTGAAAGTGTCGCAACTGGCCGCCAGCAGCGGTTACGCGCTGACCTGCATTGGCGTGCCGAAGACCGTCGACAACGATCTGGCGGTCACCGATTGCTGCCCGGGCTTCGGCTCGGCGGCCAAGTACACGGCGGTATCGGTGCTGGAGGCTGCGCTCGACGTTGCGGCAATGGCCGACACCTCGACCAAAGTCTTCGTCTACGAAGTGATGGGCCGACACGCCGGCTGGCTGGCGGCGGCGGCTGGCATGGCCGGAAATTCGCCGGCCGATGCGCCGCACATCATCCTGTTTCCGGAAATCGCTTTCGATGAGGTGAAATTCCTCGACAAGGTCAAGGCCACGGTCGCCAAGGTCGGCTACTGCGTGGTCGTGGTTTCCGAAGGCCTGCGGCGCGCCGACGGCAGCTTCCTGGCGGAGAGCGCAGGCAGCGTCGATGCGTTCGGCCACGCGCAGCTGGGCGGCGTCGGGCCGCTGATCGCCGCGACGGTAAAGGACAAGCTTGGGGTCAAGGTGCATTGGACGGTGCCGGATTACCTGCAGCGTTCGGCGCGGCACCTGGCGTCGAAGACGGACCTGGCGCACGCCGAGGCCGTGGGTGTCGCCGCCGTGGAATATGCGCTGGCCGGCAACAACGGTGTCATGCCGATCATCCAGCGCCTGGCCGACAAGCCGTATCGATGGAAGATCGTGCCGGCGCCGTTGAGCCGAATCGCCAACCACGAGAAGAAGATGCCGGCTGGATTCATCACCCGCGACGGCTTTGGCATCACGGCCGCCTGCCGGCGCTACCTGGAGCCGCTGATCAGCGGCGAGGCGCCGCCACCGTATGGGCCGGATGGACTGCCAAAATACGTAAAGCTGGGAACTGCGACGATTTCCCGCGCCCTGCCGACCTTCGGATAAAGCTCAGCCGCAAAACTCCGCCCGTGGCGCAAACTACTGACATCCATCCCTAACCATCGAACCTTTTTCCAAAGGAAGCCAAACCATGCGCCTTTCATTCCGTGCCCTCGGATTCTTGCTCGCGTGCAGCGCGACGGTGCTGCCCGTTGCACTCGCCCAACAGGGCTCCGGCGTGAAGTACCGTGTCAGCAGCAAGATGGAAATGGTGGGGATGCCCTTTGCGATGCCGACCCAAACCACGGAAGTCTGTGGACCGAAAAACGCAGGCGCCGAGAGCCTGGTGCCGAAGCAGGACAATTGCCGCGTGCTCGATTATCGGGTCACCGGCAACAAGTCGAGTTTCCGCGTCGTGTGCACCGGCAAGGATGCGATGACCGGCACGGGCGAATTCGAAATGCTGGGCGCCAACGGCTACCGCGGCAAGATGACCATGGCCACCGATGGCGAGCAGATGACCATGAACTTCGACGGCAAGCGCCTGGGCGACTGCGATTATGGCAAGGAAGGACCGCAAGCCAAGGCCAACGAAATGATGGCCAAGAGCTGCGGCGAAATGCTGAAGGAGTCGGGCGCGGCCCTGATCTACGTCGGCACTCAGTTCACTGTGGCGGGAGGCGTGTGCCTGCCGCAGAAGGCGGCGTACTGCCGCAAGCTCGCGCCGCTCGCCAACGACCTCAAGCTGCTCCGCGAGACCGAAGCCAGCCAGGCCGCGATCCGCAAGCAAGGCGGCGTCATGGCCAGCCAGTGGGACAGTTTCCAGGGCTGCGGACTGAGCCGCACCAGCATCCTGGCCAAGAACTGCGCCAAGGCCGACTCGATCGGCGATTATGATTTCATCACCGCGCTCTGCCCCGAGCGCATCGCCGCGGCGTGCAGTCATGCCGATCCCAACAAGGGCGCCCAGTTCCTGGTCGATCATTGCCCGGCGCGCACCGAGAAGCTTGCCGCCGAGCAATGCGCGGGCCGCGGCTACACCGCATTGAGCACGTCGCCCTACCGCGATTTCTGCAATGCGTACGCCGGTGCAAGACTGCAGCAGCGCAATGAAGAGGAAGAAGGTCGCGGCGGCAAGCCGGCCAAACCGGGCGAAGCCGCGCCGAAGAAACCCTCGTTCCGTGAACGCCTCAAGGGCCTGAAACTCGGCGGCAGCGGTGGCTGATCGCCGCTGATGCGCGCGGCCTGGCCGATCCTGCTGCTGATCCTTGCCTGGCCGGCCGTGGGTGCGGGTGCGACTACACCGCCCAATGCGTATCCGGACGTCGCCAGCGCGTATTGGGTGGAAGTCGACGGCCTGCCCGTGTGGGCTGGACAGCCCGAGCGCCGCTTGCCGATGGCCAGCCTGGCCAAGCTGATGACGGCCTTGCTCATCGCCGAAGGCGGCGACCTCGATGCCGTGGTGACGGTCAGCGCCGCCGCCGCGGCGGAAACGGGCGCCCGGCTTGGGCTGCGCAGAGGCGAACGGGTGCGCGCCGGCGATTTGCTCACCGCTGCACTGGTGCGCTCGGCGAACGACGCCTGTCGCGCGCTCGCCGATTGGCGGCCGGGCGAACAGGCAAACTTCGTGTTGCGCATGAACCAGCGCGCGCGCCAGTTGCAGCTGGTCAATACTCATTTTGCCGATGCCTGCGGCCACGATGCGGCAACGCAGTACAGCAGCGCGCACGACCTGGCGCGACTGGCGCGAAGCGCGATGCGGCAAGCGCCTATCGCCGCTGCCGTTGCGAAACGGAAGTTTGCCTTCAAGAGCCTTGACGGGACCGCGCACTCGATGCGCGCGACCAATGCGCTGCTCGCCGGCCTGCCCGGCACGCGCGGTATCAAGACGGGCTACACACCTGCGGCGGGTCGGTGCATCGTCGCCCTGGTCGAGCGCGACGGCGTCGAGGTGTTGGCGGTGCTGCTGCACGCACCCGATCGCTGGTGGGACAGCGCAGGCCTGATCGAGTTGGCGTTCAAACAGGCCGGAGCGACGCGTTCGCAGCCGGCCGTCGCGCGTTAGTTGGACTTGGCGAGCACCCGGATGACCACTCCGGCAGCGGCTGGCTGGCGCACCGCGCGCGACCTGCCAATCATCATCGGCCTGTGCGTCGTGGTGCTGCTGGCGTACGCGAATGCCTTTTCCGCCAGTTTTCAGTTCGACGATTTCAACGTGATCGTCAGCAACCCGCGCGTGCACGGGCTGTCGGCCTGGTGGCACGAGCTGCCTGGCATCCGTCCCTTGCTCAAGCTCAGCTATGCACTGAACTGGATGGCGTCGCCGCAAGCCTGGGGCTTCCATGCGGTCAACATCGGCATCCACGCAGTCAATACAGTGCTGGTCTGGGCGTGGGCCGGGCTGTGCCTGCAGCGGTTGCAGCCACAGCGAGCCATTCCGGCCTGGGCGCCTGTCGCGATGGCGCTGCTGTTCGCCTTGCATCCGGCCGCCACCGAGGCCGTGACCTACATCAGCGGCCGCTCGCAATCCCTGATGGCCGCGTTCTACCTCGCTTCGCTGCTCGTCTATGTCACCGGTCGGGAACAGGCGCGGGGCGCGCTGTCGCTGGTGCTGTCTCCGCTACTGTTTGCGCTGGCGCTGGCCGTGCGCGAAACCGCAGTCACCCTGCCGCTGGCGATCCTGCTTCTGGCCTGGTGCCGCGGGCGACCGCTGCGCGAGGAACTGCTTTGCATGCGTGGACATCTGCTCGTGCTGGCGCTGGCGGCGCTGACGGCGGCCGCAATGCCGGCCTACCGCGAGTTCTTTTCCTGGAGCCTGGCCACGCGTGATGTCCTCGCACAGATCGGCGGGCAGATCCAGGCGCATGGCTACTTGCTGTGGCATTCGGTGCTCGGACTGCAGACCAATATCGATCCGGATGTGCGCGTGCCCACGGCGGTCTCGGCACCGCTGCTGGCAAATGCGCTTGGATTGATGCTCACGGTGGCAATCGCGTTCGGTACGCGCACACGCTGGCCGTGGTTGAGCTTCGGCCTGCTCTGGTACCTGCTCCAGTTGGCGCCAAGCAATTCGCTGCTGCCGCGTTTCGACCTCGTCAACGACCGCCATCTGTACCTGGCCCTGCCGGGCATCGCCTTGGTGGTGGTCGCGTTGGCAACGCGCCTGCCGTCGCGCGCGTTGGCCCTCGCGTTGTTGCTGGCCGCCGGGACATGCGCGGGTCTGGCCACGATTCAGCGCAACCTGGAGTACCGGACCGAGCTGACGCTTTGGGAGGCCACGGTACGGGCTTCGCCAAACAAGGCGCGTCCCTGGATCAACCTTGGCTATGCACGGCAGTTGTCCGGCGACCGCGCAGGTGCGCGGCGCGCCTACGCCTGCGCGCTGGAGCTTGATCCGGCCAATGCCCAGGCCGTCACCAATCTGGCAGTGCTCGGGAGGGAAGTTGAGAGCGATGCGCCGGATGGCATTGACGAACGGCCGCCCTGCCTGCTCTGACATTGGGCGCCCGGCTCAGGGCCACCTAGTCGATAGACCGTTCAGAAAACAAACATTGACAGCGACTGGCAGGTTGGTCAGATTTCCTCGCCCTGCTTGCGCGACGCGAACAGGCATCGCTTATTTTCCAGCCCGGCTGCGTCGGCGCTGGCTATTTCTTGATCACAGAAGGCGCGAAATGGTGACGTTCAGATCAATAGTGTTGCTGGCCGCCTGTATTCTGCTAACCCCATTTTCATCTATCGCAACGGAAACCCTGGGCGCGGGCGAAACAGCCGAAGTCGCCCTGGCCGCCACCGCGGAATTCGTTCTGCCGGCCAATACGGTCATCGAACTTGAAATGGTCGAGCCCGTGGGTTCAAAAACCAGCAAGCCTGGAGATTTGTTCCAGCTTCGCGTGGCAACGGCGGTGGAGTTGAACGGCAGCGTCCTGATTGCCGCCGGAACGCCCGCGGTCGGACAGGTCGTTCACGCCACCCGATCCGGAACGGGCGGCAAGGCCGGAGAATTGATTCTGGCTGCGCGCTACCTGGACATGCCGCACGGGCAGGTAAAGCTGCGATCTTCATTCGGAGCTGCCGGCAAGAATCGGGTTGGGACATCGGCTGGAATGGTTGTGG
>Ga0209211_10011835_pt1 | contig 11089 bp, 10 predicted proteins | sample RifGroA2_FD_183992 | JGI IMG/M metagenome (GOLD analysis project Ga0209211, IMG submission 183992) | Groundwater microbial communities from Rifle, Colorado, USA - Groundwater A2 (SPAdes) (version 2) | ecosystem: Environmental > Aquatic > Deep subsurface > Groundwater | place: Rifle, Colorado...
CATAGTTATTTGGAAATGGTGTCTTTGCCGAAGTAGGGGCGGAGCGCTTCCGGAACAGTGATAGAGCCGTCTTCGTTCTGATAATTCTCTATCAAAGAAACGAGGATGCGCGGCGTTGGTATTGCGGTCGAGTTGAGCGAGTGTGCATACTGCATCTTGCCCTCTGCGTCGCGGTAGCGGATATTGAGGCGGCGGGTCTGGAAGTCGTGGAAATAGGAGGCCGAGCTTATCTCGCGGTAGGTATTTTCTCCCGGCACCCATAGTTCGATGTCGTACTTTTTGACCTGGCCGAGACCCAAGTCACCTCCACAGTTAATAACGGTATGATACGGAATTTTCAGCGACTCAATAAACTCCTCGGTGTTGCGGTTCAACCACTCGTGCAGCTTGACTGACTCCTCATGGCTCGCCTCGCACAAAACAACTTGTTCCCACTTAAAGAATTCGTGCACCCGGATGAGACCCTTTACGTCTTTACCGTGACTGCCAGCCTCGCGGCGGAAGCACGGCGAGAAGGAGAGATATTTGAGCGGTAGTTCTTTTGACTCTAACACTTCGTTCATGTGATACCCCATGGTGGCAACTTCTGCCGTCCCCGCAAGAAAATCGCCGTCCTGCGTTTTGTACAAATCTTCTTCGCCCTGCGGCAGGTAGCCGGTCCCGAGGAAGGCCACGCGCTTTACTAAAGAAGGCACGACCATGGGTACAAAACCTTTTTTCAAAAAGAAATCCTGTGCGTAACGCCAAATAGCAAAATTTAGAAGCACTCCATCTCCTTTAAGAAAGTATCCGCGGAAGCCTGCAACTTTAGTACCCCGTTCGAAATCAACCATACCGAGCGCCTGCATGATATCAACGTGGCTTTTGGGGACAAATGAAAATTGTGTTTTATCTCCCCACGCTTTCGTCTCCTTGTTGTCCGCGTCGGAGTCGCCCTCCGGCACCGAGAGGTCGGGGATATTGGGGACCTGCACCATCAGGAGCTGCCACTCGTGCTCGAGGGTTTTGAGCTCCTCCTCTTTTTTTTGGAGAGACTCTTTGAGCTTTTTAAGTTCCGGCAGGAGCATAGAGCGCTCGCCGGGGTTCGCCGCGACCATCTTGTCGTTCGCCTCGTTTTGTTTGGCGCGCATCGACTCCGTCTCCTGCATAAGCGCGCGGCGCTTTTCGTCCACCTGCAGGAGTTTATCAACATCTACCTGCAGATGTTTCTTGGTCGCCCCCGCTTTAATAGCATCGGCATTCTCCCGGATAAATTTAATATCGAGCATATTATTGTCTTTCGAATGCTAACCTCGCGCCGAGCAGTATAAGGGCAACACCCATTACTTTTAATATCCGTGATTGAAACTTGCCGAGTATCTGTTTTATTTTTGAGTACGATAATGCAAAAGCAAGGACAGCAAACCACGTAAAGACAACTGCTGCCGCCTCAAAACCATATACCGACTGAACAACGAGAGGGAGCGTTGGCGAGACAAGTTGAGAAAACATACTTACAAAAAAGACCGCAGCTTTTGGATTAAGGGCATTGGTAATAAAACCTTCGCGAAACGCTTGCAAGTCGGTCTTGGCAACTAAAATCTCGCCGGTTGCCTCATTTATAACAACAGCTTCGTCTTTAGAAAACAAAATCTTGAATCCAAGGTAGCAGAGGTAGAGCGCACCTAACAATTTGATGAGAGAAAATACAACGATAGATTGTGAAATTACCAAACCGATGCCGATTATTGTGTAAGTGGCGTGGACAAAAATTCCACACCCAACGCCGAGCGCCGTTATAATGCCGATACGGCGAGAATACGTAAGACTGTTTTTAGTTACCACCAAAAAGTCCGGCCCCGGGCTAATTGCCGCAAGCAAATTTACCAATCCAAAAATAGCCAGACTCAAAAGAAATCCCATAAATATAAGAATACCACTAAACAGGCCGGGTAGAAAAGCGGAAATATTCTCTTATTTTCTTCTGGTATTATAACGATAATATGGGGAAGGATTTTTGGAAATGGCATGACAAGAAGATACAGGTGGATACGGTCGAACAGAGGCCATTCTTTCATGACCGCGAAATATGGTTTTGTTATCTCGGGGCAAATGTTGGAGTCGAACAAAACGGAAGTGCGGAAGAATTTTTGCGCCCCGTGATTATTTTGCGAAAATTCAATAACGAAAGCTTTTGGGCAATCCCTCTTACCAAAGCGCAGAAAAAAGGACCGTATTATTTTAGTTTCTCTTTTGTTGAAAATATAAAAAGTACCGCTAACCTTTCCCAATTGCGACTCGTTGACGCGCGCAGACTCAGCAGAAAAATCGGGGAAATATCACAGGAGGAGTTTGTCCAACTAACAAAACAGCTCAAGGCGTTATTGCCATGAGCTGTCCTGTAATTCCTCCATCTTGCGATGGAGTCGGGCCGAAGCCGTAAGTACACTCATGATAACAAATATTAAAAACACGTCAAGCACTTTTCCACAGCGAGTACTGTACCCCAAGGACTTTCCGCCGCTTTTGAAGGAGATTCCGGACAAGCCGAAGCTGCTGTACGTGCGCGGGACGATGCCGCCCAAGGACCACAAAATGCTGTGCGTAGTCGGCTCGCGCGCCACCTCTCTATACGGCCGGCGGGTGTGCCAGCAGCTTATCGCGGGCTTGGCCGGGTATCCCGTTGCAATAATCTCTGGCATGGCGCTTGGTATCGACTCCGAGGCGCACAAAGCGGCGATGGATGTCGGACTGCACACCGTGGCGGTGCTCCCCTCGTCGTTGGACGACGCTTCCATATATCCGTCGACTAACAAGCCGATAGCGCAGCGGATTTTGGCGCGCGGCGGCGCACTACTGTCAGAAGACAAGGGCCCGCACAAAGCCGCAATATACGACTTTCCCAAGCGCAACCGCATCAGCGCGGGGATGTCACAGGCCGCGCTGATAATAGAAGCGGGAGAGAAGTCCGGCACGCTTATTACCGCGCGGCTGGCGCTCGACTACAACCGCGAGGTACTCGCTATTCCCCACGAGCTCGGGCGCGAGACCGGCGCAGGAGTCAACCGGCTTATCCGCGAGGGGGCGACGCTCATACGCACCGCGGACGATATTTTGCAGGTGCTCGGCATCAAACCGCTCGACACGCCGCGTCAGGCGGCGCTCCCCACCGACCTAAGTGAGCCGGAGATGAGGGTGCTGCACGCGCTCACTGAAGCTTTAATCCGGGACGAACTGATTGAGCAGGCCGGGCTCTCCGCGCAAGACGCCAACATCGCGCTCTCATCGCTCTTAATCCGCGGCCTTATCACCGAGCGTCTAGGCAAGATTGAAAGAATCTGAAAAAGTGTTATAACAAAAAGTAGCTGCACCAAAGAAAGGAAGATAGATGGTCAAGCGGATATCGGCGCAAACGGCAGGCCCGAGGAAACCAAGCCAAACGGGCGGAGGAACCATCACCTCCATCAAGGCGCGCGCCTCGCGGATTACGGGACCAGAACGTCTCGAAGTGGCGGCAGACGCGCCGCTGTATGAGACCCCCTCGCCTCTGCGCCGGAACTACGGGCAACAGACGTTGCTCTCCGAACGGCAGAAACACGAGCGCGGATACGACAATACCGACCTCCAGTTTGGCGGCCGCATGTCGCCCTATCCGGCTCCGAGCAAAAAACTGCCGTTCGAGACTATCGCCTTCATCGCGCGGCATATGTACGGAGGAAAACCGCTCAAAACCTAAGGCTGCTGCCGGCGCATCATGCGCCGGTTTTTTCTTGCACCGACTTGACCTGTGGTACGCTAATACGGTATCAATGCATCTCATAGTATGAAACTCGTCATCGTCGAATCGCCCGCAAAAGCGAAAACAATCGAAAAATATCTCAAGGAGATAGACTCCAAGGGCGACTTTGTCGTGCGCGCATCGGTGGGCCATGTGCGCGACCTCCCCAAGAGCAACAAGCAGGCCATCGATATCCCCGCGGGCTTTGTCCCCCGTTATGAGGTCGTCCCCGGTAAAGAAAAGGTCATCCACGAGCTTAGCGCCTTGGCCAAAAAAGCGGACGAGGTAATCCTCGCCACCGACCCCGACCGCGAGGGCGAGGCTATCGCCTGGCACATAGCCCAAACCCTTGGTTTGGGAAGTAACAAATCACAAGCACCAAGTACCAAACGAATTTCTTTTTCTGAAATTACAAAAGAAGCAATTGCAGAGGCTCTTAAAAATCCGCGCTCTATTGACGAAAATTTGCGCTACGCGCAGGAGGCGCGCCGGGTGCTCGACCGCCTGGTGGGCTACGACCTCTCGGGCCTGATTTGGAAGAAGGTGCGCTACGGACTCTCCGCGGGCCGCGTGCAATCGCCGGCGCTGCGGATATTGATGGAGCGCGAGCGCGAGATACGCGCGTTTGTGCCGGAGACTTTTTATGTCATTACCGCGCAGACCAAAACGCCGAAGAAGGAAGACTTGCTGTTGACCTGTTCGGAGGAGCCGCGCGACAAAAAAATAACCGACAACATAATCGCCGCGGTCAAAAAAGACGGGCTTACCGTCGCCGATGTGTCCGAGACCGAGGCCAAGCGCGCCGCGCGGCCGCCGTTTACCACCTCGACACTCCAACAGACCGCCAGCTCGCGGCTGGGGTACTCGCCCTCCAACACCATGCGCATCGCGCAAAAACTCTACGAGGCCGGACACATTACTTACATGCGCACCGACTCGCCCAACCTCGGCAAGGCCGCACAGGCGGCAATACTGGCACTGGTGGAAAAAGAGTACGGCAAGGAGTACGCGCAGGCGCACACCTTTGCGCAAAAATCCAAAAACGCGCAGGAGGCGCACGAGGCCATACGTCCTACCCATGCCGACAAAGCGTCGCTCGGCACCACGCCGGACCAAAAAAAGCTCTACAACCTTATCCGCAGCCGCGCGCTCGCAAGCCAGATGGCCGATGCAAAAATTCTCCGCACCAAAATTGAGGCCATCACCAAGGATAAGTCGGTTCCCGCTTTTGCCGCCAATGGCTCGCGTGTGCTTTTTGACGGATGGTTAAAGGCCGACCCCGATGCGCGCGGCGAGGATGTCGAGCTGCCCAAGGTTACTGCCGGCGATATGCTCGAAGTCAAAGAGGTACACGCCGAGGAAAAGCAGACCACTCCGCCGCCGCGTTACACCGAGGCCGGACTTATTAAAGAGCTGGAGAAGCGCGGCATCGGCCGGCCCAGCACCTACGCGAGCATTATGAAGACGCTCGACGCGCGCGGCTATGTAGAGAAGGAGGGTCGCTCGCTCAAACCTACCGACACCGGCGATGTGGTGTCGTCGTTCCTCGAGGAGTACTTTCCCACCTACATCAGCGACACCTTTACCGCCGAGATGGAAGACGAGCTCGACGAGATAGCCGACGGCAAGCGTGAGTACGCCAAAACGCTAAGCGACTTTTACACGCCGTTTTTGAAGGAAGTAAAAAAGAAAGACAAAGAAGCGGGAAAGCTTACCAACATCGGCATCGCGCCGAAGGAGTTTACCTGCCCGGTCTGCGGCTCCGGCATGGTGTTTAAGCTGTCGCGCCAAGGCAAGTTTATGTCGTGCGACAAATTCCCGGAGTGCACCGGCGCGCGCACCGCCACGGGCGAAGTGATTAGCAACGAGCCTGCAAAGCCTATCGGCACGCACCCGGACTCGGGCGAAAATATTTATGTACTTTCCGGGCGCTTCGGGCCGTACGTACAGCTCGGCGAGATGCCGGAGGGAAAAGGCAAAACAAAAAAGGCCAAACCAAGACGCTCGAGCATTCCGAAAGAAAAAGACCCCGCAAGCGTGACGGTGGAAGAGGCGGCGGTGTATCTGTCGCTCCCGCGCACACTGGGCACGCACCCGGAGAGCGGCGAAAATATTATCGCTAACATCGGGCGCTTTGGGCCGTATATCGCGCACACCACCAAGCCGAAGGCCGACTTCCGCAGCCTAAAAAAAGACAAAGACGATGTATACGAAATCGAGCTCCCCCGCGCCCTTGAAATATTAAAAGAAGAAAAAAAGCGCCGCGGATTCGCAAGAAAAAAGAAGGCCGAATAAAAAAACAAAAGCCGCTCTTACGATTGGCTTTTGCAATCGCTTAAGCGGCTTGTCGGCGTTCGGTGCGAAGAAGCTGATAGTTCAGGATCATGATCTTACATTCAACTCCCAATCTCTTGGCTGCCTCTTCCTGAATTTGGGCGGTTAGTTCCTGAACTTGTGACATGTGCGTAATGGGCCTCGAGCAATCGAGTTCTGCGTTGCCGAAACCTACATTGGAACCACTAGGTAAAGTGATTCCATAGGAAACGAAGTAGATTTCTTTCATCTTGTGCTCCTACTGGGCCGGAATGGCCAGCTGAACGTACGTAAACCTACCCGCCATTGTACACCCAAACAACAGTATTGTCAAGGTGTCAATGCGACCTTATTTTTAGGCTTTTTTGGAGATTGTTTGTTATTTGAGATTTGGCGCTTGGAGCTTCCAGTGTGTACACTGGCTAGATGGAGAGTGTTAAGGCCATACTCGAAAAGATGGGGGCTCCTACCCCGGAGGACCTTGTGCTGGTGGACAGGGCGTACACCTTTGCGGAGGAGGCGCACAAGGACCACAAGCGCTTTAGCGGCGAGCCGTACCTCGTGCACCTCATTGCGACCGCCAAAGGCTTGGCCGGGCTCGGCATGGGCGCCAAAACGGTCGCGGCCGGGCTCCTGCACGACTCGATAGAAGACGCAGGAGTCTCGCCCGAAACGATTGAAAAAGAGTTCGGCAAAGAGGTCCGCTTTTTGGTGGAGGGCGTAACCAAGCTCGGGAGGCTCAAGTACCGCGGCGCCGAGCGGCACCGCGAAAGCTTGCGCAAACTGCTGGTGGCAACCGGCAAAGACGCTAGAGTGCTCATCATTAAGCTGATGGACCGCCTGCACAACATGCAGACCCTGCAGTGGGTCCCGGAGGAAAAGCGCAAGCGCATCGCGCTGGAAACACTGGAGATTTATGCGGCCATCGCCCACCGGCTCGGCATGGGCGTGGTGCGCCGCGAGCTGGAGGACCTCGCCTTTGAGTACGCCTTCCCCGCGGAATATGCCGAAACTAAAAAAATTCTCGCCGGCCGCGCCAAAGAGACGCTCGAACGGCTGGAAAAGATGTCCCGCACGCTCCGGCGCGAGATAGCCAAAGAGGGCATGACCGGATTCCACAGCGATTACCGGGTCAAGGGGCTCTACAGCCTGTGGCGCAAGCTCAAGCGCAAAGAGGGCGACGTCGACAAAATTTATGACATTGCGGCCCTGCGCATTATTGTCAAAGATGTGCCCGACTGCTACCGCGTGCTCGGCATCGTCAACAACCTTTGGCAGCCCCTGCCCAACAAAATTAAAGACTATATCGCCTTCCCCAAGCCCAACGGCTACCAGTCGCTGCACACGACCGTCTTTTCCGGCGACGGCGGCATCGTCGAGATACAGATCCGCACCGAGGAGATGCACCGCGAGGCGGAGTACGGCATCACCGCGCACGTGCTGTATAAAGAGGGCGAGTCTCCAGACACACCAGGTGCGCGGGCGGGCGGCGGGCGTCAATCGAGCTTTGATTGGATAAAAAGCCTTATCCCCGGATTTAGAAAGCCGGTGCAAAAGAGCGAGGAGCCGTTAAAAGATGGCGGCAAACGCGCACGCTACGGCGCCCAAGGAGGCCCGGAGTGGCTGGTCGACCTGACCGATGAAGACGAGGACCCGGACTTTGAGACCACGCTCAAGACCGACATATTTACCGCACGGGTGTTTGTCTTTACGCCCACGGGCGACGTCGTCGACCTGCCGGTCAACTCGTCCCCCATCGACTTTGCCTACGCGATACACTCCGACATCGGCGACCACGTCTTCGGCGCCAAGGTCAACGGCAAGCTCGTGGCGCTCGACTCTATCCTGCACAACGGCGACATCGTCGAGATACAAACTAAAAAGAGCGCTTTGCCGAAGCAAAAGTGGCTCGACTTTGCCAAAACCACGCTCGCCCGCCGCCACATCCGCCTCGCGATAGAAAAGGAAATTCAATCAAAAGCCCCGGAGCGGCGCAAAAAATAAATCTACATTCTCACGATACTGGTTACTATCGTTGGAATTCTGCATCAACAGCCACCTGAGGACTTTTCTCAGCAAAATATGCATAGAACTGGAGTAAGTCCTGACCTGCCTTATCCGACAGAACTACTTTCATAGAAAGACTACGTATGTATCGTTATCGCGTACGAGCGCGAGCGAGAAACTCCCGTATATTCCATTCGGCAATATTTCCTTTCTTCACATCACCCATACCCTCCGCAATTGCAGATTTTAGCAGACGGAATTTTTCAGTCTGTTCAACAAGATACGCAACTACAGGCTCACGCATGTCCTCCGGCAACAAATCAAGTGCTTCAGTCGCTTTTTCGGAAGTAGTCTTCATAATCACTAGTATACCACACTCAATTAAAGCGAGAAGGTATTGGGGTCGAAGCCTGCCTGCCCGTCAGGCGGGGTGTTTTCGTCGGCATTCTTTTCCTCGCGGCTGCGATCATCCATATTTTGTGCGGCCGGAGTCTGTTCAGACGACTCTGCCGGAGCTGTTTTTGCCTGCGCTACGCGCGCGGCAAGGCGGATAAAGACCACCCGCAGGTCGTCCTCGTTCATAAAGTCGATCGAGAGTTTGCCGCCGTTTTCCTTCGGCTCGATGGCGACGCGCGTACCCAGCGCCTCGGTCAGCTCGCGCTCCATGTCCATAATCTCCGGCGAGTACAGATATTCCTTCTTGCGCACTTTGTCAAAGGCGATGCGCCGCGCGATAGACTCCGTGTCGCGCACGGTCAGGTGTTTGAGCTGGATTTCTTTAAACAGCACCTCCTGCTCCTGCGGGCGGTCGGCGAGCATCAGGAGCGGCCGCGTGTGGCCCTCGCTTATTTTGCCCTCCGAGAGCGCGTCCTGCATGGCCTGCGGCAGCGCCAACAAGCGGATGCTGTTGCTCACGTACTCGCGGCTCTTGCCCACCTTTTCCGCCACCTCGATATGTTTAAAGCCGAACTGCTTGACCAGCTGGTCAAATGCTTTTGCGCGGTCGACGGGGTTGAGGTCCTCGCGCTGCAGGTTTTCGATGATGGCTATCTCGAGCTTGGTTTTGTCGTCGTCAAACTCGGCGCGGATAAGCACCGGTACCGACTGCACCCCCGCCAGTTTAGCCGCGCGCAACCGCCGCTCGCCGGCGATAAGCTCGTACTCGGTGGCAATGCCGCCGTCCTGCTTCTCTACCTCTTTGCGGCTTACCGTAAGCGGCTGTATGACGCCGTACTGCCGTATAGAGCGCGCCAGGTCGGCGAGCTTGGCCTCGTCGAAGTCTTTGCGGGGCTGGAAGGGGTTGGGCTTAATCTTGTCGACCTCCACCCAAAAAATGGCGTTATTGTAAAACTGCGACATGTGCTTATTGTAACCGATTTTGTGCCGGGAGAGAGAATCGAACTCTCATGATGTTGCCATCGCGGGATTTTGAGTCCCGTGCGTCTACCAATTCCGCCATCCCGGCATCGTCCTAAAAATACCATTCTTGCCCGCTCCCGGCCAGCGTGCTAGTGTCGGAGCAGATTCTGTACACCAAGGAGCACCACATGCGAGTCCCCTTCGACACTAAGCCCTTTAGGGCGCCCTCCGGGCGCGTACTCGGCTACGCCGACCTCTGCCTCATCGCCGGGTTGGCCGACGCCGGAAGCATCGGCTGGAGCGAGGAGGAGGTACCCTACCATAAAGGATTCAGGTCGCACGTTTATATCCAAATGCGCAACGAGTTGAGCCGGCACCCGGCACTGCTCGCGCGGGTCGCCGCGCGCATTAAGGAAGGGGTGGAACAAACGCCGCTCACCACAGGGCCGCAGCGATGCGTCATCGGCATCCCGACGGCCGGCACACAGCTGGCGCAAGCCGTCGCTATGCTCTCGCACTTTGACCACGTGACGCACGTGCGGCCGCACAGCGAGCCGCCTATCTGCTTCCAGTCTATGCGTTCGGTGCTTAAGGAAACCCACGGCAAGGACCGGCACTGGATAGGCCCGGCCGACATCGGGCGATACTCATATGTCAGCGTCGAGAACGTCATCTCGACCGCAGCGGGCATGCTCGAGTATCTCGACAAGATGTGGCACGAGCGCTACCCCATCCGCGTGATGCACCACGTCGTCTTTGCCGACTGGGAGCTCGGCGGGATTAAAAACCTCGACGACGCGGCCATTAAGCACGTCCATACGCTGTATGTCGTGCGCGACATGGTGGCCGCGCTCGTGTATCTTGGCGTGTGGCCGCAAGAGCATTACGAGGACGTAGCGCAACGGCTCCAAGCGGCTGCCTGACAGGCAGCCGTTTTTTTTATACAGTAATGCCGTGAAGCCCAAAATAATTGCGGTAGTGGGCCCCACCGCCTCGGGCAAAAGCTCGCTGGGCGTTTGGCTCGCCAAACGAATTCAAGGAGAATCTTGCGGAGCTGAAATCATTTCAGCCGACAGCCGGCAGGTGTACAAAGGGCTCAACATAGGGACCGGAAAGGTTACCAAAAAAGAGATGGAGGGCGTCAAACACCATCTGCTTGACGTGGCCTCGCCTAAAAAGCAGTTTACGGTAGACGACTTCGTCCGCCTGGCCGAACACGCTCATTCAAACATTTTGCAAAATGACAGAATGACTATAGTGGTGGGTGGGACGGGGTTGTACGTTGATATGTTGCTCGGGCGGATGGCGTATCCCAATGTGTCGCCAAATGCGGCACTACGGGAACGACTGGAACAACGGACAACTAAACAACTTTTCGCCCAACTGCAAAAGCTCGACCCGCGCCGTGCCGCCACCATCGAGCCTGGCAACAAGCGCCGGCTGATACGCGCTATAGAGATAGCAAAAGCTATCGGGCAGAGCCCCATCCCCCATCCCGGTCAAAAGTACGACGTGCTGTGGCTTGGACTCAATCCAAAAAATCTGCAAAAAAATATCCGTATACGCTTATTCGCACGAATAAGGGCAGGGATGATACGGGAGGCTAAAAAACTGCACGAGGGCGGCCTTTCTTACAAACGCATGGAGGAGCTG
>Ga0209211_10011836_pt1 | contig 11087 bp, 11 predicted proteins | sample RifGroA2_FD_183992 | JGI IMG/M metagenome (GOLD analysis project Ga0209211, IMG submission 183992) | Groundwater microbial communities from Rifle, Colorado, USA - Groundwater A2 (SPAdes) (version 2) | ecosystem: Environmental > Aquatic > Deep subsurface > Groundwater | place: Rifle, Colorado...
AACCTGGACAGGGTTAGCCTAATTTGATGTTTAGGTAAGAATGTAAAACCCTTGCCAAGAAGCTTATTTTAATGCTAAAATTAGGTTAGAATCTATGCTTATTCAGTGGTTTGGTCAGGCTTGTTTTAAGCTTTCCACCAAACCGGGCCCCAATGGCGAGGTCACGGTTATTTTTGACCCCTTTGATTCAGCCAAGGTCGGGTTGACGCTGCCTAAATTGACGGCTGATGTCGTGGCGGTAACGCATGATCATTTTGATCACAATCATGTGGCAGCTGTCGGGGGTGAGTATTTTTTGGTGAATGGGCCGGGCGAATACGAAGCTAAGCAGACCTTTTTCTACGGCATTGCTGGCTGGCACGATAATACGCAGGGCGCTGAGCGTGGTGCCAATACGATGTATCTGTTTGAGAGCGAAGGCATTTCGGTGGCGCACCTGGGCGATATTGGTCAGATTGAACTCAATGACAATCAGCTGGAATTTCTGGAAGGCGCGGATGTGTTGCTTATTCCCGTAGGCGGTGTTTATACGGTGAACGCCAAGCAGGCGCATGAACTGGTAAATCAAATTGAGCCCAGGATAGTGATTCCAATGCATTACAAATTACCAGGGCTAAAGATTGAGCTGGAGGCAGTGGATAAGTTTGTTAAAGAGCTTGGTTTGACGCCGCAATATGAAGATAAATTCCGTTTGGCCAAGAAGGATTTACCCCAAGAAGAGACCAAGCTAGTCGTGCTTAAACCGTAGCGGGGTATGACTCGTAAGGACACAGCGGCGCATCACCGATCCACGGCACGCAATTTTAACCGTTTAAGTATCCTGCTGATTTGTTTGTTTCTCGCCGTGGCCGCTACCGTATTTTCACTTTGGTACAATCTTCGCCACGTCTCTTCGTCGGCGCCAGGTATATTTGATCTCATTAGTCAGCGTCTTGAGAAGGGATTTACAGAACCTAATTTCCTTAGCAATCGTTAACGCATGACTTCAGCTAAAGCAGTCGCACCAGTTGAACTTACGCCATCCGTGCAGCGCCTCTGGCCTCGTCCGATCGTTGCCGAAATGCAAGAGTCTTATCTGGATTACGCCATGAGCGTAATCGTGGCGCGCGCTTTGCCTGACGTAAGGGATGGTTTGAAGCCGGTTCACCGCCGCATTCTTTACGCCATGTGGGATATTGGTTTGAAGCCAGGCGCTAAGCTCAGGAAGTCAGCCACGGTAGTCGGTGAAGTTTTAGGTAAATACCATCCGCACGGCGACGTGGCCGTTTACGACGCCATGGTCAGGCTGGCCCAACCTTTTTCTTTGCGCGCCCCTTTGATTACTGGCCAGGGAAATTTTGGTTCGGTGGATGGCGACGGCGCCGCTGCCATGCGTTATACCGAGGCCAAGCTGGCGCCGGTGGCAGAAGAGCTTTTGGCAGATATTGATAGGCAGACGGTTAATTTTATCCCCAACTACGACGGCTCCACCCAAGAACCGCAGGTGTTGCCGGCGCGACTGCCAAATCTGCTGTTGAACGGCACCATGGGCATTGCTGTTGGCATGGCCACTTCTATTCCGCCGCATAATCTTAGTGAAATCGTAGATGCCACCGTGCACTTGATTGAAAATCCGGAGGCGGACGTTGATGATTTAATGAAGTTTGTTCAAGGCCCTGATTTCCCGACCGGCGGGGCGATTTTCAATAAGGCTGATATCAAGCAAGCTTACGCCACAGGTAAGGGCTCTATTGTTATGCGGGCCAAGGCGGAGATCGTTGAGGCGAAGGGCGGTTTTCAAATCGTCGCCACCGAGCTGCCTTATCAGGTGAACAAAGCCGAGCTCTTAATGCACATTGCCGAACTGGTTAAGGATAAAAAAATTGAAGGCATCAAGGATCTGCGCGATGAGTCGGACAAGGAAGGCATCAGAGTGGTGGTGGAGTTGAAAAAAGACGCTTATCCCCGCAAGGTGTTAAATCAGCTTTATAAGCAGACCAATTTCCAAACCAGCTTCCATGTTAATTGTCTGGCGTTGGTGGATGGGTTGCAGCCGCGCGTTCTCACCTTGAAGAACGTGCTGGAGTATTACCTCAAGCACCGCCAAGAAGTCGCGCGGCGTCGGGCGGAATATGATCTTAATAAAGCCAAGGACCGCGCCCATATTTTGGAAGGATTGGTAATGGCACTAGAGGACATTGATCGCGTCATTGCCACCATCAAAAAATCACGCGACAAGGACGATGCCAAAGTTAATTTGATAGCCAAGTTCAAATTCTCCGAGCGTCAGGCCGAGGCTATCCTGGAAATGAAGCTGTCGCAGCTGGCTAACTTGGAGCGGCTGAAGGTGGAAGAAGAGTTGAAAGAGAAAAAGAAGCTCATTAAAGAATTAGAAGATTTATTGGCGCACCCGAAGAAGATTTTGGGAGTAATTCGGCAAGAGTTGGCGGATTTGAAAGCCAAGTTTGCGGACGAGCGGAGGACTAAGGTGTATGCCGGTGCCGTGGACAAGTTTACGCAGGAAGACCTCATTCCGAACGAAGCCACCGTGATCATTATCACGCGCGACGGGTACATTAAGCGCCTTCCGCCGGATACATTCAAAGCCCAAGGCCGCGGCGGTAAGGGGGTTATTGGTTTGACTGCTAAGGAAGAAGACGCCGTGGAGCATCTGTTCTCCACCACCACGCACGCCGATTTGCTCTTCTTTACCACTCGCGGCCGGGTATTTGAGCTCAAGGCCTATGATATTCCCCAGGCCTCGCGCACGGCCAAAGGCCAGGCCGTGGTGAATTTTCTGCAACTGGCGCCCGAGGAAAAGGTTTCCGAAGTCTTAGCTCTTTCCGACTGGGCCGGGTACAAGTTCCTTATTATGGTTACCAAGCAGGGCGTGATTAAAAAAGTGCCCCTGGGCGCTTTTGTTAATGTGCGTCGTTCAGGGCTTATCGCCATTAAATTAAAGCCGGCGGATCAGCTGTTGTGGGTAAAGCCAGCTACGGGCGAGGATGAGATAATGTTGGTCACAGCCAAAGGACAGAGTGTTCGTTTTAAGGAGAAAACCGTTAGGCCGATGGGGCGTAGTGCGGCTGGAGTACGGGGCATGAAACTGAAAAGCGGAGACGAGATTACGGGTATGGATTTGATAAATGAGGGTAAGCCCAGCCCGGACGAGCAGTTGCTGGTGATAATGTCCTCAGGTTATGGCAAGCGCACCAAGTTGCGTGAGTACAAGGTGCAGAATCGCGGCGGCAGCGGTGTGCGCACGGCGCATATCACGCCCAAAACCGGTCAGGTAGTAACCGCTTTTGTGGTGAATGCCAAGCGTGAAAAAGAAGATTTGATCGTGATGTCAGCCAAAGGCCAGGTTATCCGCCTGTCACTCAAAACCGTTTCCGTCTTGGGGCGCGACACGCAGGGCGTCAGGGTTATGCGCTTCAAAGAATCCAGCGACCAGGTGGCCTCGGTTACCTTTGTTTGAAAACCCCATCTTTTTAAAGATTACGGATTTATGTCCAGCTGGACATAAATCCGTAATATATTCAAGACTTGATTTATTCCCCGTCGCAGAATACTCCAGCCTTTTAAGGCTGGAGATGAATGCGACACCTCTCTCGCGAAGCGAGCCTTAACAGTTAATCAACCCCTTTTGTGGGGATACGGCGGGCTTTAAACCGTCGAGGTTCATTTGTGGCTATTTAGGTTGGTGTAAAAAATTTGAGCCGTAAAATACATTTATCCAAGGCTGCAGCTTGATTTTTTTAACAAAGTCAACCAGTAGTTTATAGTTGTCTTTTTGGCTTACCCAGACGCTTTGTTGAAGCTTTACAAAACCACCTTGCCGCAAAAGTAATCTGAATTGTCGTCGTGCTTCATTTTCGGTCTGCGGTATATCAAATACGACCACGGTGAGGCCGTGTTTTCTCTTAGGCGCTTGCTTAAGCTGAGAGGCAAGAGTAACAGCCAGGCCTTTTTCCGTCAGACTTACCTCCAGCTGTTTGCCGATACGCCGAGCCTTAACATACTTGACGTGTTTTAGTTGATAAAGCGCGCGTTTAACATCGCGTTCTTTTTTCAGCCGTTTAAGTTCTTGGACATAAGTATGTCCCCCTAATAGGTAAGCGCTTTGGTAAGAGCGTAAATCAGACATAGTAGTGTAGAAATCTGCTGCTGTCCCGCCGGCTTTTACTAGTAGTGAAAGAATAACCTTAGTTAATGGGATTCGCTTTGTAGACATATATATTACTTTGTTACTTTTTGATAATACCCTTATTACGGGAAAATGTCCAGCTGGACATAAAAGCGTAATTAAGTGTGAGTTAATTTAACTTGAGCATGGTCGTAAGGGATTAGGATAATGCGCTTTAAAGAAGCTGGCGATCAGGTGGCCTCGGTTACTTTTGTTTAAATTTGGATTATTAGGAAATTAAAAAAGAGGTTGCGTTCACAACCTCTTTAAATTTTTTCGCATTATTTTTTAATTTTCATATTAAACCATTCCTCTAAAATCGTTTCAATTCTTTCCCAGTTTTTCTCTATATCTTCCCTGGAATGACCCATACTGGAATGACCCATATATATATTAAACTCCTCTTTACCTAGAAGTTTTTCTAGTTTATTCAAACTATCAAATAATAAAACTAGAGCAGTTTTAAGGGGGTCTGGGAACCCAAGGGCAATTGAACTTATGCACATGTTCTGCCTGCGAAATAATTGTTCTATTTGTATTTTGACTTTTCTCTTCTTCAGTTTATCTTCCAATGAAGATTTATTAGCTGTGAAGAAGGATTCTTCAAAAGAAATTTTTTGAAGAAAATCATCAAATGTTGATATCCCTTCGGGGATATCATATCTGCTGGTATTGGGAAACCCTTCTTTGTAATATCCAAATTGTTGTTCGAGCGCCTTTTTACACTTATTGCAATGAATTAAATGTTTTTTCAATTCATTTAGTGACATGATACCTATATGCTCGAAATAGAAATTGCAGGGTATCTCAAAGTCAGATTCATCTATCATGATAGCACCTTTTATTTTTTATGATTAGTTAGTTACCCCGAACCCCGCCTAAAAACAGAATCCAAAGCAACTAACTAATCATGTTTGTTAAAGAACGTCTGGCGGTCTAAAGAACTTAGCTAACAGAACAGCATAGCGCATCTTGAAGATTCTGTCAAGGGATTATATGCACAGGGGTTGGGATGAGCCTAATTTAAGCCCAATGGTTTGACAGGTTGGCCAAAACCGCTATAATCACATAAGTTATTGGCTGTTAGCCATTTGTATTTAGCTTGATTCATTATTCTTTGATTCTAGATTCTGATTTATGGGTTTACCCGGTCATAGACGAACATCATCCGACAAGCGCCGGCGCGCGGCTCATTTCGCCCTTAAGCCGTCCAGTTTCACGGTTTGCTCGCACTGCAAATTACCCGTGCGGCCACATCATGTTTGCGCTAATTGTGGCTATTATCGCGGCCGGCAAGTGCTAAAAATTAAGTCAAAAGTCAAAGCTCAAAAGTCAAAAGTGGCTAAAGACAAGGAAGAAAAAGCCGAAGTTAAGGAGTAGTTTTGAGCTTTGCGTTTTGAGATTTGAGTTAACCAAAATGTCCAGCCGCCATCTTGCCCGCACCGTTGCTTTGCAAACCCTGTTCCAATGGGATTTTATGGGCAAACAGGGCGAGCTGGCGGATTTGCTGAGAAAGAATTTACCCGAGCTGGCCCCTGGCCTCACTGACGATGGTTTTGCCGATCGTTTAACGCACGGCCTCACCAAGAAATTGCCGGAAATAGATAGCATCATCCAGCGTTTGGCACCGGAGTGGCCGGTGGACCAAATTACCGGCGTGGACAGGAACGTGCTTCGGATCGGCGTGTATGAACTTAAGTTCGGCCGTGAGATTCCCCCCAAAGTGGCCATTAACGAGGCGATTGAACTGGCCAAAGCTTTTGGCGCCGACGCTTCCAGTAAATTTGTGAATGGCGTTTTGGGCAGTTTGTACAAAGAGATGGAAGTAGGGGGCGAGGTGCCGATTGAGGATTTTAAGCAAGTGTATGAAGGCTTAACCCCCAAGACTGCCCCGGCAGATGATGCTACACCAGCAGATGGTTCAGGCGCCAAGAATCAAGAATCAGGAATTGAGAATCAAGGAATCACCCCTTAATTCTTGATTCATAATTAGTAATTCTAGTTTCATGAAAGATTTTTCTGAATTGGAAGCAAAGTTGCAGGCCAAATTCCGCGACCAGGACTTGTTGCGGCAATCTTTAGTGCACCGTTCTTATTTAAATGAAAATCCTGGTTTTGCCTTGCCGCACAATGAGCGTTTGGAATTTTTAGGCGATGCCGTCTTGGAACTCATCGTCACGGAGTATTTGTATCAACATTATCCTAACCCCGAAGGTGAACTGACCAACTGGCGAGCCGCTTTGGTTAACGCGGTCATGTTGTCTTCAATCGCGAGCGATCTCGGATTGGAGGATTATTTGTATCTCTCGCGCGGTGAAGCTAAGGACGTTGGCACTAAGGCGCGGCAATACATTTTAGCCAATGCGATTGAAGCAGTTATTGGCGCGATTTACCTTGATCAAGGCATGTCGACCGCGGCTAAATTCATTCATCGCGAGGTCCTAGTAAAATTGCCGGAGGTGCTGGCCAACAAGTTATATTTTGATCCCAAGAGTCGATTTCAGGAATTGGCGCAGGATAAGGCTGGCATTACGCCTCACTATTTAGTGCTGGACGAACAAGGGCCGGATCACGCCAAGGAGTTCCGCGTTGGTTTGTATATTGGTGATGAATTGGTGGCCGAAGGCACCGGGTCATCCAAGCAAGAAGCGCAGGTGGCGGCAGCTGAGGCGGGATTGAAAACCAAGCAGTGGGACGGCGAGTGACCAGAGCCAATGGCCAATGACCTTGGTTAGGGAATAAAAAGCGGAAATACTAAATCCTAATTCCTAAATAATGTCCAATACCCAAATCCCAATATCCAAAATGCCTTACTTTGGGTATTGGTTATTGGAATTTGGCCTGCCTGCCGGGCTGCGGCGAGCTCAGCCGAGCCGCCGGCAGGGATTTCATTAGGCATTAGCCATTAGGATTTGAGATTTATCGTGAGTTCTGTCGTTTTGCGTTTTGACTTTTGAGTTTTGAATTTCCTTCATGTATCTACAGAAACTAGAGATCCAGGGTTTTAAGTCGTTCGCTCACAAGACCGCGCTCGAGTTCAATCGCGAGCTCACGGCCATCGTTGGTCCTAACGGTTCAGGCAAGAGCAATATTGCCGACGCCGTGCGCTGGGTTTTGGGCGAGCAATCCGTCAAGCTACTGCGGGGTAAGCGCGCCGAGGACGTGATTTTTGCCGGCTCTGATTTGAAATCTCGTTTGGGTATGGCCGAAGTTTCCATGCATCTTAATAATGAGGACGGTCAAGCCGCCATTGATTACGCCGAGGTAGTTATTACGCGACGCGTCTTTCGTGATGGCCAGAGCGAATACTTGTTAAATGGCACGCCGGTGCGTTTGATGGATATTCAGCTGTTGTTGGCGCGGGCTAATTTCGGGCAGAAAACTTACAGCGTCATTGCTCAGGGAATGGTGGATTCAATCTTGTTGTCTTCGCCGACCGAGCGCAAGGAATTTTTTGAAGAGGCCACTGGGATCAAGCAGTATCAGATGAAGCGGGAGCAATCAATTGCCAAGCTGTTGGCCACTTATGAAAATTTGGAGCAGGCCAATATTCTGTTGGCTGAGATTGAGCCGCGCTTAAGATCTTTGACGCGGCAGGTTAAGCGCTTGGAGCGCCGGGAGGAACTGGAAAGAGAAGTTAGGGAATTGCAAAAAGTTTATTATCGTTGGCGTTGGCATGAACTTGAGCGTCGGCGTCAACAAGTGGCCGGCCGCGTGGGCGAACTAGAGAATTCGTTGCAGCATCAGCGCCTCGCCGTCCAGACCTTGCAAAACAAGCTTAGCGAGCTTGAATTGAGCGGGGTGGCGGCAGATAGCTGGCGAGAGTTGGAGTCGCAGCAGGTGAGTTTGCGTCAACAAGTGGCTGAACTGGTTCGTCAGCAGGCGCTGGAGCAGGCGCGGGCTGAAGTTGGCCAGATGGAAAGAGGTCGGGGAGAAATCGCGCTGCTGCAGCAGCGACAGCGCGAAATTACCGCCGACTTGAAAAATCTGGATGAGAGATTGGCGGTGGTCGAGCGCGAGGCGGCGGCGCAACAAAAGTCGTTGGCCTTGGTATTAGAAGAGCAGACTAAGGTTGCCGCCGGCTTTTCTCGGTTCCAGCTGGGAGGTTACCCTTGGCTAGAGCAGGAGCTTGAGTCGGTCGTCGGCGAACAGATGGAATTACGGCGCACTTTGACGGCCGCCGTGAACTTGTCTCAGGTCAAAGAGTTGGCCGTTAAGTTAGGTGGGCTGGAGACGCGGTTGCAGACGCTATTAAAGCGCTTAAAGCAATCCGGGCAACTATCGCTAACTGATCTTGATCGGTTAATGAAAGAACGCGAGGCGATATTACAGCAAGCGGCGGAGATGAAGGCTAATATAAAATCTTTGACGCGCGAGCAACAGGAATTAAAGGAGCGCCGCGAACAATTAACGCGTTCACTAGAGAGGATAACGACCGAACTTGGCGGCAAAACTGCCCTGGGTAAGCAGTCTCAAACTAAGGTGGCGGACCAGCTGGCCCAAGCCGAGGCGCAACTTAAAAAAATTACTACTACTATGGCCAATCTGCAATTAGAGTCGCAAGGCCGACAGGCGCAAGTCTTCAAACTACAGCGGGATTTAACAGCGGTTAGGCAAGAAGAGCATCAGTTGGAACAGGACTCGCATGAGGCCGCCTTGGAATTAGCCCGATTAGAGACCAAGCTGGAGGATTTGGAAAGAGAACTGGCGCAAGAGGTGCCGCCGGAATTAATTCATTCCATTAAAGAGTTGGACGAGGTGAAGTCGCTTGATGAGGGCGCCACCGCTTTAGAGCTGCAAAAATTGAAGCATCAGCTGGAGTTGGCCGGTGGGATTGAACCGGAAGTTTTGACTGAATATCAGCAAACTAAGACCAGATATGACTTTCTTTCCAGTCAAACAGCAGACTTACATTCGGCCACCGCCAGTTTGGAAAGCATTATTCGTGACCTTGACGCGACGATTGAGAAAAAATTCTTGACCAGTTTCAAGGAAATCAACGAGAAGTTCACGCAATACTTTAAGGTGCTTTTCGGCGGTGGTAAAGCGCAACTAGTATTGCAGCGTGCGACCGCGCCCAAAGAAGAGGCTGACGAGCCGCTGCTTGATGAGGAAATTGCTGAGGTAGAGTCGACGCTGCCGAGTGCTAAAGAAAAATTTTTGGCGGCGGAAAGAATTCGTGCCTCGTTGTTTGCTGGCGTGGAAATAAGTGCCACGCCGCCGGGCAAAAAACTTTCGGGGATTACGGCGCTCTCCGGCGGCGAAAAGGCGCTGGCCTCGATTGCTTTAATTTGCGCCATCATTTCGTGTAATCCCTCGCCATTTGTCGTCTTGGACGAAGTGGATGCCGCTTTAGATGAAGCTAACAGCGAACGTTACGCTGCCATTTTAGATAGTTTAATGAGCTCAACGCAGTTCATCACCGTGACCCACAACCGTGCCACCATGCGTCGCGCCGCCATTCTTTATGGCGTCACCATGGGCGATGACGGCGTGAGCAAGCTCCTCTCGGTCAAGTTCAGTGAGGCGGACGAGCTGGCAGAAAAAAGTAAAAAGAATAAAGAATCAGGAATTAAGAATTAAGGCGCCCCCATGTCCTCCTTGATTCTCTATTCATGATTCTTAATTCCCCGCTATATACCCTTGACGGATTTGAGTAGTTGAGGTACCATCATACTGCTTACATTTTATAAGCCCCTACCATTCGCTATGTTAATGATTCGTTTAGCTCGCACAGGTAAGACTAAGAAACCATACTTTAGGCTGATTGTGTCGGAAAAGACCAAGGATACCCACGGGGATTACTTGGAGATTTTAGGTCATGTTAATCCGCACGCTAAGCCCCGCGAAGTTACGGTCAAGACCGAGCGCGTTAAGTACTGGCTTGAGCACGGGGCGCAGGCTTCACCGTCGGTGCATAATATTTTGGTTGATCAAGGTGTGGTCACAAGCGAAAAACTGCGCGTTTGGAAGCCGAAGAAAAAGGTGGTTGAACCAGAGAAACCGGCTGAAGTCAAAAAGGCAGCAGCCGTGGAGACAGCAGACAAACCAACTGAAGAGGTTAAGGCAGAGGTGGCTAAGCCAACGGAAGAGGTTGCGCCAGAAGTAACCCAAGCGGTTGAGGAAGCTAAACCAGCCGAGACAGAGGCGCCAGCTAGCTAGGCCATTGATTATTTGGGTATTTTAGCCGAGGGTTGACCTGAGTCACCCTTGGTTTTATAATCATCAGCGTAGCTCTTTTTATGGTTATTTTGTGATGCCAGGGGGCGTGTCGGTCGGCATATTAAAAGGTCGAGCTTGCCTCTCGCGTGATCTCCCAGCATCTTATTTACCCATATTAAGAGATTACGTACATTAAATTTCTAACCCCGAACGATATGGCAGATGAGTCACACAAGGACCAGGAGTTCATTGACTACGTCGTGAAAGCGCTGGTCGACCATCCCGAGTCAGTCAAGACCGAGCGCACGGTTGACGAGATGGGAGTTCTAATCACTTTGCACGTGAACCCGGAAGATATGGGTCAAGTCATTGGCCGCTCTGGGCAAACTGCTCGTAGCCTTCGTACTCTTTTAAGAGTGGTGGGCGCCAAGAACAACGCTAGGGTGAATCTGAAGATTTACGAGCCGGAAGGCAGCCGTGGCCCGAGGCGCTCTCGCGAAGAGCGCGAGGCTATGACCGGCGGCAACGAAGTCCCCGACACCTCCATCGTGGACGATCTCAAAATATAAATTTATATAAAACTATCCGCCGCCGCGGATAGTTTTATTATCCTTGACTTCTGGGTAAATTTTAGATATTATGCGACTAGTCCTTTACAAAAAAATCAGTCAAAAATAATCATAGGAGGAACAGATGTTATTTAAAATGTCTTTGGCGGCACTGGCAGCAGGTTTAATAATCATCGCTTGCATATATTTCC
>Ga0209211_10011837_pt1 | contig 11087 bp, 9 predicted proteins | sample RifGroA2_FD_183992 | JGI IMG/M metagenome (GOLD analysis project Ga0209211, IMG submission 183992) | Groundwater microbial communities from Rifle, Colorado, USA - Groundwater A2 (SPAdes) (version 2) | ecosystem: Environmental > Aquatic > Deep subsurface > Groundwater | place: Rifle, Colorado...
AAAGTAAACCTCGAAGGGCGCGCATTTTATGTCGTGCACCCTCCCCTGTCAAACGAAAGTTGCCTTAATTGCCCGGTATTTCGCTGCGCAGAAAGCCAAGGGAGACTCACCGCCTCGACAACCCTCGCATATCAACACAACAGCCCATCCAGCCAGACCTTCCAGCGCGCATACTTTTCGGGCAGTCCCGGCACAGGCCGACTTATATCGACTATTTCGGCGCACCTGCCGCCGGCAAGCGGTACACCCGCCGCCCGCCGTGCCGCTCCGGCCAGGCTGGTATCGGCCTGGGACAGACGATAGCTGGTTGCGAATGGCACACACTGGGCTATCCCCTGTTGCAAACAGGGCAACCCGGACAGCCCGCCGGAAAGATAGACGCGTTCGATGCCGAATTCGCGATGCAGGTCTTCCAGAATGCGCGCCACGCGGAAGATGATCCCCTCCAGCAGCAGCGTCGCGATGCGTTGCGCCGGCAACCGGTCGATTGGCGCTGAGAACGACAGCCCCAAATCCTCACGGAAATAGGGTGCGCCCAGCCCGCTCGGCTCGGCGAGACAGAAGATGTCGTCCCGCGCCAGATCCTCCGCCTGCCACACCAGCGTCCGGAGATACCCATCGGGGACGTTGCGCCCTTGGGGAAGGTAACGGATGACGAAGCCCCCCGTACCCAGATTGACCAATGCCTCCGGCTGTCCCGCAGCGATGCTCGCGACGAGGGCGGCCGATTGATCCGCCATGCTGGCTTGCAGAACCAGGCCATTCTCCAGCTGCAGCGCCCATCCGGCAGAAGGCCGTATCTCCGGCAACACCCTGTGCGGAACGTCGAACAGCTCGCACAATACCGGCGACCATTGCTGTCTATGAATGTCCATCAACAGCGTGCGCGCCGCCATCGAGGCATCGGTCAAATAATGTTTGCCTCCCGTCCAGCGCCAGATCAGAAAAGTATCCAGCGTCCCCAGCAGCCATTCGCCGCTGACCAGCCGTTCGCGCCACGATGGATTACTGCGCAACAGCACGCGCAGCTTGGGGGCGAGGTAATAAGCTGTCAGCGGCAGCCCGGCGAGATCGCGTATGACGCCTTCCTTGTCGCGCAGCGCCGCGCAACTTTCTGCACCGCGACCGTCCTGCCATGAGATCAGCGGCGTGACCGGCCGCCCGGTAGCACGCTCCCAGATCAGGAACGAAGAACGTTGGCTGCACAGGCCGAGCGGCGGGCGCGCAGTCGTCTGCGCCAGACATTCGGACAACACCGCCTCCGCAGCCGCTGCATAGGCCAGCGCATCGCTCTCATAGCGCCCGCCGTCTGCCGCCACATCGGGCGATGCCCGCGCAACGACCCCTGTGAGCGTGCCATCCTCGGACAGCAGGCCGGCCTTGATCGCCGTCGTGCCCAGGTCGAGTGCGATGGCAGTTATCACTGCCGGCAGGCCTCGATCTCTTGCGCGATCCGGCCCGCATCCCAGCCCAGCGCAGGCGCAACCAGTTCGGCGAGGCGGCACAAATCGCTTTCGCCCAAGCGCGCCAGGATGAGCAGCGGCAGGCGGCGGCGCAGCAGATCGGACAAATGTATCGCCATCTCGTCGCGGGCGCAAAACAGCAGGTCGGCCAGAATAAAGGGCAGGTCGGGTACGATGCGCCCCGCCAGCTCAGGCATTTCCTCGACGAGGCCGAACACTTGTTCGGCACGCCGGCCATGGCGGCGCAGCAACCACTTCGCGCTCTCGGCATCGATGCCGAGGCGTTGGGCGCGCGCACCGTTCCCTTCCAGCCATGCGGGAAAATCCTGCTGCGGTTTCCACGGAGAATCCCGGTGCCCGGTCGTGCAGGCGGCATCGATATTAAGCGCCGCAGTCACGACATCCACGATGCAGGCGGCATCTTCGCGCGCCGAGGTGATCTTGCCGCCGATGGAGTGATGCAGACCGTTGCCCATCGTCTTCAACTCCCAATCGCGGCTGACCGCGGAAGGTAATTCATCCCCGCTCTGCTTCATCACCCGCAATCCGGCATAACTGCCGATGACATCCTGCCTCGTCCAGGCGACTTTCAGATAATGGTTGGCGGCCGCGAGCAGATAGCCCACATCGCCCTCCTCGACAGTCACGTGATCGAGGTCGCCCCGGTAGTCGGTATCGGTCGCGCCGAGCAGGGTACGGCCATACCACGGGATGACGAAGAACACCCGGCCGTCCGACTTCGCCGTCATCAGGAGCGCCTCGCTCGCCTGCAACGCAGGCATCACCAAATGGACACCTTTGCTCAGGCGGCACCATGCGCGCTTTGCAGCATCCCCGGCCATCCATTGCCCGGCGGTGCTGACGGATTGCCGCGCGCGCACCTCCACCCTGTCAGCACCCAGCATATCCTCCACGGTCGCGCCGCATACCTTGCCATGCTCCTCGTTCCAGGCGACGAGCCGGGCGTAGTTCACGCATACCGCGCCATGTGCCATCGCGCCAGCGACCAGTTCCAGCACCAGCCGCGCATCGTCGGTCTGCGCGTCGCCATAGGTGAACCCGCCTTCCAGTTCGGCCATATCGAGGAACGGAAAACGCCCGGAGAATTCAGTCCGGCCGAAATGACGATGCCGCATCCGCTCACGCATCATCTCATCTGGGGCATCCGCCAGATGATCGTAGAGCGTCAGTCCGGCCTTCAGGCGCAGCGTGCCGACCCGGCTGTCGGAATACACCGGCACGCCGAAACGCAGCGGCCAGACGCGATGCGGCGCTATTTCCAAAAGCATCTGCCGTTCCGCGAGCGCCTTTTTCACCAGCTTGAAATCGTAGGATTCGAGATAACGCAGGCCGCCGTGAATCAGCTTGCTGGAAGCGGAAGAGGTCGCCTCCGCCCAATCGCCCTGTTCGACCAGCGCGACCTTCAATCCGCGCAACGCCGCATCGTAAGCCGTCCACGCGCCATAGATGCCGCCGCCGCAGACCAGCAGGTCGAATTGCTTATTGCCGAGTGATAAAAAGTTACGGTTCATTTGTATTTATGGGTTCTTCATTCCATAGCAATAGGTGGCAGGCTTTATCTGCCCATCCAAAAACTCAACATCCGCTTACGACACGTTGCAGCTATAGCAATAGAGGCTTGTGACCATCTGCTATACATCTTAAAGCAGTCATAAAATCAGGTGAAAGCCTGTTAGCTTGACCGTCCGAAGCTGATTCAGTCAGCAGCATTCTGCTATCAGTCAATCTTCACAAGCAAGTCATCAAGGAACTCAGAAGCAGGCTCAACGCTGGTCACCAACAGATGGTCTCTAGCACGAGTGCAGGCGACGTAGAGCAAATGGCGTTCGGTGTTATAGACTTCTTCCAGGTCAGCATTGTCGGCTACCGTTTCGATGCGCTCCTGGGAAGGGATAATTTCATCATCGCAGGCCATCACAACCACCACACGGAATTCCAACCCTTTGGCCAGGTGCATGTTGCTGATGGAGACGTAGCCGCTGGTTGTTTCGACTCGTTCATCAAGCACCTTGAATGGCAGCCCTGCTTTGCCGACTGCAGCACTAGCGCGATCCAGTTCCGCGTCAGAGCGGACGAATACGCCGATCTCGTGTGCGCCTATTCCCTCATTGCTCCTAACCCGCAGCCACTCGCCGACAGCGTTGATTTCTTCTGCCTGGCTGTCGAATGTCTTGATGACCGGAGCGGTGCCGTTGAACATCCATGACTTCATCGGCAGAACGGCCCGCCATAAGCACGGGGTCAAGCGGATTTCCTGAAGCGGTATAAGGATTACTGGTACCGCTAGATAACGCAGAGTACAACGCATGAGCCGTTTGGGCTGTGCCGCTGAAGCGACGAGTCGCCGTGGCACTGCCGCCGTAGCCCTTCTTGACATACTGACCAAGGCCACGCCTCATGCTACCGCGTTCCCCACTATGCGCGTACTCACCAAGATTACGCCTGGCACCTGCGAACCGACCGGATGGTGCTACAGGAATAGGTTGTCGAGGTTCGGTGCTAACTGTTGGCTCGGGTTGCGATTGAACTTGCGAACCATCCAGAGGTATACCGTCATGTGGCACCGCCTCAGAAGGCACTGCTGGTAGCGGAATGTCCGGCACCCACGGCGGCACCATTGGCACACCGGACGGCGAGCCGTTACTTGACTGAGACGTTCCCATTTCCACTCCTTGTTTTTATCGCACTCTTGACCGTCTTGCTGACATCAGCATCGCTATCCCAAGCGGAAAACACGTTCTTCGACCATGGCTGGTCGGCGATTTTCGGAACTATGCTCGGCTTGATTTGTGGACCAGGGCGTTCCATCAGGAAGCTCGCCAGTCGTTGCCCCTGAGATGGATCGACCGCTGCCACGACAAGGCAGGCGTCCAGGATTGGCGGCACTCACCGCCACGTCCTTGCAGCAGCAGTCGCCCGCCTTTGGACAATTCCATGCGCTCGCGCAGTTTGAATGAGTGGAAATTAGTGATGACGATTTTGGCGCGCTCCAGATCACCCATCATGTCACTGGGTATCAGCTCACGGCTTTGGTAGTAGCTGTCCGGGTCATTCGGTTGCAGTACGCGCAAGCGATCCTTGATGGTGAGGCCGGGGGCGACGATCAAAAAGCCACGGGTAAATTTCTTGCTGGTGGGGCGACGCACAGCATTGATGGTCTGCCATGCGATCACCATGGCCATAACGGTAGTCTTGCCCGCACCGGTGGCCAGCTTCAATGCCAAGCGCATCAGCTCAGGGTTGGCATCGTTGCTGGCATTGGCCAGGTGCTCAAGAAATCGCTCGGCGGACTTACCCAACTGGGGGGCGACTTCCGTTAACCAGATAAGCGTTTCAACCGCCTCCACCTGGCAAAAGAAGGGGCGAACGCCGCTGAACTTGTGATGACGCCAATGCTGTAACAGCCTGGCAGTTTCTGGTGTGACATGCCAAGTGCTTGGATTAGGCAACGCACGCCACTTGCCTACTTCTTGGCGAACTGCGTTGATGACGGCTGCGGTTTTTTGGTATTCCTGCGCTTGGGTCGAAAGCCCTTTGTCGTCGTCCAGCAACAGCGATGCTTGTTCTGCTTGTCCTTTGCGTTTCTTCGGTTTGGGGACTGGCGCGATGTATTCCGCAGAACGGCGTTTCTCGATAATCTGCTGAGTCGGCTGCCCATGGTCAAGTTCCCAATGACGGGCGGGGTGCTCATAGGGCGAGTTGAGAATTGGACGGTCGAAAAATGCGTTGGTCATGTTGTTATTATTGGCACGATTTTGCTTTAGCTGCGGATAGTATCCCGTGCTGTGCAGATGGGCAATCAGCCAGAATATATAGGCCGTTTGGATCGCTGGATCGGCTGTATTTTAAATGCGCAGTGAGCACCGGCAAGATGGAGTGAATTATGGGGACTTGCTCAACAGCTTCACAATGCCGTTCTCGAAGCGCTTGTGACCGAAGCGATAGTCGAAAAAATTACTCGCGAAAGTCCGCTTTACCACCGATTGCGGTTGTTCGAGCTCATATACATGAAGAGCAGCATTTGGCACATTACTGACATTCAAACGCTCTATCCACTGTTTCGGGGTCAGGGCGAAACTGTTCAAACCGGCCTGCATTTTAATTCCGTCGAATTCGACGGAATTAAAATCCGGATTATTGAGTCGCTCCCAAACCCCAAGGAATTCTACGGTATTACGGTTTCTGAGCCAGTTGCGCACTAGATCGTCGGAACGTTCGGCATTCTTGGCGCGCGCGATGTCGGTAAGGCAAATGAGGTCTTCTTCCCGCTGTGTCAGTATGGTGATAGCGGTGCCCTGTACGTCGATCGTGGATTTTTTGCTCTTGCTCATGAATCCTCCCCCTCCTCACTTGAAAACAAGCGTCGAAAGTGTCGCACAGTCCGGGGCTGGATGCAGGGCAATTTGCTCAGGGCGATGCCTGCCTCATCTGCAAGGCCTTTTGCGGCACATCGCTGATCAGGATATCCACCCCCAATTCCAGCGCCTTATTGATTTCCGCATCGCTGTTGCAGGTATAAACCGCGATGCATTTGCCGTGGTCACGCAGCAGCTCGACCATCGCATCGTCAAGGGACTCTATCGGCAGGCACAGCCCGCGCAGGAAAGGGTGCTTGACCAAGACACGCCGCGCATCTTCCAGCGTCTGCCCGGATTCGAAGTTGTAAACCAGCGGAAACTTGGGCGCACACCGATGGGCGTAGATCAGGCTGGCGAGATTGAACGAGGAAACCATGATCGCATCGCCCTGCACCGCGCCTATCATCTCCAGCGCTTGCCGCACCTTTATTTCATGGCGCGAGGGATATTCCCACTCGCGGTTCTTTATTTCGATCAGCAAGCGGCAACGCTTGCGATAGGCATCCAGAAATCCCCGCAAAGTCATAATGCCTTCCGGTTTTGCTCCCGAAGAAAAATGTGCGGCAAAATTCATCGACTGCAACTCGGCATAATCGAAATCGTCGATGCGCTTGCTGGGCAGGCCGAGCTTGCCGAGAAAGCGGTCGTGCCACAGCACGGCAACCTCGTCGCGGCTGAGTTGCACGTCCGCTTCGATGCCATCGATGGGATAGGCGAGCGCCCGGTCGAACGCACTGCGCGTATTCTCCGCCGCTTCCTTGTTAGCGCCGCGGTGTGCGAAGATCAGGGATTGTTTGGGGTGGCTCATGTTTGATTTCGTCTATCGCCTCAGAGGCGCCGGTAGCATAACGTCAACAATCGGGTTTTGCCGTGGCGTTATACCGATTCTATTTCAAACATGCATCTTGTAGGCCCCTGTTGCTCGTATTGTGATATATAGATTACAATAACAATATGGTTACGGTACTGCGATATGTAAGCGAAGCCGGTCATGAAATCGTGACAGAGTGGCTCCTGTCTCTCAATGACAAACAGGCACGAGCACGAATCGAAGCTCGCTTCTTCCGCCTCGCAACAAGCAACTTCGGCGACTGCAAACCGCTGCGCGACGGAGTATGGGAGTTGCGTATAGATTGGGGAGCGGGCTATCGCGTGTATTACGCTCAAGTGGGTAACGCCATCGTCGTGTTGTTATGCGGCGGCGACAAACGCAAGCAGGATGCAGACATTGATCGGGCTGTCCAGTATCTGGCCGATTTCAAACGGAGGACAAAATGAGCAAGCTCAAAAAAGCCAGCATTACCAACCACGAAGCGATGATGCGCGAATTGCGCGCCGACCCCGAATACGCCGCCGAATTCGTAAAGGTTGCGCTGGAAGAAATGGAAGACCCCAAAACCTGTGCATCCGCACTGCTCGCGCTGCGCACCGTCGCCGAGGCTTATGGCATGGCCAAAGTGGCGGAAGAAGCAGGCATCCAGCGCGAAAGCCTGTACCGCGCCCTTTCCCCGTGCGGCAACCCGACACTGAAAACCTTAATGGCCGTCATGAAAGCGGTCGGACTGCGCATCTCCGCTGTGCCAGATAAGGCGCATGCCTGACTTGAATTGTGCCGGAGCAACGGCGAGTTGAGGTAGTTTGAAACCGTAGTCTGCCCCCAGCCATCCGGCGCAATGCGCTACGCTTATTGACGCCCTACGCCTTACGCGAGTTAAACCATATTCTCGTGACCTTCCGCTTTTGACAATAGGAGATACTCATTACATGCCTCAACCCTACTTCAGTAACGCCTCAAACTGTTCAATTGGTACAGGCTTGCTAAACAGATACCCCTGGTAGTGAGTACATTCCCTCTTCAGGAGAATTTGTCGTTGTTCTTCCGTCTCTACCCCTTCGGCAATGACGTCCAGATCCAGGCTGTGTGCCATGGCAATGATGGCACGCACAATCGCTTTATCGCTGCTATTGGTGGCGATATCGCATATGAACGACTGGTCAATCTTGAGCTGGTCGAGCGGCAGCCGTTTGAGGTATTGCAGGGATGAATAGCCGGTGCCGAAGTCGTCCAGTGAAAACAGGATACCGATTTCGTGCAGTGCGTTCATGGTTGCAATGGTGTCCTCGATGTTTTCCAACAACATACTTTCGGTGAGTTCCAGCTTGAGCCGCTTCGGGTTGGTGTTCTCGAACGTAACAACTCATGCGAGACTGAACTCGCCCCAGAATATCAGGTGGATCATGCGAAAGTTTCTAACTCTTGAGTGACTGGAATTGGCACGTCTCAGACAACCAACACTTCAACCTCTGCCTGCTCCTCCGTCATCCCCGGCGCAAGATCAGGCTCTCCGCATTGGCGCGAAATTTCCGCGCGCGCTTTGTTGCGCAGGCGGATGGCCGCAGCCCAGCCCTTGCCTTCCGGTGCAATCGGCTTGCCTATCGTAACGGTGATGATGCCGCGGCGCGGGAACCAGTGGCCGTCGCGCAGGATGGAGCGGGTGCCGCGTATGCTCACCGGCACGACGGGCACGCCCGCTTCGGCAGCGACGACGAATGCGCCCATGCGGAAAGGCATCAGGCCGGATATGCGGCTGAACGTGCCCTCCGGGAAGAATACCGGGCTGCGGCCGGATTGCAGCGAAAGCGCTACCTGTTTCACGTCTTCCAGGCTGCGCTGCGATTCGAAGCGCTCGACGAAATCCGAGCCGATGCGCCGAAGATAGGTGCGCGATATGAAGCTGTCCAGCAGTTCGCGCTTGGCGACAAAACTGAAATAGCCGGCGCGGCTGAGTTCGCCCGGCAGCGCTGCGACAAGCACGATGCCATCGAGATAGCTGGCATGGTTGGACACCAGCACGCAGGGCGCTTCGGGCGACAGGTTTTCCAGGCCGCGAACCGCGAGCGGCGTTGCGCACATTCGCGCATACAGCCGCGCAATTTTGTGGCTTGCCGCCCAGCCCCACGCGGGGCGGGGCAGCAGCGCTGCGGCCAGCCAGGTCAGCGGGGCGAGCAGCCAGAACAGCGCCCAGGCGTAGGCGGCGAATAAAACATCGGACACCACCCTGATGCCGCGGCGCATCTCGGGCAATATGCCGGCCCATGCGAGGCGGATGAGCTGCCACCATACCGCGCGCGTCGGCGTGGCGCCCTTCTCGAACAATTCGCGGCAGGCCGCGCGGCGGATCTTGCCGCTCGAGGTCTTGAGCACGCTGTGGACAGGCGCGAGCACGATGTTGTCCGCCGGCATCCCCAGCATGTCCAATGTCAGCAAGTTGATCCGGTCGCGCAGCGCTTCCCGTTGCGCGGGGGAGGTCTCGCGCGTCTCGGCCAGCACCACCAGGCGCTCGGTGCCGGATGAGGGGTCCGGGCTGCCGAACACCGCCACGCAGCCCTTGCGAATGCCCGGAATGTCGCCCACGGCCTCCTCGAGTTCGTAGGGATAGATGTTGCGCCCGGCGCGGATGATGATGTCTTTCGAGCGGCCGGTCAGGTAGATATCGCCCTCGGCCTGATAGGCGAAATCGCCGGAATCCAGCCACTCGCCGTGGAACAGCAGGCGCGTCTGCTCCGGGTTGCGGAAGTAGCCGCCGGTGGCGGACGGCCCCTTGAATTCGAGATGGCCTTCCACGCGCTCGCCCAGTTCGCGTCCGGTGGCATCCACGATTCTGATCTCGTGGCCGGGGAGCGGCCGTCCGCATGCCGGGATACGCAACGCATCTTTGTCGTCGCCGCCGGCCGGTTCGGCATGGCCGGTGCGCATGAAGCTGTCGCGCCGGATGCGGTCGATCAGCGGGCCGCGGCCCGGAGGCGGGAACGCCAGCCCCACCGAACATTCGGCCAGCCCGTAAACCGGCGCAATCGCCTGCGGGCTCAATCCGCAGCGGTCGAAGCGCTGCGCGAAACGGGTGATGGTTTCCGGGCTGACCGGTTCGGCGCCGTTGAACGCCATGCGCCAGCTCGACAGGTCGAGCCCCTCGAGCGCGGCGTCCGGTATCTTGCGCAGGCACAGCTCGTAACCGAAATTGGGGGAGGCGGAAAGGGTGCCGCGATGCCTGTGGATCGCCCAAAGCCAGCGCTCCGGGCGCGCCAGAAAGGTCAGCGGCGACATCACCACCAGCGGGAAGGCATAGTACAGGCTGCCCAGCCACGCGCCGATCAATCCCATGTCGTGGTACAGCGGCAGCCAGCTCACGAACACGTCCGTGGAGCTGACCTGCACCGCCTTACCCATCGCGCGGATGTTGGCCAGCAGGTTGGCATGGGTCAGCACGGTGCCCTTGGGGTTGCCGGTGCTGCCGGAGGTGTACTGGAGCAGCGCGATGTCCTCGGGCTTGAGCATGATGCTCTCAAGCCTGGGCGGGATTCCTGGCGCCCGCCCGGCATGGGCCAGCTCTTCCGGCGTAACCACCCTGCGCAACGATTCCACCTGCGCCTGGAGCAGCCGCGCCACGGCCTTCGCCTCGGGCACCGTGATCAGGATGGCGGCGAGCGCATTGGAGAGGATGCCCGCATGCCGCCGCAGGTGATCCTCGATCTGCGAGGGGCGGGCAGGCGGGTAAATCGGAACCGGCACGCCGCCCGCGAGCAGTACGCCGAGAAAGCAGCAGAAATAGTCGCGGCTGGTGGGCAGCATGATCGCCACCGACTGGCCGGGCTGCAATTCGCGCTCCAGCAGCCCCGCCGCGATCTGTTCCGCGCCGTCGCGCAGCGCGGCGTAAGTCAGCGAGGTTTCGTTGCCCTCCGCATCCTGCAGCGTGAGATGCGTGCGCTCCGGATGGGCGCGCACATGCCAGTCCAGCACTTCCGGAAGCGTCTGCGCATCGGCCGGTTCGGCCTGCACCGAGGCCGGCGCCTCGACCCGCTGCGTGTCCGGCGCGGCGGCGGGGGAAGCGGCCATGACACAGCGTTGCGAAGCATCCGGGGCGGGAATGGCCGCCTCACACCCGCTCCCGCGAGCGGCTGGCTGCGCCAGTAACGTGTCGCGGGATGTGGCGGCCAGCACCGCCTGCAGCAGATCGCGCGGCGTTTCGGCGGTGGCCAGCACCCGTTCCGGCAGGCTGACCCCGAAGACCTGTTCGAGGCGCGTGAGCAGCTCCACCCGCCCGAGGCTGTCGAAGCCCAGGTCGCGTTCGAGCGAGCTGTCCAGCGCGACCTGAATGGCTTCCTCGGGGCGCGCGTGCAGCTCGGCCGCGAGCTTCCGGACGGTTGCCAGCAATGTACCAGAGGTGTCATTCATAGTGTTCACCAT
>Ga0209211_10011838_pt1 | contig 11087 bp, 11 predicted proteins | sample RifGroA2_FD_183992 | JGI IMG/M metagenome (GOLD analysis project Ga0209211, IMG submission 183992) | Groundwater microbial communities from Rifle, Colorado, USA - Groundwater A2 (SPAdes) (version 2) | ecosystem: Environmental > Aquatic > Deep subsurface > Groundwater | place: Rifle, Colorado...
GCTCCCATGCTTGATCCCTTGTCATATTACTTTCTAATTTAGGCAAATTAGAAAGTAATACTAAATGTGTTTTAGTATGTCGCGTAACATAATCGTGGGATTGTCAGTAAGACTATAAAACACGGTCAAACTTTGACGTTCGTATTCTACTATATCAGCGGCGGCGAGGATGGCGATATGTTTTGATGCTGTCGGCATACTCACCTTAAGATGATTCGCAATATCGCCCACCGCCACCCTTGGACGCTGTTTTAACAATTTCACAATAGCCAGTCGGCGCCTATTAGCCAACGCCTTAAATACCCGTTCGGTCAAACTCATACCACTATTATCCTATCACTACTTTCTAATTTAGGCAAATTAGAAAGTAGTGTATTTACCAATATTGTTATTAGATTATTGTCTACGCAAAAAATCCCCCTTAACTTTTTCCTGAACTAATTGCCAAGCAGCAAAACGGGTCATTAAAATGTTTTCTCCAGCAAGAATATTAACAACCTCATATCATCATTCACTTGCGTCATATCTGGAACGTAACTTTGACTATGCCTAATACCATCGTAAGATTTCTTACGGAAGTTGGTTTTGTAATCATGTAGAAACTTATTTACTTGATTATCTTCATAATATTTATTTTTTAAAACGTCGTCTATTAATCCTTCAAATCTTATTTCCTTATCTTCCTTTTCGTACCCACTAATTTTAGCCTTATAAAATATAGTCCATTGGATTGCGATACCTATGAGAGATACCATTGCTATTTGGTTCTCGTTGGACTCACGATTAATTTCCTCGCAAGTTTTCCGTATTTTATCAGCGGAGATTTTATTCATTACCGCAGTATCAATCCTTTGTCTCTCAATATGTGAATCTGTTTTTAAAAAATGAACCACGTTACTTAGGGTATCTAGAACCCCATCTAAAGCCGCCTGCCTGAGCGCTTCACCAAGCGTGGTATCTTTTATCCGATAATTATTTACATCCAGTTCAATCGCGTATTTGGATAAGGCACTCTCAAATTCTGTTCCGTGAGCAATCGAATAAAAGCGAGTGCTTTGAAACGGCGAACCTACATTATTTAGATTTGCAGTTTTTGCAATACTTAGGTATTTTTCGAACTCAGCAAGTAAAATATCCTTCTTCATTTTTTGTTGACCCTCATCGGCGGGAAGAGAACAGTCTCCCGCACTGGTTTGTCCATAATAAAGGCAAATAAGCGTTCGCTAAAGCCAAACCCAGCGGCGGGTGGCATGCCGTATTCAAGCGCGCGGATGTAATCTTCATCCAACATCATCGCTTCACTATCCCCTGCCGCACGAAGCTTCGCTTGCTCTTCAAACCTCTGCTTTTGATCAACAGGATCATTTAATTCCGAAAATCCATTACCAAGTTCTGAACCGACAACTATTATTTGCATTCTTTGCACTCTGCCTGGTAGCTTGGTATGTTTTTTAGCGAGTGGTGATACTTCTATTGGATGATTTATTACAAAAAGTGGCCCAACGACTTTTGGTCTGACTAATTTTTTCCAAAATAAATCTATTAGTCTGCCGGCGCCCATGTTTTCCTCGTAACGCACTTTATGTTTTTCTAAAATTTTTCTTAATTCTTTAACATTAGTAATTCCTGATAAATCAACACCCGAATGTTTTTTTATTAGCGCAAAATAATCTTCCCGCGGCCATTTACCACTCCAATCTATGATTTGACCTTGATAAGTTGTTTTGAGACCGCCTGCTGTGCCCCGTACCGTGTCGCGAAGCGACTCTGGTGCGTGGGTTACGTCTTTAACTAAAGTCTGATACATCTCCTGCGTAAAATCCATTAGCTTATTGTAATCAGCATAAGCCCAGTAAAATTCGCACATATCGTAATCTTGCAGATGTTCAGTGTCTATTCCTTCGTTTCTAAAAACTTTACCAATCTCAAATACTTTTTCAAATCCGCCAACTAATAATCTCTTTAATGGCAACTCTAGCGATATACGCAAATAAAAATCCTGGTCCAGCGCGTCGTGATGCGTTTTAAAAGGATTAGCATCAGCCCCACCCGCCACCGCTTCTAGCGCTGGTGTATCTACTTCCATAAAACCTTTTTGGGTCATGAAGTTTCTGGTGGCTTGCCAAAACAAGGATTTTTTATAAAACAAATCTCGCACTTCCGGATTCATCATTAAATCCAAATACCGCTGACGTAATCTGGTTTCCACGTCTTTTAGCCCGTGATATTTTTCTGGTAGAGGTCTAAGGGCTTTAGAAAGCAGTACAACATCTTGGCACAGTAAGGTTATCTCCCCTCTTTTAGTTTTAACTAAGATACCAGCCACGCCCACAATATCACCCATGTCTAAAAGCTGGGCTAATTCCCAAGACTGTTTACTTGAGGAGTTTTCCGTCAGCGCGATTTGGATTTTACCGCTAGCGTCATTCAGGTTAGCAAAAACCAACTGTCCATGCGGCCGTAAAGTCATAATTCTGCCGGCGGTTTGAAGTAACTTGCCCGAAATCTTAATATCATTAGTTAGCTCCGGCGGTTTCTTTTTTTCTGCCAGCGCTAATAATTCGGCGCAGGAAAATTGCTTATCAAAACCAGCTGGATAGCTTTCCCCCAACTTTCCCGCCGCAATTTCTTTAGTGTGCCGGCTGGTTATTTCCTCATCCTCTCGGGTAGACATAACTGGTTTAATTTTAGGCAAAAAATCGCAAACCAGCAAGCCAGTGTATACAAAAAACAGCCTAAAGGCTGCCAGTGTAAATCAGCTAACCTTATTCCACTTTAATAATCTTGTAGATAATTTTACCCTTAGGAACTTGGACGGAGGCTGTATCGCCCACTTTTTTTCCTATCAAAGCCTGGCCCAAGGGTGATTCATTAGAAATAAAACCCGCTGACGGGCTGGCTTCGTTTGATCCCACTATACTAAAAACCTTTTCTTGGCCAGCAGTTTGGACGCGTACTTTGCTACCCACCCTAGCCTCACCACTGACGCTGCCGCCGTTATCTATGACCTCGGCATTCTTAAGAATATTTTCAATATCAATAATTCGGCCTTCGTTAAAAGCTTGAGCATTCTTGGCTTCCGAATATTCCGCGTTTTCCGACAGATCCCCCAACTCCTTGGCGTCTTGAATTCGGATGGCTATTTCTTTTCGGGCCTTTTTTAAATCAGCCAATTCCTGGGTTAATTTAGCTAGGCCCTCTTTAGTGACATAAGCGGTGTTGTCAGTCATGATCTTTGATGTGAAGTTTAAGATACAGTTAAACCCCATATCCTGTCAAGGCGGCAAGGGCTAGAGCCAAGTAGCCGTCAGCCTAAATAATTGTTTAAACTTTTTAATAAATTGTCCCGCCGCCGTAGTATACCACTGGCGGTGGCCCGCGCAGGCGGGCCCGGCCGATGCCCCGGACTAATTGCTCAAAGCCGATTTTGGGCGAACCAGGTAAAAACTTCACGTGCCACCGGCACGGCGGCTACCGAACCTTCAACTCCATTTTCAATTAAAACAACCATCAATAACCGCGGGCTATCAAAAGGTAGGTAGCCGGCAAACCAGGCATGGGGTTCGCCGCCCGGGGCCTGGGCAGTACCGGTTTTACCGGCGACCGCCGCGGGTACGGAACCTAGCGAGCGCGCGCTGCCGGTTAAAACCGTTTCCCGCATCGCCCGGGAAATTATTTCCAAATTGGTGCGGTCTACGGGCAGACTTTTTAAAAGGCGCGGTTCATAAACCTGCGTATCGCCGGTGGCGCTGATTAAAACTTTTACGTAATGGGGCTGCCAAATATTTCCGCCATTTATTAAGGCGGCATAAGCGCTGGCTAATTGCAGTGGACTAACCAATAAATTCCCCTGACCGATTGACAAGTTATAAGTATCGCCTAAAAACCAGCGTTCCTTAATATTGTCGAGCTTCCACTCTGGTGTCGGCACCAAACCCTCGGCCTCGCCTGATAAATTAACACCCGTTACTTGGCCAAACCCAAACCGCCGCAACCAGTAAGCCAATAACTCTTGCCCCAGCCCGGCCCGATTTTCCGTACCGCCACCCACAATATAAAAGAAAGAGTTGACCGACTCGGCGATGGCTTTATAAATATTAGTTAGACCATGCCCACCGGCTTTCCAATCCGCAAACCACCGATTGCCCGCCCAGACACCACCAACAGAATTAACTGTGGTATTGGTGGTGATTATTCCCTCTTCTAGCGCGGCCATGCCAATGATCGGTTTTATGGTTGAACCGGGTGGATAAGTACCGGCATACACGCGGTTAAACAGTGGTTGATTGGTATTGGCCAATATGGCGGCTAACTCTGCTTGATCGCCGCCAGTAGAAAAAAGGTTAGGATCAAAAGTGGGAAAAGAAGCTAGGGCTAATATAGCTCCGGTTTGCGGATCAAGGGCCACGGCCGCGCCTTTGGTTTTATGATTGGCCACCAGCGTGCGCTTTACCGCCGCCACCAGTATATTTTGCAACTCACTATCGACGGTTAAAGTTATATTAGTGCCCGCCACCGGATCGACCGAGGCATAAACCTGCTGCGGTTTACCCAAATTGTTTACTTCTACCTCACGCTTGCCCGTTTGACCTCTTAGTACACTCTCCCAGGTGTCTTCTACTCCGGCTATGCCTTTATAATCGTGGTACTGGTAATCTAGACTCAATAATTTTAAATCATCCGGCGACACCTCGCCCATATAACCAAGCAAGTGAGCCGCCGCGTCGCCTAAAATATATTTTCGCTCCGGCAATATCTTTACACTCATACCGGCTAGGCGGCTAGACAGTGTAACCAGTCTAACCGCTTGGTCTTGGGACAGGTGTTCGGCTAGTGTTATGGGCACGTACGAATGCCAATCTATGCTACTGACATCTCCAGCTGCAATATCCGCAATCTTAGCCACCTCATCAAAAAGCATTTTCCGTTCCGCCGACGTAGTGGAAGCGTCAGCTGGAACTAACACCAATGCCAGATTGGGTGTATTAACCGCCACGGGCAAGCCGTGTGAATCAAAGATTAACCCTCGTTGAGCGGGTATAACTTCCAGGCGAATTCTATTACCTTCAGCCACCTGGCGGTACTGTTGACCCTGCGCCACTTGCAACCACAGCAACCGCCCTAAAAGTACTGCCCCGACGATAACTAATAATGCGATAACCAACTTGGTAAAAAGTGGGTGGATGGCGCGCTGTAAACTACTAACTTCCGGCGCTGGTATACCCGTTCCTTCGTATCGACGATCAGAAAAGCCGGGCAAATCTCGGTCGGCAATGTCACCGCCAGCTATTTTAATGCTGAAGGGGTCACGTTTATTTATCATTGTGGTTGGCGTACTTTTTTAGATACTAACAACACCGCACCGACTAATAGAACTAAATTAGCCGCCCAGCCGGCGATTAATAAACCGGGGCTTACCGCCGCCCCGGGGTAAAGCGGCGTATCCCCTAACCAAAACGGCAACCAACTTAATAACCAATGCGAAATAAGGTAAAGGGCAAGCCAACTCGCGGCCGAGGCTAATACCGTCACCCGCCCCAGCGGCGCTAAGTGCTCATCAACAAACCTTTGCCATAACCACCAACTAATAATGATGGCCGCAGTAGTTACTGGTAAAGTGGGGTTAAATAAAACATCTTGCCACAACGCCCCGGCGACTAGTACCGTAAAACCCATTTTTTTATTGACTGACAAATAAATAGCTAGGCCCATGGCTAAGCTTAGATCAATATTAAAAGGCAGCCAACTGCTAAAAAAATTTTCCATTATTAAAAATAGCCAACTTATAGCTATACCCAACGCGAGCCACATATTAGCGTAATATAATTTTTAGAAATCGTACTTTAATTATATCCAAAGGTGAAACCACCACCGCCGACTTAAAAAAATCCCCGTCTTTAAAATCAACCGACGCGGCTTTGCCAATTATTAATCCGCGCGGAATTAGCTCGTCTAAACCACTGGTTATCACACTGTCCCCGGCTGATAATTCGTCAGCCGCGGGCACAAAAAATAACCGCACCGCTAAATTAAATTCACCCTCAATGACGCCGCGACTAGTAGCTGTATTTTGCACTTCCGCGGTTATGGTATTTAGCGGCGAGGTCACCAACACAATTTCGGAACTGGTGGGTGTAACTCTTAATACCGTACCTACTAATACGCCTTGACTGCTTACAGCCAAGCCAGGTTTAACGCCGCTTTCGGCGCCACGGTTCACTAAGTAAGTGGTGGCTAACTCGTCCTGCCGTCGACCGATTATTTCCACTGCCACCTCGCTCGCTGGCTCCGACAGTTTGAGTCCCAATTCCCGTCTTAATTCATCATTTTCCCGTTGCAGTGTCGCTAATTGTTGTTCTAAAGTGATGCCCACCAACTCGACCTGGTCGGTGGTGTTAGATATTACTTCCTGCCCCCAAGCATAGCCAACGGCTAGCGGCATCTCCATAAGCGGCCGGGTATAATTTTGCCACCACTGCCAATTAGAAGTACGGGTTAAAATAAACGCGCCCACTACCAGTAAACCAACTAAATAATATTTTGTTGTTCCCCACCCAGCCATATTTATCTTATGGTAGCGGCCTCACGTTTAGGCAACAATAAATCAGACGTATGTTCCAAATCTTCCAGAATAATGCCCGTACCCCTGACGACACAAGTTAAAGGGTCGTCGGCTAGTTGCGCTGGAATAGCCAGCTCTTTAGATATTAATTTATCTAACCCTTTAAGCTGCGATCCCCCACCCACCATTACCAAACCGCGCTGATAAATATCCGCAGCTAATTCCGGTGGCGTACTTTCAATAGTGGCCCTGATATGTTCAATGATTAATTTAACGATCTTTAAAAGCGCTTCGCGAATTTCACCATCAGTAACCGTAACTTCTCGAGGCAAGCCGGTAATCAAATCGCGGCCGCGCACAAACATCGACAATGGTTTAGAGGTGGCCATAACGTTGCCCAGCCTGATTTTTACGTCCTCGGCGGTTTTAATGCCCACCAACAGATTAAAATGATCCCGCATATACTGTATTATTGCGTCGGTAAATTCGTCACCGGCTACGCGCAATGACTGTGCTGTTACGACGCCACCGAGTGATATAACGGCTATTTCAGTTGTGCCTCCGCCGATATCAAGAATTAAATTACCGCTGGGTTCACGTATTGGCAAGCGCGCACCCAAGGCCGCGGCCATCGGTTCTTCAACCAGCATAACTTCACGAGCGCCGGCCGATAGCGCGGCGTCTTCAACCGCCTTGCGTTCAACCTCGGTTACATCCAGCGGTATGCCAATGACCACCCGGGGACGCGGAGCAATGGCCGCGCTTTCTTTATGCACGCGATCAATAAAATACTTCAGCATTTTTTCCGTCACTTCAAAATCCGAAATTACACCACCTACTAATGGACGGGTGGCCACAATATGCGGCGGCGTTTTACCTAACATTTTCCTAGCCTCCTCACCCACTGCTAATATTTGATCAGTACGGGTGTTAACAGATACGATTGACGGCTCGTTTATGATGATACCTTTATCTTTCACATACACCAAAGTATTGGCGGTACCCAAATCAATACCCATGTCGCGAGAAAAAGTACCAAAAAAATTCCTAAACATATGACTTTAGTGTAACCTTTTTTTTAAAACTGTCTAGAGGGGCAGGCTTAAATTACCGAACAATTATTTTATTCAGTGCCGCCGGTAAGCTAACCAATTCACTTTTCCCATCCCCGCGCGCTTTTATCTCAACCTGGCTGCCGGTTTTTTCGCTGACAACTATCCTCCAGGGTACGCCAATTAAATCGGCGTCCTTAAATTTTATACCAGCAGTTTCAACCCTATCGTCATAAAGAACTTCCCCAAGCTCCTTGGTTAATTTTTTGTAGACCTCCTGAGCGGACTTGCTTACTTTATCACTTTCACCCACCGTTATTAGGTGAACGGGGAAAGGCGCAACTTCATGTGGCCATAAAATACCGTCATCATCATGACTCACTTCCACTATCGAACCCATCACCCGCCCGGGCCCAATACCGTACGAAGCCATAATAACTAATTTGCTGTTACCTGACTCATCGGTATACTTTAGACCAAAAGCTTCAGAAAACTTTGTCCCGAGTTTAAATATATTTCCCACTTCAATGGCTCTACCATCTTTAACTTTGTGATCACATTCTGGGCAATTTTGGCCAACCTTAACCTGAGCTACTTCCTTATTTTGCGCCCAATTACAAAAATCACAATAAATAATATTATCTTCGCCGGCCGGTGTTAACACTTGAAACTCATGGCTAAATTGTTTGGTAAAAGCCCCACCCGACGCCTCCACTATCAAGGTCTTTAAGCCGCAACGCGTAAAAATCTTGGTATAGGCTTGCTTTACAATGTCATAGTAATCATCTAAATCACTCTCGGTGGCATGAAAACTGTATAAATCCTTCATCAAAAATTCCCGCGTACGCAAAATACCCGACTTAGCCCTAGGCTCGTTTCTGAACTTGGTCTGAATTTGGTAAACATACCTCGGCAGGTCGCGATACGATGATATAAAACGACTGGCTATTTTGCTAATAGCTTCTTCGTGAGTCCACGCCAACCCAACTGCCTGACCAGACGCTTCCTGAAATTTATACATTATCTCTTCCGATGTCACCCACCGCTTAGTCGTCTCCCATAAGTCCCTGGGCTGTAATGACGTCATTATTAATTCCTGGGCGCCAATCGCATTCATCTCCTGCCTAATGATATTTTCTATATTATTTAACACCCTAAACCCCAGCGGCAAGTAACTATAAGCCCCCGACATTTGTTTGTCAATAAATCCCGCTTTGGTTAAAAGTCGAGCATTAACCGAGGGGTCGTCGTGGGAAATTGTTTTGCTGGTTTTAGTAAATAATTTTGATTGCAGCATAAAACTATTTTAGCTTATAACCAGCTAGCTAGCAAATTTGATTACGATAATAACACGCCGCCATCAACCACCAATTGCGTCCCGGTTATGTAGGAAGACAGGTCTGATGCTAAAAATAATACTACCCGGCCAATGTCATCTGGCTCGCCCATACGACCCATGGGTATTTTCGCCAAGAACGCCGCCAATACCTTTTCCATATCGGCGCCAGCCGGCACAGCTTTGGATTGTAGTTTCTGCACGCCCGGGGTAGTAATACCACCAGGCGCTATAGCGTTAACCCAAATCTTATGCGGCGCTAACTCTAACGCGATATTTTTGGTAAAACCCCATAAGCCATGTTTAGACGCGTCATAATGCGCTAAGCCCACCATAGATGGATGCAGGGCGTCTATAGAAGTTATGTTAATAATTCTTCCGCCGCGGCCCTGCTTTATCATTACCTCGGCAACTTTTTTGGTGCACAAATAAGCCCCGCGCAAATTTACCGCAATGACTTTATCAAAATCTTTGGTGGGCATTTTCATGACTGGTTCATTTGGATAAATACCAGCGTTATTTACAAGTATGTCTATGCCCCCAAACTTTTTCACAGCTTCCGCAACTAAATTATCTACTTGCTCGTCTGAAGACACATCAACTGCCACCCCTAGAGCCGAAGCGCCAAACTTTAGAGCAGCTTCTTGGGCAGCTTTAGCATCAAGGTCGGCTATAACCACATTGGCCCCGGCTTCAACTAATCGAGATACTATGCCGAACCCAATACCCATCGCCCCGCCAGTGACGATAGCAGTTTTGTTTTTGAGATTAATTAATTGCGATATTGATGGCTTAGACATATAATTAGTGATAATTAATTAGTAGAATATTCAATTTTCCCAAATTGTACCCTTTCGCACGAATCGGTTCAATCTAAATTATCAATCGGATACCAATTTAAGCAGATATCGCTCGTGGCTGGATAAATCAGCCGCGAGCGAGTATAGGGCATCGTATTGCTTTTGCTCCCTATCCAAAAATCCGGCCTGTCGCAGCACAATTAAGTGTTTAGAAGTTGACTTCAAAGACAGTTTAATACGATTAGCAATGTCGCTCACCGACATTCCCCCTTGGGTTGTCAGTAATTTGATAATCTCCAACCTCTTACGGGTGGCCAGTGATTTGAAAATCTTTTCTAAGTATTTAATCGTCATATATATAATATCATTATACCACTTTGTACCGATTCGCGCGAATCGGTACAAAGTGTATTATGGTTATAAGGTGGTGATAGGGCGGGATTGAGTGATATAGAATTTCCCCCGTGAATAGGCCCATTCTATATCACAAGGGAATTTATAATGCTTTTCAATACCAATACAAATTTTGCTAAGCTCAACAATCTCACGACCTTTTAATTTTTGCTGGCCTTGCTTGGCCCTGGGTAATATCTTCCACAAATTCCCTCCACCAGCCCTTTGCACCAAGTACTTTTTTTGTTCAGCCACATTAATATCTAGTAAAGTCAATGATGATTTATCAATAACGTACGAATCGGGTGTCACTTGACCAGAAACTACGGCCTCGCCCAGCCCATAGCCTGCCTCTATAATCATTTGCTTTTTATCTTTGGTAACTGGGTGCACAGTAAAAGCAATACCCGCGATTTCTGATTGCACCATCGCTTGTACCACGACCGCCACCGAAACCTTGGCTTTATGCAACTTTTTTTCATGCCGGTAAAAAATCGCCCGCGGCGTAAATAGCGACGACCAGCAATCTTTAACGTGCTTCAATAATGTTTTATCTGTCGTATTTAAGAAAGTCTCTAACTCACCGGCCCAACTAGCTTGCGACGAGTCTTCCGCCGTAGCCGAAGACCTGACGGCTACGTATTTTGACTTTAATTTCTTAAACTCGCCCATTATTATGATTTGTAAATCCTTCGGCATTTTGGCGTCATGGATCAAATCACGAATAATCGCTGACGTCTTGTCCACGGAATTTATATCTTTATAATTTACTTTTTTCAGGTGTGCTTCAATATCAACCTCTAAATCAGTCTCGTGCAAAAATCTATCAAACGCCGTGGCCAGTATGACAAATCCTGACGGCACTGGTATACCCGCCTGCGTCATCTCACCCAAGCTCGCCCCTTTTCCGCCAGCAATAGCGACGTCTTTTTTTGTCAGTTGCG
>Ga0209211_10011839_pt1 | contig 11086 bp, 12 predicted proteins | sample RifGroA2_FD_183992 | JGI IMG/M metagenome (GOLD analysis project Ga0209211, IMG submission 183992) | Groundwater microbial communities from Rifle, Colorado, USA - Groundwater A2 (SPAdes) (version 2) | ecosystem: Environmental > Aquatic > Deep subsurface > Groundwater | place: Rifle, Colorado...
ATCATCCCCTGCCTCAGGCGGGGTCGCCTATTATGTAATTAATTATTTAAATAATTGAATACTCTACCCCGCCAACAGGCGGGGATTTTTTATGGTTTTGGTGACCGTGGCTCAATGGCTAGAGCGTCAGCCGGTGAAGCTGAAAGTTGCGGGTTCAAATCCCGTCGGTCACCCATGGAAAACACCAGTCTAAAACTGGCCATTCAAAAAAATGGCCGGTTGACGGAAGAAACAATTAGTTTTTTGAAGCAGGCCGGTTTGGAGTTTGAAAGCTCTAACCAACGGTTATATTCTTTTTGCAAGAATTTTCCTTTAAAGATTATTTATGCCCGTGACAACGACATTGGTGGATTTACAACCGATGGAGTTGTCGATTTAGGAATAATTGGCCAAAATCTTCTTTACGAAAAAATCAGCAATGTAAAAAAATTACTTAATTTGAGATTTGGTTTTTGCACTTTGATTATTGCTGTTCCCAAGGAATCAAAAATAAAAACCATCAACGATTTAAAAATGTTAAAGATTGCTACTTCGTATCCCATTTCAACCAGAAATTTCTTTAACAAAAATAATATTAATGTAGATATTGTAAAAATAAGCGGATCAGCTGAATCCGCTCCGGCACTGGGAATTGCCAATGCAATTGTCGATCTTATTTCAACTGGTAGCACCCTCGCCATAAATGATTTAAAAGTTATAGATAAAATTTATGAATCGGAAGCAGTCTTAATAGTTAATCCGAAAGTTCTTTTCAATGAAAAAAAGAAAAAATTGATTGATAAATTGTTAAGAAGATTCACGGCAGTTTTGTCAGCCCGGTCAAACAAATACATTCTGATGAATGCGCCTGAAAAAATTCTTCCCAAACTAAGAAAAGTAATACCAGGTCTAAAATCTCCTACCGTTTCACAATTGGCTCTTCCTGGTTGGATATCGGTCCAAATGATCATAAAGGAAGATGTTTTTTGGAATGTCGTTGATCGGCTTTTAAAACTTGGTGTCCAAGATATCGTCGTATTACCAGTTGAAAAATTAATTCTATGAAAGTAATAAAGCTCAAAGACTTACCGATTAAAGATTATCAAAGAATCGTCAACCGCTCATCCGGGACGAATCAGTCTATTATTCCGTCTGTCCGAAAAACTATGGAAACTCTCCAAAAACTGGGAGATAAAGTCATATTTGAAAAATATCAGCAAAGATTCGGGAAGGAAAATTACAAATCAATCCGAGTCACTCAAGACGAAATAAAAAATGCCTACAAGGAAGTTGATAAAAAAACAATCAAAGCCCTAGAACAGATGATGAAAAATATCACCCTTGTCCAAAAAGCCCAACTTCCCACAAAAAAAGATGTCACCGTCGAATCAGAAATTGGAATTAAAGTCTGGAGAGAATGGCGTCCGATTGAAAAGGTCGGTCTTTACATCCCTGGCGGAAAAGCCATCTACCCTTCATCTGTTTTGATGACAGCGATCCCAGCTCAAATTGCCGGCTGCCGTGAAATAGTTATGTGCTCGCCGCCCAGAGGCGACGGACAAATACCTTCGGCAACCCTTGTTGCGGCTGACATGATTGGTTTGAAAAATATTAATAAAGTCGGAGGAGTTGAGGCAATCGCAGCCATGACTTACGGGACAAAAACAATTTCCAATGTTTATAAAATATTTGGAGCGGGAAACTCATTTGTTACTGTAGCTAAAATGCTGGCTCTTGAAAAAATCAGTATCGACATGCCGGCCGGCCCCTCTGAAGTTTTCATTATCGCCGATGATACTGCCAATCCGTCTTTTATTGCCGCCGACTTGTTAGCCGATGGTGAACATGGGGAAGATTCAGCCTGTATCCTATTGACAACATCGGAAAAACTGGCGCGAGAAACGAGAAAACAACTGGAAAAACAGCTTATTTCTTTGCCCACAAGAAAATATGCTGAAGAATCTTTAAAAAGATATGGTCTTTTGGCTGTGGTTGAGACAATGCAAGAAGCAGTCGACTTTACAAATGAATATGCACCGGAACACTTGGAAATTATGACAAAAAATAACCGGTCAGTGGCAAAGCGGATAAATAATGCCGGATCTGTTTTCTTGGGAGACTTTGCATCCAAATCAAGCGGCGATTATGCGACGGGCGCCAATCACGTCTTACCGACAGGCGGCATGGCAAAGATGTATCCACCGCTCGGCGTTGATGCTTACGGCAAATGGATGCAGATTCAGGAATGCACAAAAAATGGTTTAGAAAAAATTAAAAAAACCATTGAAACAGTTGCCGAAGTTGAAAAATTACCGGCACACAAAAATTCGGTTTCAATAAGATTTAAAAGTTTTAAAAAATATTTATGAACAAAAAAATACTATCAAAAATGGCACAAAATATTGTCCCCTACCAGTGGGCAAAAAATGTTGGGTCGGAAGTATTGAGATTTGATACCAATACTTTGCCCGATCCTCCACCATGTACAAATGAATTTCTGAAAAGGCTTATTAATAATTGCCCGATCAATGAATATGGTGATCCTTCGTATGCAAAATTAAAGAAATTAATTTCGAAATACGAAAACACGCCGGTTGAAACAATTACCGTCACCAATAGCGGCGATGAAGCCCTTGATATTATCGGCAAAGCCTTTTTGAATGACGGCGATTATTTTTTAATTCAACCGCCTACCTACGAAATGTTTGAATTGCAGTGCAAAATTAATCGTGGCAAAACAGTTGAGGTTCCTTTATTAAAAAATACTTATAAATCAGACATTAAAAATGTGATTAAAACAATAAGTACCTTACCGATAAAAATTACTTTTGTTTGCAACCCGAATAATCCAACCGGGACTGTAACCGAACAAAAAGACATTGAACTCATTTTAAAAAAGGCACCGGAAATTGTTTTGGTCGATGAAGCTTACCAGGAATTTTATGGAACTACCTGTATTTCGCTTTTAAACAAATATGACAACCTTGTCATTTTACGGAGCTTTTCAAAATTCGGTGCCATGGCCGGGGCCAGAATCGGTTACCTGATTGCCAATGAAAAATTGAGCCAAGTATTTGATGCTATCCGGTTTCCGCTTGGTGTCAGTTATTTTTCCTGTAAATTGGCAGAAACTCTTCTTGAGAAAGATCAAAAATGGATTAAAGATCAAACAAGAATGATTCAAAAAGAAAGAGAAAAACTTTATTCTAAGCTAAAAAAACTTGGGCTTCTTGTTTATCCTTCCAAAGCGAATTTTCTTTTGGTTAATTTCGGTGAAAGAGCCGAAGAAGTTTGTCAAAAACTTAAAGAAAATAATATTCTGGTTCGGGACAGAAGCAGTAAAAAATATCTTGAAGGCTGTGTCCGTATAACCATCCAAAGTAAAAATCAAAATAATATTTTTATTAACAAATTAAAAAAAATACTATGAAAACAAAATACGATGGTTTAATTTTCGATATGGATGGAGTCCTGGTTGATGTATCTCAATCATACCGCGAAGCGATCAGACAAACGGCTGGCTTTTTTTTGAAAAGAAATGTTTCGATGTCTGAAGTAGATAAAATAAAAAATAAAATTGGGATGAATAATGATTGGGATGCCAGTTATGCACTGATAAATAAGCCGGAAATTAATTATGAAATAGTAAAGTGTTATTTTCAAAAAATATATTTAGGTGGTTTGATTGATAACGAAAAACTGTTAATTTCAAAACAAAAATTACAGCTGTTAAAAAACAAATATAAAAAATTAGGGATCGCCACCGGCAGACCAAAAAAAGAGGCCGAATATGTAATTAAAAAAAATAAATTAGGAAAAATCTTTGACTGCATAGTTGCTTTAGAAGACGTTATTAAAAATAAACCCGCTCCCGACTCATTACTTGCCGTTATTAAAAAGTTGGATTTGAAACAAACCGTTTATATTGGTGACAGTCCAAGCGATGTGATTGCATCCAAATCAGCTAGTATTCCCAGTATTTATGTTGGTAAGAAAAATATTGGAACAATTAGATTTCAATCCGTATTACAAGTTATCAATTATTTACTATGAAAAGATTTTCAAAAATAATCAGAAAAACAAATGAAACAGATATCTCTCTGTCTCTTTGTATCGACGGAGTCGAAAAAAGATTAATTAAAACACCTGTCGGTTTTCTTAATCACATGCTGGATTTATTTTCCAAGCAGGGGCTATTTGATCTCGATATCAAAGCCAAGGGTGATACTTTTATTGATGAACACCACACCGTTGAGGATATTGGGATTGTTTTAGGCCAAGCCTTTTTGAAAGCGCTTAGTGATAAAAAAGGTATTAATCGTTATGGATTTTTTATTTTGCCGATGGATGAAGCGTTGGCGACTGTTGCCGTAGATTTTTCCGGCCGATACGCTTTTACGTTTGCCTGTAATTTTAACAGGGAAAAGATCGGAGATCTAAGCACTGAGCTGATCTATGATTTTTGGAATGCTTTTGCCCAAAACGCCAAGGTTAATTTATTTATAAAAGTTGAAAACGGAAGAAATGACCACCACAAAGCCGAGGCGATCTTTAAAGCGGTCGCAAGGGCAATTAAAATGGCCTGTGAAATTGATAAAAGGACATTAGAAATTCCATCAACAAAAGGAGTCTTATGATTGTCATCATTGATTATGGTCTGGGAAATTTGGGGAGTGTGAAAAATACCCTGGATAAACTGGGCGTTGATTCTGTGATCTTAAGTTCTAAAGATAAAATCGAAGCAGGATCAGGACTAATTCTACCCGGAGTTGGCAGTGCTAATCAGGGAATGAAAAATTTAAGAAAAACAGGGCTAGATAAGATGATTATAAATGAAATAAAGATAGGGAAACCATTTCTTGGAATATGTCTTGGTATGCAACTTTTATTTTCAAAAAGTGAGGAAGGGAATGTCCGTTGTCTGAATATTATTGAAGGAAGGGTTAAAAAATTTAATTCTCAATTAAAAGTACCACAGATTGGATGGAACAAGGTTAAAACTACGGAGGACAAGCAAAGATTATTCAAAAAGATTCCAGATAACAGTAGTTTTTATTTCGTTAATAGCTATTATTGCGTACCAAAAGATAAATCTATTATTGTTGGAGAAAGTGAATATGGAGTTAATTTTTGCAGTATTTTAGTCAAAAAAAATATTACAGCAACACAGTTTCACCCGGAAAAAAGCGGATCCATCGGTCTGCAACTTATTAAAAATTGGCTAAGGGCTCGTTTGTCCAGCTAAGTTGGACAATTACGGCCCTTTGTGCCGCATCTTAATGGATGCGGCTTAAAACAAATATGATAACTAAAAGAATTATTCCCTGTCTTGATATGACTGAAGGAAAAGTTGTAAAAGGAATTCAGTTTGTAAATTTCCGGGATGCCGGAGACCCTATTAAGATGGCTCAATTCTATGATAAAGAAGGGGCTGATGAACTGGTATTTTTGGACATTACCGCCACTGTTGAAAACAGAGATATTCTAGTCAAGGTGGTTGAAGAAACCGCCAAAAAAGTATCGATCCCCTTTTCCGTCGGTGGAGGGATTAGAACAGTTGAGGATATGAGAATGATTTTAAAAGCAGGAGCTGATAAAGTTTCGGTTAATACAGGAGCTTTTAAAAATCCGAGACTTATCAGTCAATGCGCCCAAACGTTTGGTAACCAATGTGTGGTTCTTTCTCTTGATGCCAAAAAGGTTAAAAATAATCGCTGGAATGTTTTTATAAATGGCGGTCGGACTGATACTGAGGTTTCAGCGATTTCTTGGGCTAAACAAGCAGTTAAACTTGGGGCCGGTGAAATATTACTGACAAGTATTGATACCGATGGAATGAAGAAAGGCTTCAATATTGAATTGACAAAAGCCGTCACCAAGGTTGTTAACGTCCCGGTAATTGCCTCAGGCGGCGCCGGAAAACTTGAGGATTTTTATGAGATTTTTTCAAAAGGAAAAGCTGATGCTGCTTTGGCAGCTTCCCTTTTTCACTTTAAAGAATTAACGATAAAAAAGGTTAAAAATTATTTAAAGAATAGAAATATTCCTGTTCGATTAGTATGAAAAAACTTATTCCAACCATTATTCAGGACTATAAATTAAAAGCAGTCTATATGCTTGGATATTCAAGTGCCAAATCTTTGAAAGAAACAAAAAAATCCGGTTTTGTCATTTTTTGGAGCCGGAGCAGAAAGAAACTATGGATGAAGGGTGAGGAATCGGGAAACAAACTTAAGGTTGTTGAAATCTTTTTTGACTGTGATAAAGACGCAATTTTAATCAAGGTTAAATTGATTGGGAAAAATGTTTGTCACACCGGAAATATATCTTGTTTTTCGTCTGTGTCATCCCGAGCGAAGTCGAGGGATCCAGTTCAATTAATATCATATGACGATAAACAAACTTTATAAAATAATTAAGGACCGAAAACTGAAAATGCCGGATGGATCTTATGTGGCATCGCTTTTCAAAGCCGGTCAAGATAAGATTATTCAAAAAGTTGGCGAAGAAGCGACCGAAGTAATTATTGCCGCAAAAAATGAGAGCAAACAAAGAATTATTTGCGAAGTCGCCGACCTGTGGTTTCACATTTTGGTAATGCTTGTCCGTTTTGACATCAGTCCCGATGAGATCATGAAAGAATTAAATAATAGAAACAAATAAAATAATACTTTTGTTTTCTGCTATAATTTTACTCATGAAAATTCTTGGGATTGAGTCGACTGTCTTTCCTGAAATAAAGGTAATCAAATTCGCCAGATTTGCCGATGAACGCGGATATTTTACCGAACTTTACAAAAAAAGTGATTTTGAAAAAATTGATTTTTTAAAGGGCGAGATATTTGTTCAGAACAACGAAAGCTTTTCAAAAAAAGGTGTAATTCGCGGACTCCACTTCCAATGGAACCCTTATCAAAAAAAATTAGTAAGAGTTGTTCAGGGAAAAATGATTGATTTATTTTTAGATATCAGGATCGGCTCGCCGACTTTCGGAAAAATCGGAGCTTACAAATTAGAAAGCAAAACGGAAAATGATTATGGCGAGTGGATCTGGATTCCGGTCGGCTTTGCCCACGGTCTGTTTCTACTTGAAGATTCGACAATAGAATATTGTTGCACATCAGAGTATTCACCAAATACCGAAGCATCAATTTCTCCTCTCGCCTCAGACATCGATTGGTCATTAGCTGATAAAGATATTTCTGATTTATACAGGCAAAGTTTGCCGACTGCAAATATCAACGCCAAAGACAAAGAAGGAATGACCCTGGCTCAATGGATAAAAGATAACCGCTCAAATTTCTACGTTTATAAACAGTAATCTGGATTATTTTATCGGCCTATCGGCAACCTGGCAGGTTGATTTGGTGTCAGCAGCAGGATTCGAACCTGCGACCACTCGCTTATGAAACGAGAGCTCTACCGCTGAGCTATGCTGACTAAATCAATACAATATTATATAATATAAAGAATAAATTTATGATAAAAACCGACCTTTCAATTGTTATCGTTTCCTACAATACAAAAAAAATCACAGAAAAATGCATCAATTCAATAAACAGGTCTTTAATCCACTCAAGAATCAAATATGAAATTGTTCTTGTTGATAACGATTCGCACGACGGCTCTCATGAACTTTTAGAAAAAATGTCTCAAGATAAGATTAACCATTTAGTTTATTTCCAAACCGAAAGCAATCTGGGTTTTGGCCGCGGCAACAATTTTGGTGTCAAAAAAGCCAGTGGAGAATATATTTTGCTTTTGAATTCAGATACGATCGTTCTTAACCGGTCAATTGAAAAATTGTTTGATTTTTACATTGCTAACGAAAAATTTATCCATTTTTTAGGTCCCAAGCTGCTTAATTTTGATTTGACAGCCCAATCCTCTGTGGCAAAATTTTTTACTTTGCCGGTTGTTTTTGCCACTTTACTTTTAAAAGGAGATTATTGGGGCGCGACCCGATCTAGTCCAAATAAATTTTGTCAGGTTGACTGGGTATCCGGAGCCTGTATTATGACGACAAAAAAAATCTTTGAACGTTTAGGCGGCTTTGACAAAAATATTTTTATGTACATGGAAGAAGTTGATCTTCTTTACCGGGCAAAAAAGATCGGATTGAATACTTTTTTTTATCCGGAATCACAGATCATCCATTTAGGCTCTGCATCATCCAGCGGAAAAACATTTCCCATCCTCCAAGTCTATAAAGGTTTTTTGTTTTTTTATAAAAAACATTATTCTCTTTTTCATTTAATCGCTCTTCATGCTATATTAAAAGTTAAAGCAATTATTGCTTATTTAATTGGTAAAATTAAAGGTAATCAATATCTAGTCAATACCTATGAACAAGCTTTCAAAATTTCTTAAAGCAGTTGATGACAATTTAATAAAAATTCTCCTTTCAATATTTATTTTCCTGGTTCCTCTTTGGCCAAAGCTTCCAATCAGGATGATTGATTACACTTATATCGCCATCAGGTTTGAAGATATTTATTTGGCTTTCATGTGTCTTGTTTTTTTTATCCAGCTTATCAGAAAAAAAATTACCTTGAATAAAAGTTATCTTTGGATTTTTATTCTTTATTGGCTGGCGGTCTTTGCCTCTTCCTTATATGGAATTTTTATCGGAAAGACGATTGTCCTTTACCATCTCACCCTGCTTCACGCGTTAAGAAGAGTTGAGTACATGATTGTATTTTTTATTGCTTCTTCGCTTATCAAAGACAAAAAAGATTTTTTCTTTTTTTTAAAATTATTTTTAACCTCGGTTTTTTTTGTCGCTTTATACGGATTGGGACAAAAATATTTAGGGTTCCCGGCAGTCCAGACAATGAATCCGGAGTATGCTAAGGGTTATATCCTATTTCTTACCCCCGAAGCAAGGATTTCCGCCACCTTTGCCGGCCACTATGATCTGGCAACCTATATTATCTTTGCCATTCCTATTATCCTCTCTTTTTATTTTTATTTCAAAAAAAATTATTTCTATTTGCTTATATTTATTCTTTCTCTTACGGTTCTTATTGACACTTCCTCAAGAATCTCATTTGGAGCTTATGTGGTTTCCACCATTCTTTTTCTTTTTATCAACAAAAAATATTTATTTACGCTTTTTGTGATAATTTTAACGGCGGGACTGATGTTTTTTTCCAAAGACTTGGGCAACAGGTTTTTCAGGACATTTCAGGTAAAAAGAATTCTTGTTGATGAAAAAACCGGCTCTGTTTATGTTAATCAAAATATCACTACTAAAGAATTACCGGCTGGCTCTTTTTATGTAAAATTAAAAGACCAAACAACTGAGGCAACCATCGCTGCCAATATTGAAACATTTAAAAAACAAATTATTCAAGAAAAAGTCAAGAAAGAAGAAGACCTATCTGGAAAAACCTTAAGTAATAATGAATTCAATAAACTAATTGCCTCTTTATCGGCAAATCTTAAAGCTGTCAATACAGTTGTCTCTGACATTTCTTTTGCCACCCGGATACAGGTTGAATGGCCAAGAGCCATTGAAGCTTTTGGCAAAAATCCGATTCTTGGGACCGGACCCTCTTCAATAACTGAGGCGACTGACAATGATTTTTTACGTTGGCTGGGAGAAATCGGACTGCTTGGCACAACTATTTTTATGATAATATTATTGTCTTTTATTAAAGATGTTTTTACAAAGATTGACCGATCAATAAAAGAAAATAGATTATTGGCTTACGGTTTTATTTTCGGATTGATTGCTTTATTAATAAATGCCACCTATATTGATGTTTTTGAAGCCTCCAAAGTCGCCTATACTTTTTGGACAGTAGCAGGATTGTTTATCGGATATGTAGGATTAAATTCAAAACTCAAAAATCAAAATGAAAAAAATTGATTTCTTTATACTTACATTTATCTTATTTATTGCCCTGCTCTTTCGTCTTTATAAAATAAATACCCCATTGGCTGATTTTCACTCCTGGCGCCAAGTTGATACAGCGTCAGTCGCCCGTAATTACGTAAAAAACGGAATCGATTTATTTCACCCGATATATGATGACCTGTCTAACGTCCAATCAGGGATAGAAAATCCGGAGGGATATCGGATGGTTGAGTTTCCGATTTATAATGCTATTTTTGCTTATTGTTATAAAGTCTTTCCTTTTTTGACACTTGAAGTTTGGGGACGTTTAATATCAGTCATTTCTTCATTATTTGTTATCTCAATAATCTATTATTTGACTCTTAAAGAGATTAATAGAGTATCGGCATTTTTTGCTTCGTTAATATATGCTGTTTTCCCATTCTTTGTCTTCTTTTCAAGAGTTATTTTGCCGGAATCGACTGCTCTGGCTTTTAGTTTTGGAGCAATATTCGTTTTTTATGTATCAGTGGAAAATAAAAATAAATTATTAAATTTATTTTTAAAATATTTTTCTTCGTTATTATTTACAATAGCAATATTGATAAAGCCTTTAATAATTTTCTATTTACTTCCGATTGTTTATTTGTTTTTTATAGAATATAAATTTAAATCAATAAAAAAAATTACTTTTTATTTATATTTTTTAATCTCTATTGTTCCAATGTTCATATGGCGAAGATATATCTTGCAATTTCCCGAAGGAATACCATACAACGAGTGGCTCTTTTCCAGTGTTAATACGTATCTTGGATTAAAAAATATATTATTCAGGCCATCTTTTTTCCGCTGGATATTTTTTGAAAGAATAAATAATTTGATATTGGGCGGTTTTATGTTTGGCTTATCAATAATTGGTCTGATATTAAAACCAAAAAGATTTTTGATACATTGTTTATTTTTTTCAACATTGGTTTACCTATTTGTTTTTCAAGGCGGCAACGTCCAGCACGAGTATTATCAGATCTTAATCCTGCCTCCTTTGGCTATAATAACCGGTATTGGGATCGGTTATTTTCTTACTCAAAAAAAACTTTTCTTTTCTAATATTGTTGTTATTCCTTTTATTTTGATTGTAATTTCATTTTCTTGGTTTATTTCATATTATCAAGTCAGGAATTATTACGATTACTCCCAGGAATTGGTACAAACGGCCAAGATAATTAACAGTCTTACCACAAAAGACGAGCTTATTGTCACTGACCG
>Ga0209211_10011842_pt1 | contig 11084 bp, 15 predicted proteins | sample RifGroA2_FD_183992 | JGI IMG/M metagenome (GOLD analysis project Ga0209211, IMG submission 183992) | Groundwater microbial communities from Rifle, Colorado, USA - Groundwater A2 (SPAdes) (version 2) | ecosystem: Environmental > Aquatic > Deep subsurface > Groundwater | place: Rifle, Colorado...
AAAAAAATATCAAGTAAGAAAAATTCTACTCAATTTTGCTGACTATATAATCCTGAAAAGTAAAATTTGCAGTAGATATATTCAAGGTCTTCCCCAGCATCACTACCTGATCTTCACCGATTACAAACTGATTATTGACTTTTTTTCCTGTTATTTTTGCTTTGACAGTAATATATTTTTTATTTTCAGTTTGTTCGGCTGTGTAATTTCCAAAGTTGTCAGAGATTAGTCCTATTGTATCTACGGCTTTTTTTTCTAATATTTCTATTATTCTGTTTTCTCCGTCAAAAAAGTAATCACCGACAGTAATTGCTTCATATTCCCACGGATAAGCATTCCTTTTAGTTAGGTAAACGTTTCTTTGGACCAAGTCGTCCTTAAAAGGAGTAGAATTGAGGTTAATTATTGTTCCGCTGAATTGAGCCTGGGGAAACTCCAAGTCAATAGGAGCGCCGACGCCAATTGTTGAACGTTTGAAATTGTATTTGCCTGTTTTTTCATTTCCGCTGACTTTCAATTTCATATCCAGGTACACATCATATTGTCCTGATGCCCACCATGGGTAATATCGAACCGAAAGTATTTCAGCCACTGGTTCTCCGGTCAGGCTTTGTTCGATTTCACCCTTTTTTAAATTATTGACAAACCATATGCTTGGTTTAGCTGTATTGGCCCACCACAAACCCTGTCCCATTTTCACTTTCACATAAACAAAAGTCGGTTTGGTAAAAAAAAGTTTATAAACGGAGACAATGCCGACGAATATAATACAGGCCAGAAAAATGGAGATAAAATAATTAACTCTCATAAAACGGATTATTTTTTTCAGATTCATAGTGGTTATTATAGCTGATTTTTGGTACAATTATGTCATGAAAAAAACACCAACAAAAATTCCCCAGCGTTTATGGAAGTATTTCTGGGATGTAAACGTCAAAAAGCTAAATCCGCAGGAAAAACCGTATTTTGTGATTAATAGGCTGTTGGATAAGGGCGACGATGAAGCTGTTCGCTGGGTAACAGCGCATTTTTCACAAGGAACTATCCAAGAAACCTTCAAGAAAATACGAGACTTCAGGGCAAAAATAGGATATTTCTGGGCGCTTTATTTACACATTCCCGAAAAAGACGTCTTATGCATACAGGAACCTTATCGCAAAGTGCGCAGGATGCACTGGCCTTACTAGGAAAATCCCAATGTCTTCCGTCTAAAACATATCTTGCTGGTGGTTCTGCCCTTGCATTGCATTACGGCCATCGTATTTCGGTAGATTTTGATTTTTTTACTCCAACTATATTTAAAGGAAAAACAATAATGAAATTATTACAGTCAATCGGCAACTTTGAGTTCCAGGAAGCTGCAGAAAAAAACACATTGCTTGGCATGTTTAATAAAGTTAAATTTAGCCTGTTCCTTTATGATTATCCTGTCATTTTTAAGCCAACGATATTCAAAGGAATTGCCGTTCTAAATCCGAAAGACATAGCGGCGATGAAGATAGCTGCGGTTATGGATAGAGGTACAAAAAAAGACTTTATTGATTTGTATTTCTTAAACAAAAATAAGATCGCGTTTGAATTTATGTTTAAATTTTATGATAAGAAATATAAGATGTTTGCGAATAATTTATATAGTATCATCACAAGTCTATCTTATTTTGACGACGCTGAAAAAACAAATATACCGGAAATGATTGAAAAAATTTCCTGGGAAGAAGTAAAGGAATTCTTCAAAAATGAAGTTGTTCGACTTGCGCACAAATATTTATGAGAGATCTTCACATTTTGTTTTACAGAATAATAGCTTTAATAATGTTCATTATCTGCCTGCCGTTGTTTGTCTTGCTGTATTTTTTTGTGAAAGCGACTTCTCCGGGTCCCTTTATTTTCAGCCAGAAAAGAATAGGAAAGGATAAAAAACCGTTTTGGATATATAAGATAAGAACTATGGTGGAAAATGCCGAAAGTTTAAAGTCTGAAGTCAAAAGCCTCAACGAGGCTGACGGCCCCGTTTTTAAAATCCATGATGACCCCAGATATACTAAATTTGGTTTCTTTTTAGCCCATACAGGCTTAGATGAATTACCGCAGTTATGGAATATAATCAAAGGGGAAATGTCTTTTGTCGGACCGCGGCCGCTGCCGGTTGAAGAAGCGAAAGAAGTACCAAAAAAATACGAACGAAGATTTTCTGTTCTGCCGGGAATAACATCTCCCTGGGTTGTCAACGGCAGTCATAGATTAAGTTTTGAAGATTGGATGGAGCTGGATATAAAATATTTAGAACAAAATAACCTATGGTATGATATAAGGGTTGCTGCATTAACTATATTATTAATTCTCAGATCATTATGGCGAAATATAAAATCAACAAAGGATATATAGTTCAAAAGCTTGATAATAAAACGGTCATTTTTGATGGGGAAGAGTCAGTGCTTTATACTTTCAATGAAACAGCTTCTTTTATATTTAAAAAGCTTAAATTGGGCTGGGATGAGAAGCAAATTATTCAAATCCTCACTAAACGATATTCCATTAAGGTAGATAGGGCGAAAAAAGATATCAGTGAACTTATTTCCGATCTGAAAAAAAAGAAAATAGTTTCTGTCGAAAAACCCAAAAAACAGAATAAACAACCTGGGGATTAATAAATACTAGCAATCGTTTCCATATTGGATTAGGAGAAAGGAAGAAAAGGTTCTTGAAGCGGGTAATGCCAGCCTGAATACGGGGTTCGTCATCAAAAATATTGACGGTTTTGATTATCTGGTAAACGAATTTGCGGGTTAACGGGTTAAAGGGTTGAATAATCTTAAGAAACTTATTGCGAATAGGAGTATGATAGTATTTGTTAAGAATAAGAAAGGCTGGGTAGACGAAATTTTGCAGTTTATATTGTTTAATAATCTCCAATTCTTTTTTCCAATTAACTCTAGACCTGCGGGTTACTTTATCCAAAAACTCCAGCCGGAATGCTCCTTGGAAATTATGGTGGAAGAAATGGAGTGCGAGATAAATAATCAAGTAGGGAGTAGTGAGAATGGGGAATTGGAAACCTTGAATAATAATGTTTTTTTTATTATTTAGACATTCAACAGTAAATTTATCAATTAGTTTTAGTGGGTACAATACATCCATATTGTCTAGATGTACGATAGAAATAACTGCTTCAAGGTGTATGTCGAAGACAATAGGGAAATTATTAATCAACTTATAATAAGAAATTTGCGATTTTTCATCAGAATGACGAACAATCTTATTAGAAAGTAAATTATCAATTTGTTTGTAATCGACCGATTCTAATATCTTTCTAACTTGTTGGATTCTTGTTCTATCAACTAAAATATCGCAATCGTAATAAATTCGACTGGGATTAGTTTTTTCATAAAATAAATGATGAGGAAGCCCTTTAAGAAAAACAAAATCGATTTCTTCACGTTCAAACGCTTTCTTGACCTTGACAATTTCCTGGAAATAGAGCGTAGATTGAAGAAGATAGAGGTTTTCCGGAGTAATAATATTATTATTTCGTTTTACTCCCGTAACTTTTGCAATAATTTGCCTAGGATATATCTTTCCATCCGATTTGGTATTATTATCTCCTTTTGTAATATATGCGCCATTATTTTTATATATAATCCTATGGGTAAGATAATTGTTTACTTTTTTAATCAACACGATATCATAGACGTTATATCGACTTATTAATTTTTTATAATAGATGATATCGTCAGGGTAAAGGACGGGCATCATGCTTATTCCTTGTGATCGTAAAGAAAAATACGTTCTATTTGTTAACTCTCTTATTATGCTTTTCATTTTTCATGATGTTATATTTTAGCAACTTCAATGGATGAACTTATTTTCTGTTATTATCCTTTTGCCCTCAATTTTTAGCAATAAAGGTAGAATCATTTTAATAGCTTTACAATATGGTGAGTTTGTGGCGTATGTTCCCTTGAATTGAAATGTATGGATAGGACAACCTCCATGACAAATATATTTCCACTGGCATTTGTTGCAGACATTTTTTCCTTCGACCGTCAATCCTGACGGCTTTATGAAATTCCCCTTTTGCATCGTATTGATTATATCTTCATTAATCGAGCCAATACTCCGTTCAATAATGAATGGACAGGATGCAATTTGTCCATCCGGCTTAATAGTAATATAAGAAGTACCCATACTACATGTAAGTTTAGGCTGTTTGAAGGATATTGTGTCAAATAATGTATTCATGACATTAAATGGCGGTGGATTATGATATATAATCATAAGACTTTTTCCTAAATATTTAATAAGATCGTCATTGGTTGCTTCCATTTGGGTTTTATTACATGATGTTTCTTTAAATAGATTGTAAGAAAAATACATATCACTTTTTAGTAAAAATCTTGTTAAATCTGGCATATGAACAATATTATTTGATGTTATGGTAATGCCTATATGTATTTTCACTCCAGATTGCTGAAGTTGTAAAATACCCCGTTCAACAAATTTAAAAGTACCAAGCCCTCCTACAAAGATCCGTTGCGAATTATGATAATCATTCAAACCATCCAGGGATATTGATACGCCAATATCATTTTTTTTTATCTGGTTGGCGACCTCTTTTGTAATGAGTACCCCGTTCGTTATAATATTGAATCTCATAGCAATACCTGTTTTTTTTGAGAGGAGGTTGCCGTATTCGACCAATGTAACGATTTTTTTGAATTCCAATAGCGGTTCGCCTCCAGCAAACACTAAAAATACTTTTTCAAAACCGTGTTTTTTTGCATCTAAGATTGTCTTGAGTACCGCTTTTTTTGCTAATTCTAAACCCATATATTTTGACGTTTTATTCAAAAAGCAATATTTACATCGAAAATTGCATTTATTTGTTATATGGAACCATACTTTAAGTACTCTGTTCGTATTTATAATACTTTTTAATACTGGCGAACCTATATATGCGATTTCATTAGAGATGAAATTTTCAATCGTAGAATTGATGTTTTTTTTATAGACTTTGTCGTATTGATATCTGACAAGAGTATATATCTCTTTTATGGCTCTTTTATTATTTATCAACTTGAGAAGCGCGCTTGCTTTCTTATCCAACATTATTACTCCTTTAGTAGATAATGGATTATAAACCAATGTGTAACCATTGATCTTATCCGAATAAAGGCTATATTTATAAATTATGGTATTTTCAGTCATTAAAGTACTGCTCAAATATTAGTTGATGATTTATTACCTACAGCAAACGTATAAACAATTGATTCCTGCATACCATCAATATCAAGTATTCTTTCAAGTTTTTCCTCCAGAATTCCTCCCAAAGCTAAACAACCGCAGTCCAAGGCCTCACTGACCAGACTGATATTTTGGCCAAGGTGTCCGGCTTCCAATAACGAATACCTATATGCACTCTCTCTATATTTTACAGAACTTCGGGAGAAAATTGCCGAGATCACTATTAGAACAGCTGCTTTATGAGTCCATGGTTGAAATGCAAAGTCACTAATTTTTATTTTTTTTTGAGTATTCAGGAGTTCCAGACTATGGTTAAGAGGCAAGTAGTGATATATGCCATTAGGTAGTTCCGTATTAGTAGAAATAACATAAAGTTCTAAAGGGTAACGAGCTCCCCCTGAAGGATAAAAACGGTTGCCCTGTTGACGATTCCTTTTATTTTTAAGTCCAGAAGAGTAATATAAAAGATTGGTTAATATATCAAGAGACAGTTTTTTATCACCGAAGTTGCGACATGATTTTCTTTTGTGCAGTGCTGCCGATAGCCCCATTTTCAAAAATTTTGAAGGGTTGGGGAGGATAATATTCTCACATCTTGGATAAAATTTAAAGTAAACTTTTTGCCATTCCTTAGGTGCAGTTAAGCTAATCTGAATACCCGCTTTTTTAATCTTCGATTTTTTATGGTATTTTTCAAACAAAAAAATAGGGCGATCCAATAGATCATCTAGTTCTTTTTTCGTTATCATGGAAACGGGTGGGGAATGTTATTAATTTTATAGCTTGGTAGCTTAAAATAATCGGCAACTTCATGCAATCTTATATGATTTATTTCTTTATGGGATTCTGACAAATAAAGAGGTTGAAGTTTGGGGATGATTGCTTTTATAACGAAGAACGGAACATTTTTCAATAATGGCATAGTGTTATTTACGCAGTAAACGTGTAATTTCTTCTTTTTCAGATGATTTAAAAGATAATTTAATTCCATCTTTTTTGAAGAAAAGTCATATTTTATGAAATCTGCAGCAGTTTTTCTAGTATTATGAAGAAGCTTCAACATATTGACCATTTTGGGTTGACTCCAGTACCGCAAGCGGTCTGTTTTATTTTCGACTTTTTCCGTAGAAATGTGAAAGTGATTGAAGTTATTTTTGTATATCTGGCTGTTTAAACTGTAGCGAACAGCAAAAGCTTCCTCTATAGCGCCAGTTATTGCTTTTTTATATTGAAGGCTAGATTTTGATCCTATAGCTATTTTAGCGCCGATATCCGTATTATCTCTGATAACTGCTATAAATGATGGAATATCAAGATTATTGGTAACATTAAATACCCGTAATTCTAACTTATGTTTAGTAAATGCAGAGACAATTCGACCTATCTTTAGGTTATGCATACTGCTCAGATCTATTTCAGGAGCTTGGTAATTCAATAAGTATGTAGTCATTGTCGCATCTCTTTCAAGTATCTCATAAATTCCATGAAGCAATGCGGAGGTTTCATCAGGTCCGCTAGCGCTTCCGCTGCTTATTTGAGTAGTGAGCAACAGTTTGTCTTTGTTATAATTAAGGGTGGTCAATTGAGCTGGTATTAGCATAGTAGCTTTATTGATAAGGTCATATCCTTTTAGCCAGCCAATCGTTTTGTTTTTTATTCCCATAGAATATAAATCAAGATCCATCAATTTAATTCCGTTTTTTTTACTCAGCGAGTTATAACTATTTATAATTAACTTGCTTTCGTCAATAGAATAAAGACATAAATATTCCAGGCATTCCATAATTGACTTTAGCAATGCTGATTCAGCCGAAAAAAATGACAAATTGCTGCCGTTAATTTTGAAATTTGCAATATCATAACCGAGACTTGTTAGATATTTACTTGTTTTATTAATATATACAAGATAGTAATAAGCAGGTGGCTCATCACATAATATTTTATTAAGTTTGATTGGTGGTTGGATTATTTCTTTACCTAAAAGTTGCTCAAGGATATTGCGTAAAAGCGGGTATTTTGACAAATTCATGGGTGTTTAGAATATTATTAAGAATACGTTGATTTACCGTTATTAAGCCTCATATAGTATTTTTATCTTTATCAGCTTTTGGACAAAACTGTCAAAATCTCTAACTGCCATTTCTTTACTGATATGATATAGGGATACTAAATTTTTTATAATGTCTTTTTTTCCCAAACCTTTACGTAAACCTTGGATGATTATTAATCCACTGTTTTTAAAAGAGTACATCATTGATTCTCCTGCATTAAAAAGAAAGATTTCTACATTAAGTCTTTCAACCATATAAACACTTTTATTAAATGTATATTTTTTCATATTATAGATAGTTAATTATATCTTTTTTTATTCCACTAATTAATACATTCTTATTAATAGGAAATTCCAGAATATAAGAATTGCATTCGCTAAGGAGTACGGAAAGTAAGGGAATAAGTTTTTTTAAGTAAATTTTTTCGTCCGACCATAAAGATGTCATTATGTTCAAAAGAATTTGTGTTTTGTCAGTCATATTAATCAATTTGTAATTATGTGATTTCTTTAAAATAAAAATATACCTAATCTCGTATTTAAGCAACTTGCCTGAAAATACAGGCATGGCCAGTCTATTATCGAACGGCAATTGAAAAAGGAAGTTATGGCCTCCCATTCTTCTTATTGCAGATGTATCATCAGTAATTTTTCTGAAAGTGGGATGGAGTAGGTCGGAAACAGTCGATTTTCCTGCCGTAGATTTTCCTAAAAAAATACCACAATTATTAGCATGGAGGCAATTAGCAGAAGCATGTAAAAAAACGCCATCATTAGATAACATTTTATTAACGAGGATCTGGAGAATGTAAATAAACTGGGAATGACTTATAAAGTAATATGTACGGACGGTAAAAGATTTTCTCCATTCAAATAATTTGATGTAATTCGAATCTATATTTTTAGAGCCGATAGTAAAGCAATCAGGAACAAATTCCAATATAGCATTTATCGGTGCAGATTGAGGAATAATCCAAGATTTGTATTCACGCCGTAGTTTTTCTATCCAGTATTTAACTGGTGTAGTATCAAATGATGGATATAATATGATCTTAACAATATAATCTGCCAGTTTGAAATAAGTTACTACATTCTTGCCTTCTTTACTAAACATGTATGTTTCTAATAGCGGAATTGTAAAAAATAAATGAAGCTTCTAATTAATTCAAGAAATATTTTTAAAGAGAAGAAAAAAGTAATAATCATAAGTTTAATTTTATTTAAAATAATAGTAAGTATAGGAAAATTTACTCTGTCTAGATATATTGTTTTGTCCATTATGCCGGTCTTTTTAAACACAAATTTTTTATTCTGGCAATAAACACACTTTCCACAATGATAATAACTGTATTTAATGCAACTAAAAGTGTGTTCAATCGGAATATGATAGTAATCCGCATATTTGACAAGATCATATTTTGTTAATATTATTTTTAACTCTTTTTCAATTGCCAGTGAAGTAAACTGCCAATCAGTTTCTCCTGTCAGGGATATAATATTATGCGTATTGGTCCTTAATGCTGTGAGATTTTCATATCTCAGATATCTTCCGTCTCCGGGAACATAACCGCAGAATATCGTTCTGGTTTTTATAGCGTATTTAATTTCCAGATAATAGGCATATTGGACAGCAAAATTAGAAAGCAGAGAGCTATACATAGGTATTCCACGGCATTCTAACAGTTCATTAATTGGATAAGTACCAAATTTAGTAATATCCCAACGTATTTCCAGAGGGGGTATAAAAGTCGTTATTTTTTTTGGAGGATGAAAGTACTGGTCATGAATTTTTCTGTAGTAACCTGAAAAAAAATCTACCGAATTCTCTTCGATAGGCATTCTTATTTGGCCGCGTCTAATAAAAACAGGATATACATTTAATTGATATATCCTCATAAGCATATCCCACATAGTTACTGTATCCAAACCACCTGACAACAGAAGAATCACATTGCTTTTCGGAGGAGGCATTCTAAATACATACCCACGTTTTTCTTTTAAAAGCTGTTCGGTCTTTCTGATTGTTTCTAAATCCTCAAAAGGCTCGTTACTTTTAAACAAATTAACTATTTGTTTATTTGAATACTTTGGAAGATGATAGTCATTTTTCATACCCAACTATTATACATAACGAAGAACATGATATGAAAGCGTAAGAAGATTAGTTAGTTTGTTTAAAAGTATATCCGGTATAGCCAATAATATTTATTTGCTTATTGGCTTTAAACCAAAAAACTGCTGCATCCCAGCAAGATAAACTTGAATCACATTGTAGAATATATTTTCTTTGTTTCGGGAGGCTGTTGATATATGCTGCAATATCTTTAGTACTCATTGTTTGCATATATAGAGATTTAGCCGATTGTTCACTAAGATTAAGAATAATGATGTCTTTGGAAGTGTTTTCCGATAGAACAGACAATTCATCTTTTGAAATAAGTCTGACATTATCATAGATAAGCTTAAGGGGTTTATTTAAAGGCAAAGTCAGTTTTTCATTTTTATTTTCAACTTTGGACCACAACAAGACCCCGCCTTGCATAACTTTTATATTAGAATAACCTTGGGATGTAAGATAATTGGCCGCAATATATGCACGAGCACCTGTATAAGAGAGTAGAATAGTTTCTTTTTTTTTGTTTTCAGGTAATGAGATATTGTTAATCAGATCTCCGAAAGTAATGCTTTTAAGCTTGGGATGATTTGGAAGCCTAATAAATTCTTTTTCATAGTCATCTGTAATATCTAATGCTACAAAATCTACCTCACTTTTACTTAATAAATTTATAAAAGTAGTAAGATCTATTTTTGGGATATTTATTAGTTGAAGTTTAGGTCTATTGTTAGATGTAAAATAATGATTGGTATCCTTTAATAAGCCAACAATGGCATCATAAACGAATATTTTTGAGTCTTGAGGAACATTGCTGATGAAAGAATTAATCGTTTTTTTGTCAGATTCTGGAATAATCTCGGCGCTCTTCTTGTTTTCCGTATTATTGTTCTGGATAGAAGTCGTTTCTATTAAATCCTTCTGCGTTATAATACTAGTTCGCTGATTGGTAGATCTTGGTAAGAGAACAAATAGATAAATAAATTCTCCGAATACAAAAAACAAGAGCAAGGCAAAAATCAAGACTAAAAAAGTGTTAAGCTTTACCATATATGTTTTTACTTAATTTCAATATAACACATATATATGTTTAATTTAACTATACTTGATTTTTAAGCAACTTAAAAGATATAATAAAGATAGCCATATGATTTCAAAAAAAATACCGCGCTATACAAAACCAAAGTACTCTGCAAAGAAGATTTCAATGAATATGTTCTTCAAAAGTTACAGGGGTATCATTCCGGATTTCCATTCCGAAGGATTCGGAAGATTATTAGCTAGTGGGGGAGGATCATCTGGATGTAGTTCTACTGGAGATACGATGTGGTGTAGTGGCATATAGTTAGGGTTAATATTGGTGAGGTGTACCCCGTATACTAAGACCATATTCTGAGAATTCAACAGTTGACATTTAAGAATATGTTTAAACGGGTATCTATCGAAACCAAACGTGAAGTTCTGGAAGAAGATGAATCCGTAACAATTATTTTTATTCCTTCGTTAATAACCAAAAACTCATAACCGTTTGCGTATTGAAGCGGTAAAATAGTACTTTTCAATAGCTTATATACATCATAGCATATTAACAAATCTGTTTTGCCATTATGCTCTTTTCTTCCATTTCAATAGCATATAATCCATAGACTTAATCTTGCCTCTTATTTATTCTTCAGGAGT
>Ga0209211_10011843_pt1 | contig 11083 bp, 10 predicted proteins | sample RifGroA2_FD_183992 | JGI IMG/M metagenome (GOLD analysis project Ga0209211, IMG submission 183992) | Groundwater microbial communities from Rifle, Colorado, USA - Groundwater A2 (SPAdes) (version 2) | ecosystem: Environmental > Aquatic > Deep subsurface > Groundwater | place: Rifle, Colorado...
GATGCTGGTGGGCCGCGAGCCGATGGACGCACTTACCATCGTGCCGCGCATTTGCGGCATCTGCACGGTGTCACAGTCGGTGGCGGCAGCGCGAGCGCTGGCCGATGCCTGTGGCGTGGTGATGCCGCCCAACGGCATGCTGGCCACCAACCTGATGCTGGCCTGCGAAAACCTGGCCGACCACCTGACGCATTTTTATCTGTTTTTCATGCCCGACTTCACCGGCCAGGCGTACCACGGGCGCGCCTGGCAGGCGCAGACGCAGCAGCGCTTTGCGGCCTTGGCAGGCAGCCCCACCGGCGGCGGCATACACAGCCGCCAGGCGCTGGCCGCACGGACGCGCTGGTTCGAGCTGATCGGCACATTGGGCGGCAAATGGCCGCACACCGGGGCCATTCTGCCAGGCGGGAGCGCACGTGCCATTGAAGCCGCCGAGCGCGTGCGCCTGCTGGCGCGGGTGCGCGAGATGCGCACCTTTCTGGAGCAAACCCTGTTCGGCACGCCACTCGAGGAAGTCGCCGCGCTCGACAGCCTGGCCGCCCTGCAGGGCTGGCGCAGCCGCGCCGCAGGCAGCGACCTGGCCTTGTTTCTGGACATCGCCGATGACACCGGCCTGGCCCGGCTGGGTATTGGCCCGGGCCGCTACCTAAGCTATGGCGCCTATGCCCAGGCTGACGGTGGTCATGCGCTGGCGCACGGCGTCTGGGATGCCGCCAGGCAGCAAGTGCGGCCGCTCGATACCCAGCACATCACCGAAGACCCGCGCCATGCCTGGTACGCCGAAGATGCCAGTGCCTCCGCCCTGCACCCGATGCTTGGGCGCACGCTGCCACAAGCCGACAAAACCGGCGCCTACAGCTGGAACAAGGCACCGCGTCTGGCCGGCCAGGTGCTGGAGACCGGCGCCATTGCACGCCAGCTGGTGGACGGCCAGCCCTTGATCCGCGCCGCAGTGCTATCCCACGGCGGCTGCGTCAGCACCCGGGTTCTGGCAAGGCTGCTGGAGATCGCGCGCATCGTGCCCTTGATGGAGCAATGGCTGCTGGCTTTGCAGCCGCACGCGCCGTTTTATGAGGCCCATGCCCTGCCAGACCAGGCCCAGGGCATCGGCTTGACCGAGGCCGCGCGCGGTGCGCTGGGCCACTGGCTGCGTATTGACAAAGGCCGTCTCAGCCACTACCAGATCGTGGCGCCCACCAGCTGGAACTTTTCGCCGCGCGACACGGCGGGAACCCCCGGTGCGTTGGAGGCCGCCCTGGTCGGCGCCCCCCTGGACTGCACCGTTGACAACGCCGCCGGCAACACCAGCGTGGCGGTGCAGCACATTGTGCGATCATTCGACCCCTGCATGGTGTGCACCGTGCACTGAACGCCTCAAACCATGCCACCGCGCCCGCCACCGGCCCTGCACTTGCCGCCCGAAGACCTCGAAGGCGTGAGCGAAGACACCTGGCTGGACGTGATCCACAAGATGGAAGAGGTGTACTCGAAGCTGGTCACCGACGAGGTCGAGCTGGAAGAAAAAAACGCCCAGCTGGAACAATCCCAACAGTTCATCTTCAGCCTGCTGTCGAGCATGAGCGACGTGCTGATCGCCTGCAACCAGGATGGCCTGATCGAAGAATCCAACACCGCCCTGTGCGAACTGGTGGGCCGCAGCGAACAGGATCTGCTGGGCACGCCAGTGCCGGATTTACTGGCCGACGCGCAAAGTGTGCAGCGCTGGCAGTTGGCCATGTACCACGCGGCCGCACATGAAGTGGCAGTGGTCGAGCTCAATTTGCGCGACGCCCAGGGCCTGCCAGTGCCGGTGGACATGAGCTGCACACCACGCCACAACAGCACCGGACGCCAGGTCGGCAGGGTACTGGTAGGTCGCCCGCTGGGTGAGCTCAAACGCGCCTACCACCAGTTGCGCGAAGCGCATGACGCGCTGAAACTGGCGCAGCAACAGCTGCTGCACTCCGAAAAAATGGCCTCGCTGGGCCGCCTGGTGGCTGGTGTGGCGCATGAGCTCAACAACCCGATCAGCTTTGTGCTGGGCAATGTGCACGTACTGCAACGCTACGGCACGCGCCTGGGCCGCTACCTGGAGGCTGTGCACCAGTTGGACCTGCCCGCGCCGATACAGGCCTTGCGCCAGGAATTGCGCATTGACACGCTGGTCAACGACCTGCCGTCACTGATGGAAGGCACGCTGGAGGGTGCCCAGCGCACCGCAGACATTGTCGACGGCCTGAAACGCTTTTCAAGCGCCAGCCAGGGCAAGATCACCCCGGTTGAGCTCAACGCGGTAGTCGAGCGCGCCATTCACTGGGTGCAAAAAGGCACGGCGCCGAATTTTGAAATTCAATGGACGCGCGGACCGGATTGCCATGTCAGCGGCAATGCCGGGCAGTTGTTGCAAGTGATGATGAATTTGATCCAGAACGCCGCAGACGCGGCCAACGCCAACACGTCCGCCGGGGCTGCGGCACCACAACTGCGAATCAGCCTGACGCAACAGGACCGGCAAGTGCAACTGCGTTTTTCCGACAACGGCCCGGGCATCGCAGCGGCGCATTTGTCGCGCATTTTTGACCCGTTTTTTACCACCAAAAGCATCGGCAAAGGCACTGGGCTGGGCCTGTCGATCAGCTACGGCCTGGTACAGCAGCACGGTGGCCATCTGACCTGCGCCAACCTGCCTGAAGGGGGTGCCGAGTTCACCCTGGTGTTGCCCATGGCTTCATTGGTGTGATGCCTGAACCATCCCGGATTGCGCTTCGCTTCATCCGGCCTACCCAATTGAAACAACGGCGTACGGTACTCGGTCTTTCGCGCGTGTTTTCACCCCAAAACCGCACGCACATGGCCCGGTCGCCGTGCCGGTTTTGACGCGGTGTCACCAATGGGCCTAAAAATCACAACGCCCGGTCCAGGTGGGTGTAGCCACCATCCACAAAAATCCACTGTCCCGTGGTGTGGGACGACGCGTCAGACAGCAGAAAAACACACATGTTGGCAATCTCCTGTGGCGAGGTCATGCGTTTGCCCAGGGGAATTTTTTCAACAATTTTTGCCAGCTTGTCCTGCGGGTTGTCAAACCCTGAAAGCCACTGCTGGTAGAGCGGCGTCATGACCTCGGCCGGGAGCACGGCATTCACACGCACGCCGAACTCCAGCAAGGCGGCGGCCCATTCCCGGGTCAGGGACAACTGGGCGCCTTTGGACGCGCAATAACCGCTGGTGTTGCCCTGACCGGTGATGGCGGTCTTGGAGGACACGTTGACGATGGCGCCCCGGCTGACCTTGAGGTGCGGCACACAGTGGTGCGCCATCACGTAGTAATGGATCAGGTTGCGCTCCAGAGAGGCGACAAAAGCATCACGGCCGGCGTCCAGACCCACGCCGTCGTTAATGCCGGCATTGTTCACCAAGCCGTCAATACGCTTGAACCGGGCCGCCGTGGCGGCAACCGCGTTCTGGCAGGCCTGATCATCTGACAGCTCCAGCTGGATGAATTGGTAGGCGGGCTGGATGGACGCCAGCGCTGCCATGAAGGCTGCGTCCAGCGGATTTTTCCCCAGAATCACCGGAATAGCGCCTTCCCTGGCCAGCGCCAGCGAAATGGCAGCGCCAATGCCGCTGCCGCCACCGGTCACCATGACCACCTTGTCTTTCAAATGCAGATCCATCTCACGCCTTTGTCTTATTGCAATTCAAATCGTCAAACCGTAAATGCGCACGGCATTGCCGCCCCAGAACGCCTGCTGCTGCGCGTGGTCAAGACGCGATGCGGCCCAGCGTTGCGCAATGGCATGAACACCCTGGTAGTCGGCAACCAGTTGGCAGACCGGCCAGTCTGAGCCGAACATCAAGCGAGCGGGCCCGAAGGCTTCCAGGGCCACGTCAAAACATTGCTCGATGTGCTGGATGTCGGCTGCGCTGGGATCGTCCTGGTGTTGCCAGTCGGCCTCGGTCACCAGCCCCGAGAGTTTGCAGCTGACATGGGGCAGCCGCGCCAGTTGTTGCAAATGGTGTGTCCATGGGCGCCTTGACTCCGGATGTTGCTGCCAATCCCGGACTGCGGGTTTGCCGACATGGTCGAGCACCAGCGCATGCTGGTCATGGCGGGCGCAAAAATCGATCACGCTGGGCAGTTGATGCGCAAAAACCAATACGTCGTACACCAGTTGGCGGCGCTGCAGGCAGGCGATTCCCTGATTGAAAGCCGGGTTGTTGATCACTGCGGCCAGGTCCGGCTCGTCTTGCAACAGATGACGAAAACCCCTGAGCTTGGCCTGACCGTGCCAGCGCGCCAGGTCCGCCTCCAGCGTGGTGCTGGTCAGATCTGTCCAGCCGACCACACCCAGAATATGCGGATGGTGTGCCGCCAGGTTCAGCAAAAAATCTGTTTCTTCGGGGCCGCACCGGGCCTGTACGGCGATCACGCCCAGCACGCCGCAGCGGTCCATGTCGGGTCGGCTGTCGGCCGGGCCTTGATGCCGACGCAAGATGGGCATGTCTTCGGATATCCAGGGGAAATCCTGCGGTTCAAAGTGCCAGAAATGCTGGTGGGTGTCGATTTTCATGGTGGCGATGCGGGTCTGGGTAAACACCTCGCTATGTTGCAGGGCCACAGCCGAACTGGGTATGCGGGTAAACGATAGGAACAAAATTTCTCTTATCGCACTAACATGTTAGCTCGTTAACAGTTAAGCATTCACCGCCCCATTGACATCATGCTGATTGGAATTCCCCCCCTGCTCACGCCCGACCTGCTCCATGCCTTGGCCTCGATGGGGCATGGTGATGAAATTGTGCTGGCAGACGCCAACTTTCCCGCCACCACGCTTGGCAAACGCCTGATTCACCTGCCCGGCGTGTCAGCGCCTGCCGTGCTTCAGGCGGTGCTGTCAGTCCTGCCGCTCGACAGTTTTGTCGACCAGCCGGCGCTGACCATGCAGATCGTGGGTGACAGCCAGACCCGCCCTGCCACCGTGGCCGAGTTCGACGCACTGCTGCAACAGCAGGGGCACCAAGCCTCTGCAGCCATCGAGCGACAGGCGTTTTACCAGCGTGCAGCGCAAGCCTTTGCCGTGGTGGCCACCGGCGAATTACGCACTTACGGCAACATTCTGCTCAAAAAAGGCGTGATTGCCGCATGAGCGCCAAAGTTCAAACTGCCCGTGCCAAGGCGCCGCGAACAGCGCTGGCAGAGAACGCCCAGGGCGTCACCCAGCGGGCGCGCGCCTACCAGGGTTTTACCAAGCAGATCCTGAGTGGCAAGATCCGCAGCGGCCAGTTTGTGTCGCAGCGTGAACTGATGACCCTGCTCGACATGCCGCTGGCAGCGGTGCGCGAAATGATCCCGCGGCTGGAAGCCGGTGGCCTGATCAAGACCGTGCCGCAACGCGGCCTGCAAATTGCACACGTTGACCTCAAGCTGATCCGCAACGCGTTTCAGGTGCGCAGCCTGATTGAGCGCGAAGCGGTACAGCATTTTGTGCACAGCGCCAGCGACAGCGAACTACAAGCCATCGAAGCGAGCCACCAGGACATCCTGAGCCGCGCCAGCGCGCTGGGCCGACCGCTGGCCAGCGATCGCACCCTGCTCGATGACGCCCAGGCGGTCGACTGGGGCCTGCACGACCGGCTGGTAGATGCCCTGGGCAATGACATCCTGTCCGAAATTTACCGTGTCAACAGCCTGCGGGTGCGACTCATCAAGCTGGAACACAGTGTCATCACCCCGGCGCGCCTGATCCCGGCCATGCAGGAGCACCTGCGCTTTATTGCGGCCCTGCTGCGCCGCGATGCTCTGGACGCTACCCAACTGCTCGACGAGCACATCAACAGCGCCCGCAACCGCGTCATGACGGCGCCGCTGGAACAGGTGCGCAGCGAATGGGAACTCCAATCACCCCCCTCTCAACCCCAAGGAATACCACGTGAATCCTGACATCCACGGGCTCTGGCCCGCCCTGCTACTGCCCGTCGCACCAGACGGCGCCCTCGACACCCCACGCGCACTGGCCCATGCCAAACACCTGCTCGCCGCCGGCAGCGACGGGGTCACCGTGTTTGGCACCACGGGTGAAGGCCCGGCCTTTTCTGTGGCCGAGCGCAAAGCCCTGCTGGAATCGATGATCGGTAGCGGTATTCAGGCCGACCAGATCCTGGTGACCACCACCGCACTGGCCTTGATTGATGCCATTGAACTGGGCCGTCATGCTGCCCGCCTGGGTGTGCATCGCCAAATGTTCATGCCGCCTTTTTACTTCAACCAGCCACGTGATGCGGGGGTCATTGAATCGGTTTCGCAAGTGGTGCACGGCATCGGCGACGACCAGCTCAAACTGTTGCTGTACCACTTCCCGGCCATGAGCACCTTCGGCTTCTCGCACGAGGCCATTGCCGAACTGGTGTGCCGTCACCCCGGGCAGGTGATGGGCGTCAAGGACAGCGGCGGTAGTCTGGCGCACGCATTGGCACTGGCCAAGGCGTTCCCCTCGCTGTCCATCCTGACCGGCAGCGAACAGCACGTAGCCGAAGTGATGTGCGCGGGTGGCTCAGGCTCAATCAACGGCCTGGCCAACGTGGCACCGCGCCTGATGGCGCGCGTGATCAAGAGCCCACACATGGTGAACCCTGCGGACAGCCAGTTGATCCTGTCCTTGCTCGCCTTGCTGAGCATTCGTCCCAACATGCCCTTTGTCGGTGTCTACAAGCAGATGCTGGCCGAGCAAAACGGTGATGCCATGTGGCTTAACATGCGCGCACCGCTCTGCCCACTGGATCCTTCCGAGGCACAAGCGGTGCGCGAAGGCTACCGCGCCCTTGGTGCACAACTTGAAACCATTTAACAACCACAGGAGACCACACCATGACCAACCCTTCCACCTTTAGCCGCCGCACCCTGCTGGGTGCCGCAGCCGCACTGAGCGCAGTCACGCTGCCCAGTCTGGCACAGACCAAAACCGTGCTACGCATCTCGACCCCAGCCGTGCCCGACGACTGGCATGCCAAGATGTGGACCGTGTTCAAAGACACGCTTGAAAAATCCGCGCCCGGCGAATTCGACGTGCAAATCAACCTCAACGCCTCGCTGTTCAAGCAGGGCACGGAGCCCGCGGCCATGGCGCGTGGCAACCTGGAGCTGTCGAGCATTTCAGCCTTTGACATTGCCAAGCTGGTGCCCGAGTTTTCGGTGTTCACGGCCGGTTACATGGTGCGTGACCCAGTGCAGCAGCAAAATATTTTCAACGGCCCCATTGGTGCCGAGCTGTTCAAAACCGTGTCGGAAAAAATGGACGTGACGCCGCTGGCCACGGTCTACCTGGGCACCCGCCAGTTGAACCTGCGTGACGTCAAAAACGTCAAGACACCGGCCGACCTCAAAGGTGTGAAGTTGCGTATGCCGGGCTCGAAAGAATGGTTGTTCCTGGGCGAAGCACTGGGCGCCACCGCCACACCGCTGGCTTTTGGCGAGGTCTACCTGGGCCTCAAGACCGGTACCATCGACGGCCAGGACAACCCGCTGCCCTCGGTGCGCGCCGCCAAGTTCTACGAAGTGACCAAGCAGATCGTGTTGACCAGCCACCTGGTCGACGGCATCTTTATTGCCATCTCGAACAAGAGCTTCAACGCCCTGAACGCGGCACAGAAGCAAAAGGTCACGGCAGCGGCCCAAGCCGCAGCGGCCTACAACAACGAAAACCGCGTCAAGGAAGAAGCACAACTGGTGGAATTCTTCAAGAAGGAAGGTCTGCAAGTCACCACGCCCGATCTGGACGCGTTCCGCAAAGCGGTGCAAACCACCTACCAGAACTCGGACTACGCCAAGGTCTGGCCCAAAGGCATCGTTGAGCGTATCAACGCCACCAAGTAGCACCAGGGCACCCGCATGATCCGCTGGCTCAAACACGCCGCCAACGCCATTGGCGGTGGCCTCTTCCTGGCGCTGTTTGTCGTCTTCATCGTCCAGATCACGGCGCGTTTTGGCTTTAACAAGCCGCTGCCCTGGACCGATGAAGCGGCGGTCATTTTGTACATCTGGGTCATTTTGTGGGCCGCCGCCGTGGTGGTTCCCGAGCGCGAGCATGTGGTGTTTGACCTGCTGTGGAACAGCGTGGGTCGGCGTGCGCGCCAGCTCATGCGTATTGTCGGCAACCTGCTGATCGGCGGGCTGGCGATGGTGGCCCTGCCGGCCAACTGGGACTACGTGAAATTCATGGCCCGCGAGGGCTCACCGGTGCTGGAGATTCCCCTGATGTGGGTCTACCTGCCCTTTATCATGCTGCTTGTGGCCCTGGTGGTGCGCAGCGCCTGGGCCATCTGGCAGACCTTCAAAGGCCACGGCCTCGACCAAGAATTACACCTTTGACATGACTGCCCTCTCCGTTCTCATTGGCGTGCTGGTCGCCGGCATGTTGCTGCGCATGCCGATTGGTTTTTCCATGCTGGCCTCTGGCATTGGCTACCTGTTGGTGAAAGGGCAAGACCTGGGCCTGCTGGCCGAACAGGTCAGCAACGGCATGTACAACAGCTATGTGCTGCTGGCCGTGCCGCTGTTTGTGTTTGCCGCCAACATCATGAACGCCGGCACCGTGAGTGAACGCATTTTTGACTTTTGCCGCATTTTGGTGGGGCGCATGCGCGGCGGCCTGGCGCAGGTCGACATCATGGTCAGCGTGGTCTTCTCGGGCATGAGTGGCAGCGCCATTGCCGACGCCGCCGGGCCGGGGCTGGTGACCATTCGGCAAATGCTCAACAAGCCAGAATACCCGCGCGGTTTTGCCGGTGCGGTGGTGGTGGCCAGCGCCACCATCGGCCCGATCATTCCGCCCTCGATCCCGATGATCATCTATGCCCTGGTGTCAGGGGCCTCGGTAGGCGCCCTGTTTCTGGGCGGGCTGGTGCCGGGCTTGCTGATGGCCGTGCTGATGATGGTGGTGGTGCACTTGATTGCCACCAAACGCAACATGCCGCGCGAGGCCAAGATTCCGATGCGCGACTGGCCCGCCATTTTGTTCCGGGGTGCTTTGCCGTTGTCCTTGCCTATCGTGCTGCTGGGCGGCATTTATTCGGGTGCCTTCACACCCACCGAGGCGGCAGCGGTGGCCGCCCTGCATGCCCTGATTTTGGCGGGGGTCGTGTACCGCAGTCTGACCTGGCGCAGCTTCTGGGGCGTGGTGATGGAATCGACCCGGGGCAGTGCCGTCATCACCCTGATTTTGGCGGGCTCCTTCATGCTCAATTACGCCTTCACAGCCGAGGGCGTGCCGCAGGCCATGGCGCTGTGGGTGGATAGCATGCAATTCTCCCAGCTCAATTTCCTGCTGATGGTCAACCTGCTGTTTTTGGTGCTGGGTTGTTTTCTGGACGTGTCGGTGCTGCTGCTGGTGTTTGTGCCCATGTTGCTGCCTGCGGCCAGCTTGCTCGGCATTGACCTGGTGCACTTTGGCGTACTGGTGGTGCTGAACATGATGATCGGGCTGATCACGCCACCGTTTGGCATGCTGCTGTTTGTCACCAAGGCGCTCACCGGCATCCCGATTGGCGAGATGATGAAGGAAGGCTGGCTTTTCCTGGTGATCTTGGTGCTCTTTCTGCTGGCCGTCACCGTGTTCCCGCAAATTGTGCTGTGGTTGCCGCAAAGCATGGGTTACGTGACGCACTGACCACCTACCCGCCTCAAGAGGACACCCCCCCATGCAACTTGACTCCCGCAACAGCCTGCCCGTGGACGGCACCACCGGGGCGCTGGTCGCCCGTATCTGGCGCCCCGAACTGGCAGGGCCTTCCGTGGTCGCCCTGCGCGGCGAAGACGTGATCGACATCACGGCAAGTTTCCCGACCGTGCGCGACCTGTGTGAACAGACTGACCCGGCAGCGGCCTTGAAACAAGCCAGCGGCGAACGCGTCAGCAGCCTCAGCGAGTTGTTGGCCAACACCCCACCCGACAGCCGCAATCCGGCCCGGCCCTGGCTGCTGGCGCCGGTCGATTTACAGGCCATCAAGGCGGCCGGCGTGACCTTTGCCATCTCGATGCTGGAACGCGTGATTGAAGAAAAAGCGCGTGGCAACCCGGCCGCAGCGGTGGCCATTCGCCAGGAGATCACGGCGCTGGTGGGCGACGACCTGTCCCGCCTCAAGCCCGGCTCAAGCCAGGCCATGGTCTTGAAGCAGGTGCTGATCGACCAGGGTGTCTGGAGCCAGTACCTGGAAGTCGGCATTGGGCCGGACGCCGAAATTTTTACCAAGGCGCCGCCCATGGCCGCCGTGGGCACCGGCTTTGACGCCGGTCTGCACCCGGCCTCCAGCTGGAACAACCCCGAGCCCGAGGTGGTGCTGGCGGTCAATTCCAGGGGCTCCATCGTGGGTGCCGCGCTGGGCAACGACGTCAACCTGCGCGACATCGAGGGCCGCTCGGCCCTGCTGCTGGGCAAGGCCAAGGACAACAATGCCTCAGCCGCCATCGGGCCGTTTTTGCGCCTGTTTGACGCCAGCTTCACGCTGGACGACCTGCGCCAGGCCACCCTGTCACTCACAGTGACCGGTGAGGATGGCTTCACGCTGGAGGGGTTTTCGTCCATGGTCCAGATCAGCCGCGACCCGCAAGACCTGGTGCACCAGATGATGGGCCCGCACCACCAGTACCCCGACGGTGCCATGCTGTTTTTGGGCACCTTGTTTGCCCCGGTCAAGGACCGCGACCGCGTGGGCGGCGGCTTTACCCACAAGTTGGGCGACATTGTGCGTATTTCAGCGCCGCAACTCGGTGCCCTGGTCAATCGGATGCAACGCACCGACACCTGTGCACCCTGGACTTTTGGCGTTTCCCATTTGATGCGCAACCTGGCCCAACGTGGTCTGCTGACATGACACCCTGCAGATTGGTGCGGTGATGTGATGCACAACAGAAAGGATGCCGCATGATTCTGGTTGCCGGATCGGCCAACCTTGACTTTGTGGTGCGTGCGGCGCACATTCCCGCGCCCGGTGAGACCGTGCTGGGGCAAAGCTTCACCACCTACCCCGGCGGCAAAGGTGCCAACCAGGCGGTGGCAAGCGCCCGCGCCGGTGGCACACCCACCGC
>Ga0209211_10011846_pt1 | contig 11079 bp, 5 predicted proteins | sample RifGroA2_FD_183992 | JGI IMG/M metagenome (GOLD analysis project Ga0209211, IMG submission 183992) | Groundwater microbial communities from Rifle, Colorado, USA - Groundwater A2 (SPAdes) (version 2) | ecosystem: Environmental > Aquatic > Deep subsurface > Groundwater | place: Rifle, Colorado...
AGTCATGGAAATACGGGGAGCGTGCTTTCCGGTATTGTAATCATGATGTGGGACATGCAATGGCCTGTCTGAGCTTCTCTGCGAGCCTTCTTGGATGGAAGGTTACATATCTTAATTCCCTTTCGGACGATGAGATTGAAGCGATGCTCGGATTCCATAAAACAGCATGGATAGAGCATGAAAAAGAAGAGGCAGACCTGCTCTGTTTTGTTCACAGGGTTAAGGAAGTAGATATGCCTGGGGATATACCGGAAGAAATTGTCACGATGTTTAAGAAACTCTCCTGCATTGGAGATCCGAACTTCCTGAGTGAAGAGCATGTAGCGTGGGATGTGATTGATGATGTATCCGCAGCAACTGTTAAACCGGCAACGGATAAGAAGGACGTTGTCTATAATAACCATGAATTTCTTGAAAATGAAATAGCGGGAGCTAATGCAGCTAAAATTATACGTCAGAGACGAAGCGGACAATCGTATGATGGAGAGACCTCAATAAGCAGGAAGGATTTTCTTGCCATACTCGATAAGACGATTCCACGTCAGCAATGTGCACCATTTGATGCCGGCATTGGTGCTGTCTCTGTTCACCTCCTTATATTCGTTCATCGTGTAACAGGGCTTGACGCCGGACTATATTTCCTTTTCAGAGATGAAAAGGATGTTGAAGAGTTTAAAGGGAAATGTACGGCTGAATTCTTATGGGAGAGGGTTAATGATGTTCCACACACACTGCCGCTATATTTACTGAAAAAAGGTGATTTCAGGCAGGAGGCAGTTTATATAAGCTGTGAGCAGGACATCGCAGGTGATGGGGCATTTTCCGTAGGAATGATAGCAAGGTTCAGAGATAATATAGAGAATGAACCGCACTCATACAGGCGCCTCTTCTGGGAGGCCGGCATGATCGGGCAGGTGCTATATCTGGAGGCTGAGGCGCATTCACTCCGTGGTACAGGTATAGGATGCTACTTTGATGACCTCGTGCATGAGCTGTTGGGATTTACTGATAATACTTATCAGGATATGTATCATTTTACTGTTGGAAAGGCGTTGGAAGATGATAGGATTACGACGCTCGCTCCTTATGGGCATTTGAAGAGGTAGAATGAAGACAATTGACATCCATATGCATGGTATAGGTGGTTTTGATACCAGAACTTCGAATGTGAAAGACATTATTCGGATGGCAGAGATAGAGGCATCCTGTGGTGTCTCAGAAATCATCCCGACGATTTACCCTGATTCAATTCAGGTAATGCGGGAAAATATGATTGCTGTTAAGATGGCGATGGAGATGCAGAAGCCAGATGATAACATATGTGCAACTATACCTGGCGTCCATCTTGAAGGTCCATTCCTGAATCCAGGCAGATGCGGTGCATTGAACTCATCATCATTTGTCGAACCGACTGAATATCATTTAAAAGAACTCCTCGAAGGTTTCGAAGACATGGTAAAGATAATCACTATTGCCCCTGAGCTAAATGGTGCAGCAAAACTTATAAGAAAGATATCTGAAATGGGGATAATTGTAAGCATGGGCCATACAGATGCTACTTATTCTGAGGCTGAGGCCGGCTTCAATGCAGGCGCCAAAGGCATCACTCATCTGTTTAATGCTATGCGCGGCTTTCATCACAGAGAGCCGGGAATAGTAGGTTTTGGCCTTTTAAACAAAGAGGTCTATATCGAGGTAATAGCAGACCCGTATCATCTGAATATCAAAACTCTGGAGCTGATCTTCAGGACAAAGAATCCGGATAGAATAATCCTCATATCAGATTCGGTAAAAGGAACAAAGATTTCAGAACCGGAGAAGGATCATGGCGTTGTGGATGACACCGGGAGGCTTCAGGGCGGCTCTATGAGCATTATGGAGTCATCACGCAGATTAACAGAACTTGGGTTCAATGAGGGGATTATAAAAAGCTGCATAACAAAAAATCCTGAAGCATATCTTTTTGAGTTGACTTGATATTGTTTGTCCGGTTAAATAGGCTGCTATGGATATAAAAGGTTTTGTCCATAAAATCATTCCAGAGATTAATTCTCCCTCGAAGGTCTATGATCTTTTTCGAGGACTCGGGTATCCAGAGGACAAGGTTCTTGACCCTACTTATAAGAGAAAGGTCAAAGAGTTTGATTTTTCAAAAGAAGAGCAGGATAAGATTAAGGAGATATATACTGTATTTAACTATGATGGTAAACTACAGATATTCCTGATTGAAGCCACCACGATCTCACCGCCCTCTGTCCGGTATCTTACAAAACGCCTTTCGGATAGATATGAGAAATTTCTCCTGATACTTACCACTAATTACAGAGAATACGCCTTCGTTTTTCCTAAATTTGAGGCTACTGGGGAAGGCAAGCATAGACTGAAGCTGACAATACTCAATCTTGACCGGGAAAATCCCTACCATTCAGACTTACTTATCATTTCCAGTCTTGTCATCGCAGGGGAAGAGGGGCCGAGAGACATCTGGAAGATATGGCAGGATGCCTTCAGTAGAAAGAAGGTCACAGACCGGTTCTTCGAGGATTACAAGACTGTATTCTTAAAACTCAGGAAAACCTTTGAAGAACAGAAAATAGCTGTAAAAAGTTCCCATGAGCTGTCCCTGCAATTCCTGAACAGGCTCATGTTCTTGTACTTCATATCAAAAAAGAGATGGCTCAACGACGACCCAAAGTTCATCAAGTGGTACTGGAATCGGTATAAAGAGGAGAGAAGGGCGGGTAATGCAGAAGTGGGTACCTTCTATGAAAACTGGTTGAGGATACTCTTTCTTGAGGCATTTAATAACCAGTATAGCCATCCCCGTTATCATCCACAGGATGTATGGGCAACCCTTGCGCTTGCCCCTTACCTAAACGGCGGTCTCTTCCGGAAAGGCGATCTGGATGATCTGCCTTTCAGTATCAGTGATGACCTTTTTGAAGAGGTCTATGACTTTTTTGAGAAGTACCATTTCACCATCCGTGAAGACCTGCCTCTGGATATCGAGGTGGCTGTTGACCCGCAGATGATAGGGTATGTCTATGAATCCCTTTCCAATGTGGCGGAAGAGATATACGAAAGGCAGGACCTCGGCATCTTCTACACACCGACGATTGAAGTGGATTTCATGTGCAGAAGGTCGCTTGTGGAATATTTACTGAATCATATCGCTTCCACCACCCCTCCTATTCCCTCTCCCCTTGCGGGAGAGGGTAAGGGTGAGGGGTATCATTTAAACAAAGAATGGATATACAGGCTCCTTTTTGATGAAGATAAAAAAGACGTTGAAGAATACATCACAAAAAATCAACTCTGGTATCGCCTTGAGGAGGTACTGGATAACCTTGCCGTTGTAGATCCCGCCTGCGGGAGCGGTGCCTTCCTTGTCGGGATGCTCCATGTCTTAACAGAGCTTTATAAGTTTAACTATGGCCATATAAAGAGGGAGATGACGGAGTTTGAGCTTAAGAAGAAGATCATCGGGAATTCCCTCTATGGTGTGGATGTCATGCCATGGGCGGTGCATTCCGCGGAATTGCGGCTCTGGCTGCAACTTATCATAGAGGGTGATATTCCTCTTGCTGAGAGAAAACTCTATCCCCTTCTCCCGAACCTCAATCTAAATCTCCGGGCCGGCGATTCCCTTGTACAGGAGGTTGGAGGAATAAGCCTTCATATAAGAGATACGAGGCTCTCTCCTTCTCTGAAGAGAAAGTTGAATACCCTTAAGGTAGAAAAGGAGAAGTATTTCAATAACGATCCGACAGCAAAGTTTAAGAGCGATAAATTCTTTATACATGAAGAGGCAAGGATTTTTAATGAGATACTCAACGACAAGCTTATTACCCTTCAAAAAGAGATTCAGGGACTAAAAGGTGAAAAGGAGATTCTCCAGTGCGAGATGTTTGAGACCTACGGAAAGAAACCGGCAGGGCAAAAGACACTGTTTGAACAACAGATAAAGGTAAAAGAGGAGGAAATCCAATATCTAACAGAGACTATGAGGAGAATCCAGTCCCCTGAGCATAAACCTTTCATATGGGACATAGAATTTGCAGAAATATTTGGCGAGAAAGGTGGCTTTGATATTGTCATAGGCAATCCCCCCTATGTGAGACAGGAGAAGATCGCCCCTCCCGGTAAGCTGAGGGGTGAGGTGACATCAGAGGATAAGAAGGATTACAAAGAAAAACTTTTTCACTCTATCCAGGCCCACTTCCCATTCATAACAAAGATAGACAAAAAGAGTGATTACTATATCTACTTTTATTTTCATGGCCTCTCGCTTTTGAACGAGAGAGGGACCTTCTGTTTCATCACATCCAATTCATGGCTTGATGTGGGGTATGGCAAAGACCTTCAGGAGTTTCTCCTTAAATACTGCCACATAAAGGCCATATACGACAATCAGGCCAAAAGGAGCTTTGAGCACGCAGACGTCAATACCATCATCGCCCTCTTTGGCGCGCCGCAAAAAATCGTAGGGGTAGGGTTCACCCCTACCCTACCACAGGGGCAACCGCAAGTGTTACTCCTACAACATATTGCCCGATTCATCATGTTTAAAAGACCCTTTGAGGAGGTAGTCAACACCAAAAACCTCCTGGAGATAGAACGGACTGATCATACTAAGAATACCGAGGCATACAGAGTATTTCCAATCAAACAGGAGACCCTCTTTGAGCAAGGATGGGAACAACCGGAAGAGGAGGTTGCAACAACTACATCCCCAAAATCTTCCCCCCCTTTATTAAAGGGGGGGAAGGGGGGATTATCTCCTCTGCTAAAAGAAAAATTCCTCACAGGCAAATACGAAGGCAACAAATGGGGCGGGAAATACCTCCGGGCGCCGGATATATTTTTTACCATTCTTGAAAAGGGAAACAGATACAAATCATTTGAGTATAATGGAGAGGTATTCATTGTTGAAGATATAACAGATATACTGGAGGACTCGCCTTGAGGCACTCAAAAGAAGAGATACTGAATATCCTGGAACAGCTTGAGAACAAAAAGGCTAAAGACCTTGAATCAGAGACCCTTGATTTTAAGGAATGGATAACAAAGCCTAAGGAACTATATAAAACGTCCGTGGAATACGCAGTATGTTTTGCCAATCAGAAAGGCGGCACATTAGTCCTGGGTGTAAGAGATAACGTTAAGGGAAAAGAGAATGCCATCACAGGATGCAGTGGCTACAACATCCCTGAGATAAAATCCCGTATCTATGAGGCAACAGACCCGAAAATACTCGTTGATGTTGAAGAAGTGTATGTAGAAGACATAGGAGTTACTATCCTTCTTATTCACATTCCTCAGGGTATATGGATTCATACTTCTACAGACGGAACAGGAAAAATCAGGATTGGCAGGGAGTGTAAACCGCTGACAGGTTCGATGAGGCAGCAGAGACTGATTGAATTAGGGCTTATCGATCTTACGGGAGAAGTAATTAAAGATGCATCTTTTGAGAATCTGGATAAGATAGAGATCGAGAGGCTAAGAAATATTATCAGGGCTGAAAAGCCGGAATCAACCCTGCTGAGACTTAACGAAAAAGATTTATTGGAGCACACAGGTATTACTAAAGATCGTCATCCCACTGTTGCAGGGATACTCCTGGTTGGTAAAGAAGATGCTATAGAGAAATATGTCCCTGCCAATGAAGTTATATATCTTCACATGAAGAATGATATAAGCTACGACAAACGAATGGACTATAAAAGAGGGATACTTTATATCCTTGAAGATGTCTATAGAAATATAGAGCTTTATAACAAGATTACTACGGTAAAGTTAGGGTTTTTCCACTTTGAGGTAGAAGACTTTCCCGGTGATACCTACAGAGAGGCGATCCTCAATGCCGTAGTTCATAGAGAGTATTCAAGGGCGGAGGCTGTCTTTATCAAGCATTATAAAGACCTCATTGAAGTGAGTAATCCTGGAGGGTTTATAAGCGGTATAACCCCTGACAATATACTCAGGCAAAATTCAAGGCCAAGAAACAGGTATCTTGCTGAGGTCTTGAGAAAGATAGGGCTCGTTGAGAAGGCAGGAATGGGTGTCAAGAGGATGTTCTATATCCAGCTGGCCTCTGGCAAAGAAGCCCCTTCTTACATTTCAGATGAACACACCGTGAGAGTAATCATTAAAGATGGAACTCTCGATGAGCCGTTTGTCAGGTTTGTCAAAGAATCAGAAAAAGAGGGGAAAGAGATGGGACTCGATGAACTTTTGCTCCTTTCTGTCTTAAGGCGTCAGAGGGAATTATCTATAAAAGAGGGCATCGCTATACTCCAGTTCGACGCTGTAAGGACACGCGAAATATTAATGAGGATGATAAATAGAGGGTTACTGGAAAAGAGCGGCGTAAAAAAGGGACTTGTTTTTAGATTAAGCGGCTCTCTTTGTAAAAAACTCGGGGAATCTATAAGCTATATCAGGGGAAGGGGAGTTGATGAGATAAGACATCCTGAACTTATACTTGAATATGTAAAAGAATACGGTTCAATAAATAACACTGAAACAAGAGAACTTTTAGGGGTGGATATTAATAAGGCGTATAAACTTCTTAAGAAGCTGGCCAATACAGGCAAGATACTAAAAATGGGGTCAGGGAACAAAAATGCCATATATACTCTAAAAAAGTAGAGAACATTTATCCACCTGGCGAATAAGGTTTATTCGCCAGGGCGAATATTTATTCGCTCTGGTGAGCATTTTAATTGCTCAGCAAATAATTTAATTGCTGTGCAACAAAACCTTGTTTGCCGGAGCAAATGAATAATGAAATCTACCCTCCCTTGATGGGAGGGGTAAAAGGGATTTTCGAGATGAAATTTCCAGCGATAAAACACAAGATCAAAAACAACCCCGGCTTCAATAGCCTCAAAGAGATTAAGGAGGCAGGATACAGGATTGTCAAAGAGCGTGATGGTGACAGATACTTCCTTGCAAGGCAGGAGGAATTAAAGTCCCTCCTCGTCAGGCTCGGGGATATTGCAGAGGTGAGGCGTGGATTTACGACAGGATGCAATGAATTCTTCTATCTCCCCAGCAAGCATTTTGATATTAGGAAAGAGGGGGAATACTATGAGCTTATTCCCAAATACGAGGGCTTACCGAAGGGAATCAAGATTGAGGAAGAGTATTTGAGGCCGGCGATAATATCGCCGAGAGACTCACAAGAAATCTCCATTTCAAAGACGCAACTCAATCGATTGGCACTGATATGTCATGATGACAAAAGGCACTTAAGTAACAAATTAATCCTTGAATATATCAAGTGGGGTGAAAGACAAGATTTCCATAAAAGACCAAGCTGTTCTTCAAGAGGGCTCTGGTGGAATCTTGGAGACCGTGTTTTCGGTGAAGTTCTATGGCCTATGATACATAATGAACGTCAAACTGTTTTTCTTAGTAATAAAGAAATAGTTGTTGACCATAACCTATTTGAAATTCTGACTGAGGACAAGGAACTAATATGGGTATCGCTTATGGCATCTTATCAAATAATGATTCGAGAGCTGTTTGGTAGAGCAAATCTAGGAGAGGGTGCTTTAAAGACGGAGGGAGTGGACATAAAAAGGTTTTTAGTAATTCCTCCTACGGGTTTTTCTAAAAACCAGATATCAAAGATCAGCGAAACAATTGATAAGCTAAAGTTGCGACAAATTGAATCTTGTTATAAAGAATGCGGTTTCAACCCAAGCCTCCCTATCCGCGATCAAAAACCCAACCCCCTCCCTGATCGCAAGGCCCTTGACGACGTGGTCTTCGACATACTCGGCCTGACCCATGAAGAACGGGACGAGGTGTACTGGTCAGTCTGCGAGCTGGTCAAGAACCGGCTGGAGAAGGCAAGGAGTGTGTAGGGGGATAATAATGATACAAAATTTGAATAATAAAATTAGCAGAGAAGTTGAATAAAGAAATCAGCAGAATTTGTCTATGAATTATTCAAAGAACATATTGCTGACAGGAGCAGGCTTTACTAAAAATTTTGGTGGCTTTTTAGCTGAAGAGATGTGGGCGCAAATTCTTGTACATCCTGAGGTTCAGAAGGAGTGGAAGGTTATCGAATTTATGCATAATGAGTTTAATTATGAAAAGGTTTATTATGAAATAATGCATGAACAATCATATTTATCCGTACCTCAATACAAAAAGGCAATTCATAATGCCTTGATGCAGGTTTATGAAAATCTTGATTACAGAATACACAATAATTATCCGGATTCTCATGAAGGAATATTTCAACTGATAAATCTTTTTAAAGGTGCTGAAGATGAGGTTGGTTTGGTCTTTTCTTTAAATCAAGACCTCTATATAGAAAGACTTTTCATGCATAAATCTATAGAAGATCTTATGCTACCTGGGCTCGACAATGACCCTTATAAAACGGGATGGCAAAAGTATATAAATACAGTTGGTTATAACTACCTGAAATTAGAGAATGAAATAGACATTAGATTGCCGGTTAAAAAACTAAATTATATCAAGCTTCATGGTTCTTGTAACTGGAAAAGTCGTGATGGTTCTAATGCTGTCGTAATCGGGTTAAATAAAAAAGATGCAATAGACAGAGAACCACTTCTGAAGGAATATTACCGAGTTTTTCAAGAAGCTCTTTTTCAGAAAGATGTTAAACTTCTTGTCATAGGATATGGTTTCGGTGATGACCATATAAATGAAATAATTTCTAAATCCCTTGAGTATATTGATAATAATGAAGAGAGAATGAAATTATATGTGGTTTCACCAGAACCGCCAAGTGAATTTAAAAAGAAGCTTTGCGAACCACGTGGCTTAAGTAAAAATGGGTCTGAATATAGAAAAAGAAAGGAAATTGGACGTGGAATATTTGATAGATTGGCGGGATATTTTCAATGCAATCTGACAGAATTTACTTCTTATCTTTATGAGAGGAATCATTATTTTAATAGGATTAAAGAAATATTTAGTTAATCGGAACTTATGGTGAATGTGTTGCAATAGTGGGAAAATTTTAATATTGCCTGAAATAATCTGAATGTATCAAGAGCTACTGAACAGTTTACAGGCTGCATAAAAACAAACTGGACGAGGCAAGGAGTGTATGAGGAGACTAATAACGGGGAAATATAAGGCGACTGAAGGCGAACTGCATGTCAAATGGGAGATCTACCAATCCCGGCAAAAGTCCCAAAGCTGATTTTCAAAGAAACAGGCAACAGGGGTGCTTTGACGAGTATATCAAGGAACAGGGATTAACATAGGCTGCAATTGTCTTTGGAGATAATAAAAAGAATGGGATATACAGATGGAGATGTAAACTGAGTATATGACCGAACAGAAGGTCAGTGTTTCTATTGCGGGATACGGCTTTCGTTCAGGAACTATGGAATCGTTGGGAACAAGGGTGCATGGGAGATTTATCATTTTATTCCCATAGCGAGTAATGGAGCGCACCAACCCTATAATTGGGTCTCGGCATGTGTTCACTGTAATACCTAGAAGAGCGATATGCTCCCATGGGAATACATGCCCGACAAATTTGAGCAAGGAGATAGGGACCCAGAGAACTATATTTAGCGGTAAATGACAGTGCGTGTGAAGATAAAGAAGACAATGGGCAATATTGATCACATTATCAGAAGAGACTTCTATGAGAAGGTGGTAAGCAAAGCTATTCACGAAGCAGGCCCAAAATACACCCCTGGTCTTGAAAAAGGTGCCCCGAATTTGGAAATCGAAGAGTTGGTTTTTGCTTTCGATATTATGGGGAGAACACGAAAATTCTATGAACACCTTCGCTCATTGGCTGAAGAGTTAGAAAAGGAAAGCCGCCTTAATTATTCAATCTCCAAAATATCGGAGATGAAACTTGACATTAATATGAAATCCTTGCAAGGGTTCCGTGAAGGCATCGAGAACCTTAAAGCCCTTGTGAATGCCGCTTCCAAGGGGTGCGCTCTCGATGAAGATATAGCCTTTGAGGTCATCAATCTGGTTGCAAGGAAATGCCTGAATACCATTGGTAATGTCAACTCAGTCTTATATCGGGAACATGATGCTGAAAAATCTAAGGATAAAGACAAGACAGAGGCAATCAACAATCTCATCTATACGTTCAGAGAATTGGGAGAGATTGTCCGCAGGATAAAAGGCTTCTGTGATAGGCCAGACACAAGGCTCGCTAATAACCCCTTTCTTTTACTTCTTGGTGAGGCCGGTATCGGGAAAACACACTTTCTCTGTGACATCGCAAAGAAGCGCATTGCTGATGGATACCCTACAATTATCTTGCTCGGACATCATTTCCAGCAGTTTACCGATCCTGGAAAACAGACAACGAAGATTCTTGGCATAGATATTCCTTTTGAAAAGTTCATTCAAAAGCTCCACCGGCAGGCATTAAAGACAAAAACCCGTTGTCTCCTGGTCATTGACGCCATTAATGAAGGTGATAAAGATGCCTGGCGAAAAACGCTTAACGGCTTCATAGAACAAATACGGCCCTTTAAGGGCGTGGGACTCGTTATGAGTTGCAGAACTCCTTTTGAAAAGATAACAATTCCGAAGAGCCCTAAACCAGATGCAATAGTTTTATTTCATCCCGGCTTCAGAGAAATTGAACTTGATGCACAGGCTGTATTTTTTAAGTACTACAAAATACCAACTCCGGAAGTGCCGCTTTTAACTCCTGAATTCTCAAATCCTCTGTTTTTGAAGCTGTTCTGTAAATCACTTGAAGAGGCCACAGTAAAGAAGAAGCATAAACAAATCAAAGACATTGCATCAGGACAAAAGGGCATGACATATATCTTTGAGTCTTTTGTTAGAGAACGGGGTAAACATATTGAAAACTCTTTCAGCTTGTCGCGCGGCTACTGTTGGAATAATGTCTTCAAGAAAATTGCAGAGAAGATGGCTGAGAGCGGAAGGGAATGGATATCCAAAGAGGAACTAAAAGTCCTCTTGAGCATCGGGAAGGCAAATGCGTTTATAAATAAGCTTATATCAGAGGGTATGTTGCACGACACCCTTGAATGGGAACAAGGGCAAAAGAATCCTATCGAGGCAATCAGATTTCCT
>Ga0209211_10011849_pt1 | contig 11077 bp, 7 predicted proteins | sample RifGroA2_FD_183992 | JGI IMG/M metagenome (GOLD analysis project Ga0209211, IMG submission 183992) | Groundwater microbial communities from Rifle, Colorado, USA - Groundwater A2 (SPAdes) (version 2) | ecosystem: Environmental > Aquatic > Deep subsurface > Groundwater | place: Rifle, Colorado...
GTACTAAACCCTTCTCAAAATTTTTATCTTCGGGGTTTGGAAATTTATATTTTATAAGATTGTAATAGGTGTTAGCATAAAATGTGCCTTCTTTAAGTATTGTAACGGGTAAAAACATTGCGGGGATAGTATCTTCTGATTGTATTGCGAGCTTATTAATTCTGAGTGAATAAACAACAACCCAAGATATAAAGTAAACAGAAAAAGAAAAAAGGACTACTGTAAAAAAGATCTTCATAAGGTTATTCTATCAAAAAAGCCGTATCGCATGTTGCTTTGCACTACAAAACCAGCTATTTGAATCATATTCCCCGCAAAATCAACCCCAAGCATTGTAAATGGGAACAATGAAGCCCAGTTAATACAAATCTTAGGAACTATCTTCCCAGACATCGCATTCGTCTCCTTTTCTCTTGTCTTATAGGATATTAGGATGGCATAATACAATAAGAAATATCAAAATTCAAATGGAAAAAATAAAAACGTTACTATCTAAAAATTATCCTGTATTCGTAATTTTGTTTTTTATTGCTGCTGTATACTCAAAAAACCTAATTTTCTGGTCAAACAAACAAACGTTTATATTTGGCGATACGGCTATATATTCTCTTAATATTGCAGGGTTTGCAAAAAATATAGATACGATTTTTACGTTTAAAAATAATTACCTATTCTGGAATCCAAATTATTTGTCGGGTGGAATCCCTACACTTTCGCAGGTAGATTCAGGCATTTTATACCCTCCTAACATTATTATTGCCATTCTTGCACGTACATTAAATAATAACCTTTTGGCCTTTCCGCTTAATGTAATTTTAATATTCTTACACTTATTTTTTGGTGCATATTTTGTATATAAACTTTTAACTAAACATTGGAGTTTAGAAAAACCATACGCGTTAACAGGCGCGCTTCTTTGGACTTACATAGGTTATAACACAGAGTTTATGGCTGCTTCTGTTATCATGGAATCGGCGGCATATCTTCCCATCTGCTTATATTTTAAATTAAAGCATGCACAAGATAACGATCTAAAATCATATTTTTCTTATTTTCTTTTTTTAACTCTTAGCTTTTTAGTTGGATATCCGATGGTATCTCTAATAATCCTCACCTTTTGTTTTTTCTTTACAATTTTACTTAAAAAAAACAGTTTTAAATTAAGTTTAAAAAAAGAACTAATAGGACTTTTTCTAATTATTTTCCCTATTATCTCACCTTTATATATTACATCAGCTTTAAACGTTTCAAAATCAATACGCGGTAATAGATTAACTTTGGATTCGTTTATGCAAAATCCTGCAAAAGTTTCAAACATTTTAGAATCATTTGTTCCAAAAAACACCCCTTTTAACACAAATAGTAAAACTAACATTATGTATTTATATTTTAGTTTGGTCGGAATTTTAATATTTATTCAGGCAACGGATAAAAAGAGTATTTTTAAGAATAGATACAACATAATTATTGCAATATTAGGAATTACAGGATTGCTTCTTAGTATAGGGAAATATGGAATTTTATCATACATGTTGTATTTAATACCCGGAGCTAGTTTTTTTAGAAGATTATCCGTCTTTTCTTTAATACCTTTGCTTGTTTTTTGTCTACTTATTCCGCAATATTTAATATTAAACACAAAAACGAAAAAATTTAACTCTTTGGTAATAACTCTTACAACGTTAATGATTATTGTTATAGCGCCAATTGCAATATATAGTTTTATTAACAAAACCTTCACTAATAACTTTTGGGGACTTGTAATTTCAACTAGTATTTTAATTTTTTTTGATATAGCTTTAATTGTTAGAAAAAGTAAGGAAAAACTATTTTTACCGCTTGTAATCTTAATACTTTTATTTGAAGCCAAAATAAATGTGACGTCGAAATTCTATTTGAACTCTAAAGTTAATCCAATGGACGTATTTAAGCCAAATGAACTTATAACTTATGTTCAAGATAATTTAAAACCTATGCAAAGAGTAGATTTACTACAAACTCCTTATAGCTACAGCACAAATTACTTAAATATAGAGCAAACTCAAGGCTACATTTCAATGGCAAGCAGATTTGGTTCCGAGATAAATGAAAGATTAACCTCAGAATCAGGAAGAAAAACAAACATAAGAGACATTGTCGGAATAAAATATATTCTAAGAAAAGGAAATGACTTAGAAGAAATAGAAAAACCTAAAGTTTTTGATATCAAGCATATATCTTATAACTACATCTCTCTTGCCTGGGAAAAAGATAAAGAAAATACAAAATATAATTTATATGTACGCAAAGATCCGTTGCCAAGATTGTATATAGCATCACATGTGGAATTTGAAAAACAAAATAAAGAACTGCTTCTTAAATTAGCAAATGAAACAGACTCAAAAAAAGTTTTCGTGGATAGAAATTATACTAAAACTTCAAATGCCTCCAAGATTGGTAATCTTGAAATTCTTTCATATTTTCGTAATTATATTAAAGCAAAGGTTACATCAAAAGGCCGTATTTTTGTTGCCAATTCAACTCCTTTCTATTCCGGCTGGTTGGTTAGAATAGACGGAAAACTTCAAAAACCTATACAAACAAACTGGTTTATGATGGGAACTTTTGTTCCAAAAGGAAATCATATTATTGAATTTATTTACATTCCATACGGCATAATTTTCGGACTAATTTATATTTTAGTCGCTACTTTAATCTGGATTTTTATTTTTCGGGTTCCTATCCAATTTTATCAAGAAGTACAAATAAATAATCAAAAATAAATATGCCCATATGGCTGCTTTTTCTGTTATCGCCCAAAGACTAAGAATATGAAAGAAACTTATAAGTATAAACAACAAAACAATAATTAGTGCGATTTTCTTTACGGTAAATTTAAATAAATATATTACTAAAAACCAGTTTAATAATATAAATAATGAAACAAAAAAGTAGAATTTCTTTAGAAACAAAATATCGCCCAACGTATAAATCATCGAAAGGATTAAAAAATTATTTTTATTGCCATGCAGAAGCTTTAGGATTTTGTCTTTAAAAATAATCCTAATCATGTCGCCTAAACCTTAAATACATTATATATAAAGAACTAAATACTATTACCACCGCAAATATTATAAAAAGCAAAATCAAAACCCTTTGCGGCCAGAAATCTAGAATTAAAGTATAGTCTGATTTATCACCTATATCTTTGGGGCTGATTAGCCATGAATTTGCATATCCATTTGCAATATAATGCTTATCGAAAACAATATCTTTTCTTCCCCAAGTTTCAAAAGTATTAGAATTTATAAAAGTATAATCACCTTTCCTTTCTAAAATATCTCCATTAAAGTACCTACTAAGAGTTGTTTTTGTTATCGTATCAAAACCTTTTATAAGGTTGCCGATAATATCCCCAATCCAACCTAAAACAAGGTACTCCTTTATATTAAGTATGTCTTTATCGGTTCTGTACAATTTCCACCCGGTATTAAAGGTTTCGTTAAATATCAGAAAATAAGGGGATTTTGCGTTTGTCACATTAATAACATATCTGGTTGGATTTATTCTTATGAATTCAATTTTTGGTACAGAATTTATATTATCTTTAACATTTCGAATAGTTTTTTTAACTAATCTTATGTCAGGCAGACCCACTTCTCTTATCTTAAAGTTCTTTATAGGAAAGTCGTTGGAATTAAATTCAAACAAAAATAAGGCATTATCAACTTCTTTACTCGCTTTTATAATCTTTTCATAATGTGTGTAGCATAAACCATCTTCAATAAGAGAACAATACTTTGTGTTATTAATTATTACTTGATTTCTTTTATTAGTATTAAATGTGTCCGGAAATACTTTTATCAAATTCTTCCTAACAACTGTACTTGAATTTATTTTATTTTTTATTTCCTCTACTATAACAAAGACTAATTTTCCATAATCTGTTTTATAATCAAATGAGATTTGATATTGTTTATCTTCTTCCCATCCCTTAATCTGTGCAAATTTTCCAGTCTTTCCAAAATTCTGAATTTCCCCAATATCCAAATTTTTTATATACAAAGAAGTATTAAGATTTGTTTGTACCGAGTAATCTTTTTGTAGACGTAATTCTTCGATCCAACTTCCGTTAATAAATAGATTATATTTCCCATCCTCCGGAACCTGAAATCTATAACATAATTCGCCGCAGTTCACACCGTTTATTTTCAACATTGTTGTCCTTAGTTTATTTAATCTATCTAAAGTTTTTGCGTCCATGATTAAAGACGTGTTTAATGTAGACAAAACACCAAATGTTCTCTCTGCGTAAGAGTTAAACTTAGATGTAACTTCCCAGTAACGAGAGTCTCTCTTATTTCCAGGCGTCTTATCAATAATATCTATTGCATAATTAATATCATTTAATAAACTTGATAGTATTTTCAGCTTATTTTTGTTTGATAATGAGTATTTTTTAATCTCTTCAACCCTTTTTGATGAATTCCACGCCAACAAATCAAGCTTTTTCATGTTATCAAGCAATATAAATAAATTAATTTTTTCCTGAAAAATTACAAACGCATATTCTAAACTCTCCGGGCTAACATTTACCTCAGGCCACGACCACCCGTTGTCCCAAATATAGCTGTTTAGATTCATTTTAGTTACTAATCTTTTTGGAAATAATACAAGACTGTCCGAATAGTTTAAAATATTCTCATTTATATATTTGTTAACATCGGATTTAAAAACATCTATAAAATAAACATTTCTTATATCAATTTTTTTAATACTTTCTTCATAATTTAATATGCTAGGTAAATTTTGAATTTTTCCAGTCGAATATACTATGTTTTTGGGAACATAGATTTTTGGTAGGACTTTGTCGGGATTAGACCTATACAAAACTAATGCCGGTTTATTCAAAAGTGATGGATACAGATTATCTCTTACAGAAACTTCAGGATCCTCATTGGCTATTTTAGACATGTAAGAATCCGTAAATCTACCGAATTCTGCTATTTTCAATAAATCCAAGTTCTCCATGAACTTTGTATTCTTATCTGGAGAGTATGTAAAAACAGGCGAATACCTCCAATCTAAATCATTCTCTTGTAAAACGTAATCAGCACCAAGTAATCCAACATAATCAGGATTGATATTTGCATCATTAAAGAAATTATCTAGTACAGCACCGGGCCTGCCACCAACCGACGGTAGAGGATTCCTAAGCAAATTATTGTTATTTCCAATAAAATTAACTGCAATATCGTCTGCGGAAGATACACCTCTTGGCCAGTTCCAAGAAGCTCCATAAAATATTCTCGGTGTGGTCAATATTCTAGAATTATTTATATTTAATTTAACGTAATTTTCAAACTCCTTCCAATAATCCGGAACATCTACTCTAAAGGTTCTCATACTTCCATTCCATTTCGACCAAACGTGATCCCCTAAAATAGAGGGCTTTACTGCAATAAATACTAATATCAATATAAAACAAAATAGGTATACAAGGCTTGAAGTTTTCTTTTTAAAAATGCTTCTTAATCGCTCAAGTGAAAAATAAAATAAAACGCAAACTGCTAATACATAAATTTCACCAAATTTAGTAAAAGGCTCTCTAAATATTTTAAACCCAAAGATATTATTATATATAAAATTATATACAAAACCAAAGGGCGCGCCCGAACCATTTATAAAAAACAAATCGACTATTATAAGTAAAATAAAAAAAGATCTAACTTTAGCAGATGCCTTATCATTTATCTTACCTATACTACTGCCCAAAAGAGAAAACAGAGCGATAGAATAAGTAATTACTATTACAATAATGTTATCGTAATATTTACTAAATGAATAATACTTATATAAAAAATGACCGCCATACCAACCCCATTGCCCAATGAATCTAAAATTCGATCCTAAATTTCCAATACCAGTTGCAGAAAACCAATTTGAAGAAAATATCTCTTTTGCAGAATTTAAAAAATAAAGTACTAACGGAAAAAGCCACCAAAGACTTGTTATAAACAATAATAGAATGTAAGTGCATATATTTATAATCTTATATCTATTTATATTCTTGATGTTATAAAATATAAATAAGATTTGGGGGATAAAAATAGTAACTCCTAAGGCTATGTTTGAATTTATTGGAGAAAAAATAATCGATAAAATTATTAATTTAAATATGTTTGAAAAGTCAAATTTATTACTTAAATAAAGTTTTAGAAAATAATACAAAGAAAATGGTAAATAAATACTATACATAAGAGGAAATAGCGAAAAGGGATTCAAAGTCTCAAAAGCATTAAAGGAAAAAAGAATTAATGCCGGGATTAAAGAAAAATACGAAAGTTTTTTACTCAATAATTTAATTAATTTAATAAAAGCTATATATCTAAAAAAATAAAGAAAAAATATTAATACCCTCTCCATCAACGGAAATGGTAAATATTTTAGAAAATATGAGTAAAAAGGTATTCCAAGTAAATTCGGCAGGGATACGTTAATACCGCCAAAAGAAGTAAATTTTAAATCCCACATATATGGGTAAAGGTTTATTTTTCCTAACTGTAAGAAAATATAATTATCTCCTCCTGTAAGCAATTCCGCGCCACCAAATAGTCTTTGTACATGAAATATTTCGAAAATTGCTACAGCAATAATAAAAGCGGTTTCTGTGTTTAAATATGTTTTAATTAATTTTTTCATTCTTGACTTAAAAAGTATAGTGAGATTTCTATCTTAGCTTTAAACACTTAATGTTACAAGCTCAAAAAGTTCCGTTAAGTCTGAGTTTATAGGAAAATTATTAGTCAGAAACATAAAATATTCTAAATTTTAAATTAGGTATGCTTTTTTCCTTTGTAGCTACACCAAAATCACCTGGAATCGTAGTTGAGGGATTACTAAATGTGATGGTTTTGGTAATCGGATCCCATTCATAACCCGCCATATTTGAAAATACCCTTTGTAAACCTTCAGAATCGTTAGGTAAACCCTCAACACGTATTCTGTATTCTCCCTTTAAAAGTATTCTAAATCTCGTGCTATGGCAGTATAAACCGGCAGTACGTCCGCCGATACCAAACTCTGGGGGAGGTAATATAAATTTACCAGTTTGCGCACTAACAGTATCGGGATAAGAATAACAAGGAGGATACATATATCCGTCTTTAAGTGTTTTCATGTTAAAATACAAAGAATAGAAGGAATTATAATGAGACATATCTTTGAAACCTACATCATAACTCAGTCTTAATTCTTTCGGTGTTTCTTTCAACTCCAAAATCCCATACTGGGGCTCGATCATACCCTCGATCTCAGGTATGTAGGTTAGTCTTAAATACTTATTAGATACAAGTGCGATAAAATGAGTATAGTAGGAAATAAAAGTTGGAAATCCATACATTACTTTTTTGCCGTAAGTATCTATTATTGCTCTTTGGTTGTGAGTTCCCAAATCCACATTTTTATCGGAATATAGTACAGTTAAATTCCAGTAGGGCCAAAATATATATTTAACTTCGGAATTTATCGGATCAATAATATTTTCTAGTGAAAAGTTACCGATATTACCAGTATAACCAGTAAACCAAGCAGCCTTTTTCGATCCGTCGGTGGCAGAAATACCACGGCCGGCGAGAAATTTATCAATTGTTTTATAAGTACTGCCCCACCCATCTTTTTTTGGAAAATCGGAACGATACAAATCTATAGTCAAAAATATCCGTAAAACGATTGCCAAAAAAACCGAAAATAAAATTAACGCCGTAAAGTTAAATTTATTTTTATATTCCACTAGACTGAAGATTAAATACTCAACAACTGGGCTTAGTATCAACATAGCTAATACTCCCAAAGGCACACCCCACCGCGACCAATGTACAACTGCAGTAGAAACTCCTAAATAATAAGTAATGAAACATGCTAATAAAATAACTTCCGTAAGTCTATAGATATTACCTTCTTTTATCGCTTCTACGTCAAACTGCTTCTTAAATTTATTCCAAAATACCGAAATTATTTTCCAACCAGAGTACTTGTATGAAAAGGCTAGAAGAAAAACAAAAGCAAGTAAAACATTAAATCCTAGATATTCTGCAAACAGATCAAAGATATATACCTTCCAACTTCCAAAAGACTGGCCGGGATAGTCAAAGTCAAATTTTGTACCATGAACTATAGTTTTTTCAATACTATACCAATACTTTATATAATTAAAAGGCTTGGGCATAAAGATGGCCCACAAAACTAGCACACTGGCTGGCAAAATAAACACATATAATATAATTTTATAAAGTTTTGATAATTGATCGGACGAGCTGGTTTGATATTTATAAACAAAAAAGGGTAGAATAAAATTTATTAACACGAGGGGAACTGCCAAATATAAAAATTTAAAATTAGTAAACGTTCCTATAAAAATGAATAGAAGATTGAGAATAAAAAACTTCAAATTAGAAGCTTTAATTTTATGAAACCAGAAGGATAGAATTACAAAGTTCAAAAATACAAACACCAACATAAAATCTGAATTTGCACGAAAAGCCCGTTCAAAAACACCTATAGAACCAAAATATAAAATTGAAAAAACCACCGAACGAGGTTTTAATTTATTTTCACCTTTTTGCAGGATTATTACACCAAGCAAAAATATAGCTAAGTAGAAAATAAGACCGAAAATCCGCCCATAAAAATAAGTTGCTAATGAGGGGTCGCCTTGAGGAAAATTTACACCGGAAGTAGTGACTATATTAACAATGGAAAAAAAACCAGCAAGTAAATATTCTGTAAATGCTACATGCAAATAATTATGTAGTTCCTGACCTGCCATAATCTTAAAGGCGTTAAAATAAAATTGATATTCATCTGCATGAGGTCCTACTTTTGTGAACACGGGAAGTGTAAGCGCAACAGCCACGATAATAGTAAAAATAAAGATGGGCAGAATATAATTAGAATTTGATTTTCTATTTTCCATTTCCATCTGTGGTCACTTTACCATTAAATTCCTATAAAGAAAATCCCCAACAGGTATTGGCCCATCTCCTTTATCTGTAAAATTTCTAAAAGATAAAAGTTGAAAATTATATTCTTCAGAGAATAACAAACTATTTATTTGAGCAAAAGTATAGTTATTGTTTCCTTTTACACCTATCTCTATATGAAGATATTTAACTATCTTGAGAGTGCCTTTCGCACCTTCAAGTACTTTAGCCTCATAATTTTCGGTGTCGATTTTTAAAACATCAATATTTTCAATTTTCTGTTCTAATATGAAATCGTCCAACGAACGAGTTTTAACTCTTATAACGTTATAAGATACCAAATCATTTGTATCAACAACATGACTTATTGCCGACTCATGTTCATTAAAAGACATATTTTCTTCTCCATTTTTATCTGAAATTGCCAAATTAAAAACGTTGTCTTTATTACCTGATAAATTATATTTTAAACATTTAAAAATTTGAGGAATAGGCTCTAACGCATAAATACTTACATCCGGAAATAAATCTCTCATCATCATTGAGAAAAATCCTACGTTTGCACCAATGTCTAAAACTGTGTGAACATCGGTTATGTTGTTTTCTAAAATCATCTTCTGATGATGGACTAGCATACTTTGATATCCAGCTATTCCATAAGGAGAGTCGTAAAATACTTTTCTTCCAAACAAATTAATAAATGATTCTCCTAATTTGAACTTATGTATACCTAAACTCAAGCAAAGAATTTCAAGGTACTTAACAAAAATAAATTGAAATTTTCTAAATAAAAACCACCTAGACACCCTCAATAGCCCTATATCCAAAGTTAAAGATGATTTTACAAACCAATACGCTTTAGCTATAAAACAGTGCAAGCGAACAAAGTGATCTTTTTTAAATATTTTTTTCCCATTTACCAAAACTAATGCATCCTTAAAGCATCATTGAATATAATAACATATATGATAATCAGTGATACCAAACCTTGATTTTTTTAAACAATTAAACGTATTTAATGTATAATTATTTTTAATCTCTATTATAAGATGTTCTACCTTTCACAAAAAATTTCTGGGCAAGAGCAAATATGAAAAAAGCATATGACCATATAGATATCTTCTCGGCTAACATATTAAGCTTAAATATTAGGATAAAAGGAATCAGAGCAAAAAGAATAATACCTATCATGAAATCGAACTTATAGTTAAGTTTATAATTAACTACGTTCAATATCCAAAAAGCCATGAGAAATAAAATTGAAAGATCATAAGTTCCTTTAATAAAAATTAAATCTAGAACAAATAACGATATTGCAACGCCAAGTATATAAACTCTAAAATTGTATAATATTCTTTTCATAAATTACGCTTTCTTATACGTCTCCTAAAACCCAACAAAATAAAAAAAGATGCAAAAGTAAAAAGTATGGCCATCAAAGTAAAAAATATTATAAAATACTTTTGAGCAGAAAATTCAACGATAAGAGAATAATCTTGACTATTGTTTACATAACTTGGATCAATTTCCCAAGCATTAGCATATCCGTTCACTAAAAAGTGTTTTGATTCCGGAACTACTAATTTACCTTGATAAACCAGCTTCCAATCTTTACTAAATGACTCATTGAACACTAAAGTATAAGGCATTTTTGCACCTGTAACATTTAAAATATATTTAGTTGGGTTTATCTTTTTATATTCAATTTTTGGATTTTCTTCTTTAATACTATTATCATCACTCACATATTTTAGAATGATTTTAGGATCTAAAACTTCCTCAACTTTTATATTGTCAATACTAACATTTGAAACTAACTCATTATTTGAAAATGAATAGAAAAAAAGTTTAGCGCCTTTTGTATTTCTACTTGAATTTATAATATCCTCAAAGTGGTATGCGCATACTCCTCTATTGTCGCATATCCCCTTTTCTCCAATAAGTGAATTTAAATCAAACTCCTTTTGATATCTCACTCTACTTATGTAACTCTCCGAAATAACATCAACACTTCCCGCCGTCTGGGACTTTTCATACATTTCTCTATAATCTAAATAGTCTTCGACTATTGATATACCCAAACCACCTTTTTCTATCTTACCACCGGTATTAGCCGG
>Ga0209211_10011850_pt1 | contig 11077 bp, 4 predicted proteins | sample RifGroA2_FD_183992 | JGI IMG/M metagenome (GOLD analysis project Ga0209211, IMG submission 183992) | Groundwater microbial communities from Rifle, Colorado, USA - Groundwater A2 (SPAdes) (version 2) | ecosystem: Environmental > Aquatic > Deep subsurface > Groundwater | place: Rifle, Colorado...
GTCAAAGGTATTATCCAAATAGGGCTGCGGTAAATTTCTTTTTTCATTACACGGATACAAAGCAATTGCCGTAGAAGTAGCATCAAAATCGCCTAATTCTGCACACCCCGGGATGTAGTTGATCTTTCTTTCTTTAATCGCAAGGTTTAGTGAGGCAATAAGATTTTTTGAAAATTCGTCTTTTATCGAAATAAATTTTTTCAGATATTCTTTCTCGTTTAAAGCTGTTGCAATTTCAACTGCATCCTTCAATCCTTTTATGGCAAAAAAATCATCCCAATAAGAGTGCATCGGTTTTTCAGAATAACCTTCGTGGCTAATTGATTCGGGTAGTAAACCATAAAATACTTTTAGCGAATCAACTGTGCTATAATTTTCTGTTCTCCGTTGGTTCATTAAATATTCGATGTAATCGACTGCTCGGACTACATTATTAAATTTTGACCGGAGGTAGGTAGTGTCTTTTGTAAAAAGAAAATATTGGTTGGTCAAATATATTAGTTGACCGTGACTATCATTCTCCGGCACAGGATCGGCTCCACGGCGGTCAACCACGCAGGGAACTTTACCATTTGCATATTGGAATGAAGCATACCAATCAATAAATTCTTTTACTTCCTTTGTGATCCCAAGTTTTAACAAAGCTGAAGAAGTTAACGAACCGTCACGAATCCACGATCTTTCGTACGAGCGAGAACCGGGTTGAATGCCTACACTATCGCGGTTGATTAAAATGTACGCCAAAGTAGTGCGGAGTGTATTTATCCATTTCTGATATTTCGGAGGGAGTTTTATATCAAGGACATTAAGTTTTTCTTCCCAAAACTTTTTTACCGTCTCAAGTTTAGCGTTTATAAATTTCTTTCTCTCTTGTTCAGAAGAAAAGGTTGGTAGAGCAATTTCCGAATTATGAAACGGTGAAACAAAATAAAAATCTTTTTCTTCTCCAGGTGCTAAATCAAATCGATATTCCAAAGCAGCCGACGCGAAACTATGGCTATCTTCAACGGTAGAATTTTCCGGCAGTTCATTTCGACCAATAAATTCAACAATATCTCCATGATCAAAATCGGTGGTTCCGAAAGCATCCGGTTTAGCTAAATAATAAATCGATTTGTTTTTGTCGATCAACACTTTCCCATCAGCAAAAGCAAGTGATCCAATTTTTGAAGCTCCACCTTCTGTATTTAAAAATTGATAGGAGGGGTTCACCTGAAATGGGCGAATTGCGAAATAGATTTTACCGTTTTGTCTTTTCTTCGATATATTTTTTATCTGATAGGACATATTCAATAATGAACTACCGGATTCTCCATCAGCAAATGTTTTAATTGTAAGTTCAAGATTCTCAGTTGTCCGCTTCACTATTGGAATTGGGAGGTAATCTTCTTCAAGTGATTGAGTGTTTTTCGTCTCGTGCCAGGTGAGGAATTTCTCTCCATTAACAATAAAAGGTTCAAGCAAAAAAGAAGATTTATCAACTTCAACTTGCCCTTCTTCATTTATTAGCGCTTCTTTTCTATCACCGTTTACGCCAACAATAGTAAAGTAGGAAGCTTCATCCAGAAAATATTTGGGAAAAAATCCCCGCGGATTTTCTTTAGCAATTGCTTTATAAATGTTATTCGGAGATGCGGAAAAATCAAGGTTCAGCAACTCAATCTCTTTAATTGAATATTCGTTCCCGTTTCCCGGCTTCTTCAAATCCAGTTTGAGATAACGACCTTCAGCTTCATATAATGGAATGAAACTTGTTCCACCATTTCCATTCTTTACAGTGTACACAATTTGCCAACTTTTGTTGTCTTCAGAAAGAGAAACGGTGAAATCTTTCGCAAATTTCTCTTCATTCCAATTGATCTTTAATCCGCCAAATTCACGTCTGCGGTGAAGATCAATAATAAGACTTGATTCATTCTTAGAAGTAAGTGAGTATTCAGTATTTAAGTTTTTATCAAAGAGATTTTTTGAAAGAGCGGTTGTGCCTACAGGAGAGATGACTTCCGGAGTAAATGTATTGTTTTGTGCGGAATCAAGCGGAGTAAAATTGAAGCTATCAAAATAAAGCGTTCCATTGCCGCCATTTACAGAAGAGATCATAAATTCCAATTTATCAATACGGGTTGGTTTTTGTTCGGCTGCCGGTCCCCAAGCTTTTGTAATATGTCTTTGTTTGATTTTGATCTTCACCCAATCTTTTGGAAAAGTGTAATCGCGGTAAATTGTCCACCAAACGCTTGTTCCTTCAGCGTCCAGCAGTTTAAACTCAAGATTATTGTTTGGTGAAGAAGCTTTTAAGTAGAATGAAAACTCATAATTTGTCGGCAGAGAGAGTGGAAGTTGAGTTTGGATTCCACCATAACCGGAACCACCGATAAAATTGTAATCAAGTTTCAAGCACTCGCCCGAAACTCCCGGAACGGTAGTAGTTGTAACCTCTACCAGATCGGAAGCTATTACTTTCCATTTTTGAGTGTTGTTGAATTCATCGATAGTAATTGTATGCTGCGGCAAAGCAAGAGGAATAATCCCAAAAGTGAAGAGGAAACTGAGGCAGAATTTGAATTTCATAGCAATTCATCCCTTAATTTTTTCCATATTATTTGATAAAATGAGAATAATTTGATAAATTTCTTTACATGAAAACGATTACATTAAAATAAAATTAAAAAATGACAATTACAATTAAAGAATTGGCGCAAAAGTGTGGAGTCTCGACGGCAACGATCAGCCGGGCATTAAATGATGATCCATCGGTTACAAAAGAGACGAAAGCTAAAGTACTCGCCATGGCTTCTCAACTAAATTATAAGCCTAATTTGTTGGCGCGGAGCTTTGTTACAAAAAAATCAAATATCATCGGATTGGTAATGCCCGACATTCACGGCGAATTTTTCATGGAAATAATTCACGGCGTGGATGAAGTTTGCTACCTTAACAAGTATTACACCATGGTTTCCAGTTCGCACGGTAAAAGATCCACTGCGGAAGCAATTATTGATTTTATGAGCCGGGGAATTGTCGGAGGAATCATCTTAATGACTCCAGCGATTGATGATGAAGTGAGAAAAATTCTCAAGCTAAATCAGCTTCCAACGGTTGTAATTTCCGGGAAGAGAGACTTCGACAGATGTGATTCTATCAGCATAGACAATTATAATGGGGCGTATTCTTTAACCGATTATTTGATCAACATAAAAAAAATTAAAAAAATCGCTCACATTTCGGGACCGCTGAACAACAACGATGCAATTCAACGTCAGCGCGGTTACCTTAATGCATTAGAGGATAATGGGATCTCGGTTAATAAAAATTGGCTTATAGAAGGGGATTTTACAACCTTTGGTGGACAAGCGGCAAGTGCGAAATTACTGAAATTAAAAGAGCGACCGGAGGTGATTTTCGCCGGAAATGATATGATGGCTATCGGATGTTATATTGCGGCAAGGCAGTTAAATCTTAAAATCCCAACCGACTTTGGTGTTGCAGGATTCGACGATATTTTTGCTTCGCAATTTCTTAATCCGCGCTTAACAACTATGCATGTCCCTATTTATGAACTTGGTAAAGAAGCGGCCGCAATTCTTATTAAACGGATGAATAAAACAGAGAAAAAAGAATTTAAGCATATAACTGTACCAACGGAATTAGTTCCCGGCGGGTCAATCTAACAAACGAAAAAGATAAAGCAGATACAAAAATATATGAATACATACTCGACTAAATATGGACAATTTTCCAGCGATGGAAATGAATATATAATTAAAACTCCCTTTACACCTAAACCCTGGATCAACGTTATTTCAAATGGTGATTACGGAATGGTTATTTCCCAAACCGGCGGGGGATTCAGTTGGTTAACTCATTCAGAGTTTAACCGGCTAAACCGATGGCATCAGGATATGATCCAGGATAATTGGGGAAAATATTTTTATGTAAAAGATAATGAAACCGGCGAAGTATGGAGTCCGACCTGGAATATTGTAAAAACTCCACTTGATTTTTATGAAGCAAGATACGGTTTCGGTTACGCGGTTTTTACTTCAGAATACAAAGGAGTTAAGATCATCCTGACGATTTTTATTCCGATGAATGAAACGCTTGAAGTTTGGGATTTTAAGATCGAGAACACAACAAATAAGAAAATTGATCTTTCCATTTTCTCTTATTTTGAATGGTGTTTAGGCTCTTCGGCAGATTTTCATAGAGAATTCCACAAAACATTTATTGAAACGGAATTTGATGAGAACGCGAATGCAATGATAGGAACAAAAAGATTGTGGGAAATCCCTCTTGGTGATCGAGGGCATTGGAACATTGAATACAATTACTTCGGATTCATCTCTTCCAATCGAAAAGTTACAGATTATGAAGGTGATAAAGAAGCATTTATCGGTCAGAATAATACACTTGCAACTCCGCAAGGGATTACGAACGAAAAACTTACAAAGAAAACCGGAAAGTGGAATGACTCAATCGGAACAATTAAAATTGATATGACGATTGATTCCATAGCTATTCAGCAAGCCTCTTTCTATTTTGGCTTGAAAGAGAACAAAGACGAAATTAGTCTATCGATCGAAAAATTTAATACGGAAGAAAAGATAAGCACTGCTTTAACAGAGGTAAAATCTTTTTGGAAAAACTTTTTGGGAACGCTGGAAATTGAAACTCCAGACGAGGCGATGAACCTATCGGTTAATAAATGGTTTCGTTATCAAGCAATTGCCGGAAGACTCTGGGCGCGAACAGCATATTATCAGCAAAGCGGCGCATTCGGTTTCCGGGATCAACTCCAGGATAGTCTGGTTTATCTGGCAATCGACCCAATTCATACTGAAAATCAAATTAAACTTCACTCAAAACATCAGTTTGAAGACGGTGCGGTTTTACATTGGTGGCATCCAATAACAGAAACAGGTCTAAGAACCGAGATGACGGATGATTTGTTGTGGCTTCCCTATATAATAACTCATTACATCGAAGAAACCGGAAATTATGAAATCCTAAAATCAGTTGAGCCGTATTATAATTCTGAAAAAGAAGGAAGTTTGCTTGAACATTCGATTAAGGCTTTTGATAAAGTATTAACCCGGTTAAGTAATAGGGGTTTAACACTCATCGGGGCGGGAGACTGGAACGACGGTTTAAGCGCCGTAGGGCTTGAATGGAAAGGGGAATCAATTTGGTTGACGCAATTTTTCTACACTACTCTAAAAAGATTTGTTACTGTCTTAAAATCAATTGGTGAAAATGAGTTGGCAAATCATTACGATGTAAAAGCAGATGCTTTGAAAAAATCTTTTGATGCAAATGCCTGGGACGGTGAATGGTTCTGGGGCGCTACTAAAGATTCCGGAAATAAAATTGGAAGTAAAGAAAATCTGGAAGCTTTTATATGGCTAAATCCGCAGACATGGTCGGTAATCAGTGGAATAGCGACAAAAGAAAAACAAGTACAAGCGATGGAATCGGTTGGAAAATATCTGCTAAAAAAGAATGGCGCGTTATTGCATTTTTCGGCTTACACTACGCCGGATAAATATATCGGTTATCTTTCCCGTTACGCTCCCGGCAGAAGAGAAAATGGCGGTGTTTACTCGCATGCCGCCACCTGGGCGGTATGGGCTTATGCTTTACTAAAGAACGGCGACATGGCGTACGAAGCTTACAAGAGACTCAATCCGATTTATAGCGGAATGAATCCCGATCTATATGTTGCTGAACCCTTTGTAACTCCCGGAAATATTGATGGACCTGATTCCCCAAATTATGGTATGGGCGGCTGGACCTGGTACACCGGATCGGCATCGTGGTTTGTTAAAGTAGTCGTAGATTGGATTTTAGGCGTTCGTGCGACCAACGATGGTTTGTTGATCGATCCGTGCATTCCAAAAGAATGGGATTCGTTTTCAGTTAAAAGAGTTTTCAGAAATTGTACATATAAAATAAAAGTAATCAACGATGGACACGTCTCAAGCGGAGTTGAGAAAATTTCTATTGACGGAGTTGAACAAACATCCAATCTCATTCCTCCGCAGAGTAAAGGAGAGTGCGAAGTGATTGTTCACTTAAAACAAGTAATATAAAAGTGAGTTTGATCTCTTAATCATACTCTTACTCCAAAAACTTTGTCAAAAGGATTAAGATTAAGAACAAGATTATGATTAAGAAGAATGTGATTAACATACTGTAAATTTGTTCTTAGTACTTAAACAATCCGGTATTTTATAATTAATAAAACTTGGTATTATGGCGAATGTAACTCTTAAAAATATTTGCAAAGACTACGATAAAGGGAATCGCGCGGTTTCCGATGTTTCTATTGAAATAGAAAATAAAGAATTTGTCGTGCTTGTTGGTCCATCCGGATGCGGCAAATCTACCACACTTAGAATGATCGCCGGTTTGGAGGACATTTCTGCGGGCGAACTTTATATCGACGGGAAAATTATGAATCCGGTTCCGCCGAAAGATAGAGACATTGCTATGGTGTTTCAGAACTACGCTCTCTATCCCCATATGTCCGTCTTTGATAATATTTCTTTCGGATTGAAAATTAGAAAATTTTCTAAAGAAGAAATTGTTAAAAGAGTTAACGAAGCTGCAAAAATTTTAGGTCTTGAAGAATACCTTCATCGAAAACCAAAAGAATTATCCGGCGGGCAGCGACAAAGAGTAGCCTTAGGAAGAGCGATTGTTAGACAACCAAAAGTGTTTTTATTTGATGAGCCTCTCAGTAATCTTGATGCAAAACTCCGCGTGCAAATGAGAACTGAAATTTCGAAACTGCATAAGAAGTTGGAAGCTACAATCGTTTACGTAACGCACGATCAAGTTGAGGCGATGACGATGGGCGACCGGATTGTGGTGATGAACAAAGGTGTGGTGCAGCAAGTCGCTCCTCCAATGGAATTGTACCAAAAACCGGTGAATAAATTTGTTGCGGGATTTATCGGAAGCCCGGCAATGAACTTTATTTCCGGATCGATCATAGACCACGATAAACTTTTCTTCTCGAGTGATAAGGGTGCATTCGCGTTCGAGATTCCCGATATTGATGAAACAAGATTGAGAAAAAATATTGGTAAAAAAGTCTGGGTTGGCATTCGTCCTGAAGATATTTACGATTCGTCTACAAAAATAGAAACTTCCTGCGTTGCAAAAATTCAAATAAAAATTGATCTGCTGGAGCCGATGGGAAATGAAACATTTGTTTATTTTAATCTTGACGATGTGCTCATGACGGCGAGAATTGCTGCTAGAGAAAATCCTTCTTTGCAACTGAATTCGGATTTTGCGATTGATCTTTCAAAAATAATGTACTTTGATTACGAAAGCGAAAAAAGAATTTAAGATGAAAACACAATCGAAAAATATTTTGCTTAACGGATCGTGGAACTATGTAACTGATCCGGAAGAGAAATATTTATATAGTCAGGTTGAAGAACTGATCAATCAAAATCCACAGAACAAAATATCCATACCTTCCAACTGGGAAGTTGAAGGCTTCCACAATTTTAACGGTTCACTCTGGTTTGCTACAAAATTCGATGTGCAAAATGATCTTGCTGATAGTGACGTTTCTGTCCTTCTCTTCAAAGGCGTTGATTACTTTGCTGATGTTTGGCTGAATGGGAAAAGTATCGGAAAGCATGAAGGCTATTTTCAAAAATTTGCTTTTAATGTCTCCAAATCTTTGAAAAACGGCAGCAACTTTTTAGTTGTAAAAGTTACTTCACCAAGAGAAACACCCGGCGAAGTTTGGCCTTTAAAGAAAAAGTTGATCAAAGGAATTTTCAATCACCATGATTGCAGACCCGGGGGATGGAGTTATGAATTTGGACAGGATCAAAACACCGGCGGAATTTGGAATGATGTTGAACTGCTGCTTGGCGAAAAAGTATTTCTTGAGAATATAAAAATCAAGTCGACGGTTTCACCTAATAGAGAGATGGCGAAAATAACGGTTACTTCTGCGTACCTGAATAATTTATCCCATCGGATCTCTTCAAAAATTAAAATCAAAGTAACCTTTTCCGGTAAGAATATTCTTCAAAAGGATTTTTCTGTTAAATTAGAACCGGCGCAAGGTTCATTTGCTCACTCGTTTGAAATTGAAAATCCAAAACTCTGGTTTAGCTGGGATACCGGCAAATCTGAACTCTATCAACTTGAAATTTCTTCTGAATTGTTCGAAACTCAATTTGAAACGTTCGGAATAAAAGAAGTGGGGCTGGACAAGGAACAAAATTTTTATCTCAACGGTAAAAAACTTTTCCTCCGGGGAACGAACATCATTCCTACGCAATTTTTAAGTCAACTTTCACAGAAGAAAATAGAAAAACTTGTAAGTGACATTAAAGCCGCAAACATCAATATTGTTCGCGTACATGCGCATGTTAACCGGAAAGAATTGTACGATGAATTTGATAAACAAGGAATATTGCTTTGGCAAGATTTCCCGCTTCAGTGGACGTATGACAACTCTAAAGTATTCGCTCAGAACGCAGTTGCACAAATAAAAAACATGGTCCGGCAATTTTACAATCATCCATCGATTGCATTTTGGTGCTGTCATAATGAACCGGGTGAACAGATTGAAACTCTTGATAAACTTTTATATGCCGCTGTACTAAGTGAAGATAAATCACGAATTATCCGTATAGCTTCAAACTATGAAGAGCATCCATATGACGGCTGGTATTGGGGAAAGAAAGAACATTATGCAGCGACACCGATGGGCCCGCTTGTAACAGAATTTGGAGCGCAAGCTCTTCCGGAACTTTCTTCTCTTAAAAAGTTTTTAACGCCCAAAGCAATCAGCAAGTACGATTGGAAGGAATGGGAATATCATAATTTTCAATTTGATCAGACTTTTAATATCGCCAAGATTGAGCGAGGGAAAAATGTTGGTGAGTTCATAAAAAATTCACAAGCTTATCAGGCTGATCTTCTGAAAACTGCAACAGAGTTTTACAGACGCAAAAAAAATGACGGTATCACCGGGATTTTTCAGTTTATGTTTGTTGATTGCTGGCCTTCTATTACCTGGTCAATCGTTGACTTTTACGGAAAGAAGAAGCCCGGTTACAAAGCATTACAGCAAGCATTTAAGCCGCTGCTGCTTTCCATCCGTCTTAGACAGGATGTCTTTCTGCCTGAAGCCAAATTCAACTCTGATATTTGGGTGATTAACGATTCGCACAAATCATTTAAGAACTGCTCGTTATCTTTCATCTGGAAAGATAAAGTTCTACTTGAAGTTAAGAATTTTACGGTAGATGAAAACGACAATAAATTTTTCTTCTGGGAATCGTTGATTTTTAATCTGCCGCAGGGAATGAAATTGGGAAAAAATAAAATTCAAGTATGGTTAAAATCAAATGAAACTGTACTTGATCAAAATGAATTAGAATTTAAGATAGTAACGAAAAAATAGAAGGTTTGATGACAATGAAATACATTAAAATAATTTGCATTTCACTCTTCATCTTGTCGATGAAAAGTTTTGCACAAGATTTCATTTTTTTTGATGATAGTCCCATTGCTTCTTACTATGACCCAAGTTGGGGATTTTCGAGCAATGGAAGTTTACTCGAGTTGATAAACACAAATAAGTTCCCGGTTGAAACTACTATAAAATATTCCGGCACAAACTCGCTTCGGTTAAAATATACTTCAATGTCTGGTGGAGATTGGGGTATTGCCGTTGCCGGAATTGATTGGCCAGGGCGCGATGTGACAACTAAAGATTCTCTAATCTTTATGGCTTATACAACCACTACAATTGCTCTCTCAGATTTACCGGTACTTTTTTTAGAAGATCTCAATGGTAACAAAACCACAAAACAACCGTTATCGAATTACGTTTCCGACATTCCATTGAATACATGGTTCAAAGTAGCCGTGCCCCTTTCTATTTTTAAAGCAAATCCTGGAACCGCCGATTTAACTATGATCAAAACGATCTTCTTCGGACAAAATAGCGCCGATGCGGTTCAGCATATTTTTTATCTTGATGAAGTCCGCATGGCTTCGGCGGCACCGTTGATTCCACCGAGCGCACCTCAAAACGTCTCGGCAAAAGGTTACTATAAACATATTGATATATCGTGGGATTTCAGCCCAGAAACCAGTGTTGCCGGTTATAGAATTTATAAACTTGATAACGGAAATTATACTCAAATAGGAACGACAGAACGAGAAGATAGATTTTTTATCGATTTTGTCGGGACTCCGAACTTAAGCGGAAAATATAAAGTTTCTGCGATTGATGGAAGTCTTCAAGAATCAAGTTTAAGTTCAGAAGTTACTGCAACAACCAGAATTATGAACGATGAAGAATTGTTAACGATGCTGCAGGAATCAACATTCAGATTTTTTTGGGATTACGCTCATCCGGTTTCCGGTTTAACCCGCGAACGTTATGGTTCGGGAAACACCGTTACTATCGGCGGTTCCGGCTTTGGAGTGATGGCGATTCTCGTTGGAATAGAACGCGGATTTATTTCGCGTCATCAAGGAACAGAGCGCATTTTGAAAATTGCAAATTTCCTTGAAACCAAAGCAGATCGCTTTCACGGAGTTTGGTCGCATTGGCTGAATGGGCAAACCGGAAAAGTAATCCCTTTTGGTACCGTAGATAATGGCGGTGACCTGGTTGAGTCTTCATTCATGCTTCAAGGACTACTTACCGCTAGAAAATATTTTGATCAGAATAATGCTGATGAAGATTCGATCAGAACTGTAATTACCCGCTTATGGGAAGCGGCGGAATTCGATTGGTACAGAAAAACAACATCGAGTAATTTTTTATACTGGCATTGGTCCCCAAATTATGCATGGCAGTTGAATATGCAAGTTGCGGGTTGGAATGAAGCCATGATGGTTTATCTTTTGGCAATTGCTTCACCGACACACGGTGTTCCGGCAAGTCTTTATAAAAACGGGTGGGCGGGCAATTCATATTACAAAAACGGGAAAACTTTTTACGGATATAAGCTTGATGTCGGCTGGGATTACGGTGGACCGTTGTTCTTCGCCCATTATTCTTTTTTAGGATTCGATCCGAGGA
>Ga0209211_10011852_pt1 | contig 11074 bp, 7 predicted proteins | sample RifGroA2_FD_183992 | JGI IMG/M metagenome (GOLD analysis project Ga0209211, IMG submission 183992) | Groundwater microbial communities from Rifle, Colorado, USA - Groundwater A2 (SPAdes) (version 2) | ecosystem: Environmental > Aquatic > Deep subsurface > Groundwater | place: Rifle, Colorado...
AGCACAAAGCTGACACTTTTTTTATATAACATATATAATCCATTTTAAATCATTGCGACTTTAATACCATAAATAAAGACTGAAACAAAAGTTTCAGCCACCATTATTTGCTATTAAGCCGGGATTTTCGACACTTGTCCGCCTAAATTTTGAATAAAACTTGGGGGGCTTGACAAATTTTCAAGAGTGTGGTATAATGTATTTATAATACGATAATTCACAATTTAACCCTTTTTATTGGAGAATACCATGCTACCAACCTGCCCCAAATGCGGAAAACTCAAACCAGTTCCGTCATATTGCCAAGTTTGTGAGGAAAAGGTAATCAAAGCCCGGCAAGTATATCATTTCGTCGATACGAAAGGCCGTGGCTACGACATGCCGTAAGCATTCGCGACGCAAGATAGCAATTGCCCTGGTTAACATCAGGGCATTTTTTTATTACTATATTGTCTCTGGGTTATGTTTTTCAACGGAATGACGAAAGAAACGAGATCCCTCCACTTCGGTTGGGATGACAACAGTATTCCTAACACCTATAACCTAACACCTAACACCTAACACCTAAAACCTAGCTTCAGATTTCCCACAGTAACTTGACTAAATCAGGAATGTCTAAAGTTGAGGCGGGGGCGGAGTCGGCTTTGCGTGTGAGAAAGTTGTCCCAAGCGCTCGCGCCGGAAATAGGTTCAATTTCAGTTTTCCAACCGGTCTGGCGCAAGAATTGGCGCAGAGAATTATTTATTTCAAGCAAGCGATCTTCACCCGCGATAGAATCCGGATGCGACAAAGCCAACCGCGCTTGTCCTATTGCTTGGCTTTCAGTATTTTCCTGTTCACCCAAAAATAACCATTGCCAAGTCAAGCGAGTCGGACTGTATTTGCCGTTTTGGTCGTAATGGAAAAAGCTTTTTATTTTTTTTGATTCGGCGCCACTCGGTTTTTTTTCCAATTTAATATTCCACAGCGCTGACTGGCCCGTTAAAAAAATCGGTTTAAAATTATAAATCTGCCGCAAAACTAAATCCGGAAAATGTTGGGCGAGGCCTGATACCAAAAGCTGGGCTTTGTGCGGAATGATAAGCGCGAAAATTTTCTGGTCTTCGTTTTGCCAAACTTCCAGCGCCAATTTAAAATCAGATTCAAACTGCCCCGTCCAGTGCAATAAAAATTGGCAGAGTGCGGCGAGGTTGTGTTCGCTTGTCAAATCGGGCCATTCCAAAGTGTAAGCGCGGTAGCCCAAAGCCAAAGCGCGCGGAGATTTTTTGGAGTAAGCAGAACTTTGGCGATAAAAATACCACAGCGTAAAAAGCAGCGCGATCGCGATAATAATCACGGCCGGCACCAGCGGGAGGTTGGGTAAAAATTGCTGGGGGTTGATCATACTAAATTCAAACGCGCGCCCAAACGGCGCAATATCGCGTGCGCTAAAAAGACACGGCTCGCCTCATTCAAATGCGGCACGGTCTTGAGCCATTTATTCAAAAAATGCGCGCCCGCTTCCAGACAATCACTGTCCTCCGGCCTGAGGCGCAGGGCTAAAATTTTGACCAATTTTTCGCTCGATTTTTCCAATTTTTGTTTTTCAATTCCGTGCAGTAAATCTATGATTTCCCCCATTTCTTGGGCGATTGTCTGTTCAATAATTGGCACGGCTAAGGACATGCTTCTATTGTAGCTTTTAGGGGACGAATTTCAAGTCGGGGTTGACTCGGATCGGTTTTTATATTACTATTGAAAAACTATGGCCTTGATTGTTAAACCAACTGACCGCTTTTTCGGGGTAAAATCCGGCCAAGTGGTGCGGGTGCATTTGAAAATCAAAGAGTTAAATGTGAAGGGCGAGGAAAAGGAACGAGTGCAGGTGTTTGAGGGTTTGGTGCTGGCGCGCAAGCACGGCCGCGAAGCTGGCGCCACTATTACTGTCCGCAAAATGTCCGGCAATATTGGCGTGGAAAAAATCTTCCCGTTGAACTTGCCGACCATTACCAAGATTGAAATCATGAAGCAGTACGAAGTCAAACAATCCCGCCCGTATTATTTGCGTGATTATAATAAGCGCTTGATTGAAAAGCCGTTGAAAAAGAAAATTGACAAGAAAAAAATGGCAGAGAAGAGTCAGTTTTGATTTTTAGTTGGCTAAGCAATTTTATGTAAAATTGTCTGATATTAATCTTTCCACAATCTAGCCCCTGCTAGATTGTGGAAAGTGGAGTATAATATAAATTATGATAGGCAATCCTTATACAGACCCAACGACCCAACTATTTTTTGAATTGGCCGATGTCGGAAGTATGGCCGTTGATAAAGTATATGATTTGGTTCATTTGGCTTGTAGCAAAAAATATAGGCAAGCAGTCGCGCGTCAAAAAGCGAGTGAATTAATTTGGAAATTGAAACAAAGGGGCTATATTGAAGCGGCAGAAAAAGGCAAAAAAGTGGTTTATATTTTATCGGAAAAGGGAAAAATTAAATTCATAAAAAAACAAATAATGCATGCAAAAAAATTAACTGGTGAAAAATTTCTCGTGGTTGTTTTTGATATGCCGCAAAGAGAAAATAAAGCGAGAAATATGTTTAGAGAATTTTTAAAAAGAAATGAATTTATAAAAGTTCAACAGAGTGTCTGGATTACTCATCGTGATTTGTATGAAATACTGATTGATTTTGTGGATGAGCTTGGTATAAAAGAATGGGTAAATATTTTTTACGGTCAAGATATTTGGATAAAACCGAACGATTGGAAATAGGCGCCTTTCCACAATCTAGTCCCTGCTAGATTGTGGAAAGGGATAGTTATGCACTTTTAAATTTTGAAATGGTTTGGTAGGTTTTGGGTAAATTGAGAAGATGATGATTGCATTTGTATGGAGTATGAAGCTTAAAATTTTAATAGTGGCACTGGTCGGCGCGTTCACGCCGTTTTTTTCTTTGGCGGCTCTGATAATTACGCAGGTGCAAACCACGGGTGGCGCGGGCAAAACAACTTGGGACGCGATTCAAATTTATAATCCCGACAAAACGCCGGTGGATTTAAAAGGTTATCGTTTGGTGAAAAGAACTAAAGTTGGCACGACCGACAACACGGCGCTAAAATCTTTTGCCAGCTCAATAGTAATCCCGCAATGCGGTTATTTTTTGTGGGCCAATAGCGATGCAATTTTGAGCGTGGAAGCGGACAGCAAAATGAGCGGCACTATTTCTGATGACAATGGTCTTGCTTTAAGAAATGGTGGCGATGATGTGGGCGAGATTATTGACAATGTGGCTTGGGGCGCGGCTACAAATGTTTACTCTTTAGCTGGAGGCAATCCCGCTAATCCCGTGGCTGGACAAACTGTGCAACGCTCCAAAAGCGGAGCTAATTATAGCGGGATTTGGGAAGTGAAAACGGCGGCTGAATGGTATAATTTGCAAACTCCGCCTGGTTGCGAGAGTGAAGCGGTCGTGGTTGTGCCGGCGCCGAGCGGCGGACTTTCGGGCGGAGGGGCTGGTGGGGATGTCGGCGCTTCCGTTGATATGCCTGCTAAAACCGCGCCGAAAATCAATCTTAGAATCAATGAAATCGTGCCGAACCCACGTGCTGAAGACCGGGGCAATGAATTTATTGAACTTTTTAATGACGGCGACAAAGAAATTGACTTAAAAAATTGGCAATTAAAAATCGGCGAGCAAATACAAATTTTTATTGATCTGAAAATCCCCGCCAAAAGTTTTTGGGTCTTAAAATATCCGGCTTTGAAAATTTCTTTGTCCAACACTGGAAAAAATACTGTGCAAATTTTGAACGCGGACGAAGAAAATATTTTCAAAACAATTTATGATGCGGGCGATGAAAATTTATCGTGGAGTTATAATGGCAAGAAATGGCATTGGTCAACAGAGTTGACGCCAAACACGGAAAATAAAATTGTGTCTCCGCCAGCGGCCGTGAAAGCGGTTATTGACGCGCCGTCTAGCGCCGATTGGGGCGAGATTGTGATGTTTGACGGTTCGGATTCTTGGGGCGAAACCGAAACCGAAAATTTGGAATACAAGTGGACTTTTGACGACGGCACGACGGCTGACACGAGGCAGGTGGCGCATTTGTATTTGAAGCCGGGCAAATATCATGTGGTTTTGGAGGTGTTAAGAAAGTTGGATAAAAAAAGTGATCAAGCTAAAAAGACCGTGGAAATAATGGCTAGCATCCCGACGGAAAATAAAATGGCCAGCGCGATAATTTCGGATAAGGCGGAGAAGGCAACAAGTGTTTCCGAAACAACGGCCTTAAAAATGCCGGCGGCAAAATCATCCATAAAGACGGCTTCTTTTATAATCACTGATGTCCGGCCTTTGGCGGAAGTTAAAACTTGGAAAATTGGCAGTTATCTTTCAACCGAAGCCGTGGTCGCGGTCAAAAATAATATCTTAGGCAAGGGAGTTTTTTATGTGGCGGGTTCGGGCTTACGGGTGGCGGCGCCGACATATACGGATGAATTAGCGCCGGGACAGAAAATAAAAATTTACGGCCAGCTGAAAGAAACGCAGGGTGAAAAATATATTGCCGTGAAAAATCAGTCGCAAATTCAAGTGGTGGAAACCGTGGAGCCGCCGCTAGCAAAAGAGGTGGTGCTGGCTGATGTTAAAGATGAGTTGATTGGCGAGCTGATTAAAATTAGCGGAAGAGCGGGGCGAGTCTCGGGGCGATATTTTTATGTGGAAGATGGCAATAATTCTTTGCGCGTGTATCAAGATGACGGCGCGTTTCCGCAAGTCGCTAAAATTATCGGCGGCGCGGAAGTTGCCGTGACCGGTTTTTTAAGCAAGACTAATAGTGGGTTAAGATTGTTACCAAGAAATGTTACTGATATTGTAATAAATAATCCGCCGGCGCCGGAAACAGAAAAATCAGTTGCGTCGGTCAAAACGCCGTGGTGGGTGTGGGCATTGATAATTTTGGCGGGCGCGGTGGGCTTGGAAGCCAGTCGAGAAAAAAGTTTTATCGCGCGGATTTTTAAGAAGAAATAAAGGCATAGTTGTTATTGGGGAAAAAAAGTGATAAGCTATAAGTATGATATTGCCACGGTCGTTTCGCTCTCTCGCGATGACTGGAGGTGATGAGAAACAAAAAGTTTCTTTTACAAAATATCGCGGCCGTTTTTAAGCGGTTAGCGAAAGCAAACAAACCGTCGGACCATTAATTCACGAATGTAAAATTATTGGAGTTTCTATGGTGCGGTAAATTGTTCTTTTAGTTCTTTTAATAATGGCAAACCAACGCCGTCAATCCAAACATGGGTTGACGGCATTTTATTTTTACCCTTAAATAGAGGCGCTTATGGCGCTTACTTCTTACGAGCAATTCAAGCAATTTATCGCTGTGGGCGATTCTTTTGCCATTGTCTGCGGGGGCGGCCCTAGTTGGGATAATTTGTCGGCCGGTCTTGCCTTGGCTTTATTTTTAACGAGCCAAAATAAAAAAGTAAATATTTATTCCGAGCAGATGGCTGAAGCGCCGAAAGTGTTGCAAAATTTTTGGCCGTCTGGCCAAAGCGCGGGCACCGGCGCGGAAATTATTTTAGACATTGCCGCCACTGGTTTGGCGTCTGTCCAATATCAAGTTGTTGATAATAAATTACGCATTATGGTCGCGCCAAAAAGCGGCGCGATTTCGGCTGACGCGGTCAGCGTGAAAACGCAGAATGATAATTTTGAAAAAATTATTGCGCTCGGACTCGCGGATTTTGAGAGTTTGGCGCGCTTGCTAAAATTGTCGGCGGCCGCTTGGTCGGCTAAAGCGATTTTTAATATAGACACTGATCCGGCGAATGAAGCGTGGGGCGCATATAATGTGGTGGAGCCGACGGCAATTTCCGTGTCGCAAATGACGGCGCAATTTTTGCTTGGCTTTATGGATAATTTTGTGACGGCCGATATGGCGTCGGTTTTGGCGTACGGCGTAATGAACGCGAGCAAAAATATCACCAAAAAAAATTGGGGCAGAGCGCAAGAACTTTTGGAGCGGTTGCAGAAAAAGGGCGGGCGATTGCTTTTGTCGGAAACTGTTGAAGTGGCGTCACCCGAGGCGGTGTTGAATTTGTCCGGTTTGCAGTTGTGGGGACGCGCTTTGGCGCGGCTCAAAAAAATAAACAAGGATGTTTGGCTGACTGTGATCACACGGGCGGATTTGAAAAAAACGCAGAGCCAGCTTTCTGATGTTGAGGATTTTGAAAAGCATTTGGCGGGTGCGTATTTTTCCGGTCGGCCTTTGATTCTGTTGTTAGAAAATGAAAATAAATTTGAGCTTAAAATATTTGGCGATAAAAATGTCTTGGCGGATAAAATTACTGCGGGTATAGTTGAAGCCGAATCCTTGCGAGATGTTTATCGGAAAATTGTTGAGAAATTATCAAATTTGGAGTAAATTAAATGAGTCAAAGAAAGATGTTTGAGAGCGCCTTCAAATTAGCAGCGAGGAATAAGAACAAATTTATTTGTTTTTAGACTGAACGAATCAATTTTGTGAGTTTCTTTAATATTTTTAGATTGCGCGTGTAGCTCAACGGTAGAGCAGGCGTCTTATACACGTCTGGTTCCAGGTTCGAATCCTGGCACGCGCAACCTGAAAATATTCCTCACATACACATCTGATTGCGCAAATAGAATTTAATTAAAATGCTACGGATTTCAGCGATCGCTGTTTATTGCATCATTTTTTATTCTGATGAGAATGTCATAAGTAATGACCCCGCATCTCGGCATGGGATGACGCGTTAATTTAGAACTTAAAATTTAGAACTTAGAACTTAGAACTTAGGGCTTAAAACTATTCCATGGTCGTATCAATTCGCTTTGATAATTTCCAAGCCGTCCACATTAATTTCGGTTTGGCGGCGCAAGTCGGCGGGGCTGTGGAGTAAAATTTCCATATTTAAGGTGAGTTCGCTCGGCACCAGTTGTTTGGTTATGGTTTGCTCCAATTTACGCGCTTGGCCGGTTTTTTCATCCAACAGAGTGGGCGCGAAAAATTTTTGCGTAATAATCAGGCCCGGCAAAAGCCCCGCTTTCACCAGTTGTCCCGCGGCCTTTGGCGATAAAGCCGGCTCGTAGCGCACAATTACACCTTTATCCCAGCGGTCCATAATGCGTGCGTTGGCATAATACACTGGCTCGGCTGGCCAGCCATCGCCTAGATTTAATTTTTGAAAAATATTTTCCCGTTGCCAGACAAACAAAGCGATCGCGAGGATTATCAGACCTAAACCGAGCGCGCCCCACAGACCAAGATGGCCTAAACCGCCAGACGGTGCGGGATTTTTGGGCGGCAACTTGGGCTGATTTTGACTGCCGCCCGGCGCGATTGGTTTTGAAGGAAATGATTTTAAATCTGGCATATTTTTTAATCCACAATTTTACGCTTACTTATAGTGTATAATATATTCAAACATTTTTCCATTAAAGTTATGAACACCACCAAAAAATCGTGCGCTAAAAAGACGCTGATCAAAAAGTTTGGCTATGTCATTTTGCCCTTGTTGATTATAGCCGGCATTGGCCTGTCGCAAATCCAATTGGCTCACTCGCAGGGCGCGCCGACCTTTACGCTCACTTACGATTTTTATAATAATAACGAACCGGCCGGTCAGTACGCGACCTCTTTTTTGGGCGATGAAGATCCTTATACCGCTGTGCCGCCTTATGCCAATAATTTAAATGAATTTCAATGCAATCCGAATAATCGCGGGGCCTGCCAAACGACTTCCCTAAAAATTGCCGCGGCTAAAACTAATTTTACTTTGGATGCCGGTGACCATGTTTATATTGTCGGGAAAATAGCCAAAGGCACCTCGGCGCCGACCTATAATATAGCCCCGGACGGCCTTTATTCCTGTTCCAATAATTTTGGCGGCAACAATCCGAATCCGGGCGGAATTTGCAACAATAATCCTTGGGTTATCAAAAAATTAGCGGCCAGCGACTTTACTCAAAACAGCGGCAACAATACGGACTTCATAAATGTTTTTTTAAAGAGTGTAAATTTTGTGGCCTCTGCCAACGGTTTGGAAAATAAATACATCATTAATAATTTGAAGGCCCTGGTAGTCACTGGCGATTGCGCTGGTACTTGCTCGCCCAAAGCTGGTTTGAGCGGTAATCCTTTTTCATTGGTTCAAACACCGGTTTTCAAAATGAAGTATTGGCCCTTGGTAACTTTTGACGCAATACCAGCGCCCGCGTATTGCACGGATTTTACTGCCAATCATCCAGCCCCGTCGTGGACTTGGAATTATGAGAGCGGCGCTGATGTGCCGACTCCGCCGACTGGTTATAAAATTATTTTGGGCGCGGAAACTTATGATGTAAGCACGCCGAATATTTTGGCGTGGCGAAGATATCCTGACCCTTTTTCGGGCGCGGGCTTATTAAATTCTACCGTTAATAATTTTACTTTACCAACCACTGTTTCTGGCGTGGCCTTAAAAAAGAACGGAGAATTTTTGCCGGGCAGCGCAATTTATAAAGCGACCGGCAAATATATTATTTGGGTGGAAGAAAACTGGCGGCCGTCTGACCCCAACAATGCCAGCACGCACCAATTCATTACTTATCCAACGGCCAATCAGGCGCCAAATTTTGTGACGCCGGGCGGTTATGTTGTGGTCAAGAATTCAGGAGAGTGCGCCGGGCGGCCGGTGGGGTTGGTTACATACAATAATAATCCGACTTACCAAGACCCGGCCATTTCTGATTCAGGCGATGCGCGCTATCTTTTGAGTCCGAACGCTAATCCCGCTCCCTATCCTGAAAAAAATAATGAGCCAGCCGTGATTGCTTATGACGGCAGTTGGCACGATTTGAATTATCAAACCACCAACACCGATGATAAAAAGTGCTCATTTAACGGACAAAATTCCTGGACGGCTTCTAAACTCGTGTCTTTTACCAAACCGGTTTTTAAATTTATTTATTCAATGCGGAGCGCGGATAAGCAATTTGGTTTTTCAGCCAATGGTTCAGCCATTACCGGTTATGAAGTGCAATTGCAAAAATATGTCTCCGGCGCCTGGGTTAATGAAGGCGGTCTGGCAGATGTGTCGTATGATAATTCTGGCAGCAAAATAACTAAAAATTGTTGGTTTCCGACGAGCGCTTTGGACCGCAGTAAAAATTATCGGGTGAAAGTGCAAGCGCTGGCGGGCAGTTTGAAAAGCGATATTTTTTATCGCGAATTGCCGAGCGACACTCGTCCCAGTTATTTGCAGTACGCTTCAACCAATCCGGTCGCTTTTAGTTACAGCGATTATTTGACTGACCCAACCGAACAGCCGGCTGACAGCGCGCCTGCCGTGCAAGTTGCGACCGCCGCCAACCAAACCGAATATGGCATTATTAAACCGTCCGACTGTTCCGGCCTCGCGACGGCAACCCAGCCGGTCTGGTCGTGGCAAAGTCCGTCGCGTCTGCCCACCTATCCGCTTTATGAATATGGTTTCAAGGCCAATGGCGCGAATTCTATCAGCAAATATGTGGTAACTTTGGAAAAAAGCGCGGATAGTGGCAATACTTGGAGCGCGGATTTTAGCGACAATAATTATAGTGGCACCTGTTTTCGCCCGGCCTCGCCTTTAGTTACGGCTAATAATTTGTACCGGCTGAAAGTTATTGCTTATGACAGCCAGCCGAACGGTGGCAATCCTTCGGACACAATTGTGCGGACTTTGTTCGGCGCTTTGAACCCGCCGTATGTGAGCATCGTTTATCCCGCTGCTTATTGCTCGGCCTTCACTTCTGACCAGCTTTGGGGCATTAATACGCAAGTTACGGTCAAGTGGCAGTGGGGTTATACCCAGCCCGCCGAACCCGCCCAGTACCAGCAATTTGTCATAATTTTGCAAAAAGAAAATAAAGCGCCGATTTATGCCTATACTTTTAATCCCAACGCGCAAAATAGTTTTAATGATAAAGATAACACTTTCCAAATTGACTATACGGCCGGGGTGGTCAGCGTAATTTCAAAATTGAATAACAACAGCAATGGCATTTTGAAATACTTGCTCAACGGCTCGCCCGGCGCTATTGGCAATAACGGCAATTATAACGGGCGCTATATTTTAAAAGTAAAAACCCAGTTAGTTAATGACTTAAGCCAAGTCAGCGCGGAACGGGTGAGTTACGGGAAGGTGGATTTAGCGCCGCCGAATTTTCCCTTGGGCGCGAAAGTAGACAATGTCATTTCGCCGATGCAAGAGGTCGGCTGGGATGATGGGACAGAAATTTGGCAAGCCGGCGTGTCGGTCGGTCTGGGCAGTTATAATATGCCGGCCAATATCTCGGGTCAAAGCGGCTATAACAATCCCTATACTTTTAATTTAGCCACTAAAATGCAAGTCGCGCCCTATCTTAAATGGCCGCTGGATTTTTCCAGCGCGCCGGTTTTTTCATGGTTGGTGAATGGCCAGCATACAATTTCCGCTTCCATTGCCGACAGTGCTTGCGGCACGATGAATGTCTGGCCATTTTCTTCTTTTACCATTCAAAATACGACAGTTAAAAGTTGGGCCTTAAATCGCGCCGGGCAAGCGACAGCCGACGCCTCGCCGCCGATTGTCCGGCCGATGACGACCGGGGAATATGCCAATTTTGTAACAGGCGCCAGTACGGGACGGTACGCGCTCTGTAGCCAAAGTATGGCCAGCCACGGCTGGACGCAGAATATGTGCGACACGGACAGATATTATCTAGAGAGCTCAGCGAGAAAAACTTGCGACCCCACCCGGCCGACTGATTTGACGGTGGGGCCGGACGCCAATGGCTTAAATGAGGGCGCTTATGTTTGGACTCGCTCAGACACGGTTATCCCGCGAACTCAACCGCAGGGTAAAAATTATAATTTGGGCTGTGAGGCGATTAGCGGCGCGGACGCGTATCAAAAAGATGTGGTTAAGACAGCGGATAACACGCCGGTTTTGGGGTTTGTAGTAGTGGACCAAGGCGATTTAACTTGTTCCACAGGCGGGACTGGCCAATGTCCGACGGCCGCGACTAATTTTATCTGCACTCAAAAACAAAAAGACGCGGGTTGTTATTGCCG
>Ga0209211_10011856_pt1 | contig 11071 bp, 9 predicted proteins | sample RifGroA2_FD_183992 | JGI IMG/M metagenome (GOLD analysis project Ga0209211, IMG submission 183992) | Groundwater microbial communities from Rifle, Colorado, USA - Groundwater A2 (SPAdes) (version 2) | ecosystem: Environmental > Aquatic > Deep subsurface > Groundwater | place: Rifle, Colorado...
TATATTCACTTATCCCGCGCTTTACAATGCCCCTTCGGGAAAGCTCAGGCTCGTGTTTGAGGCAAATCCTATGGCGCTCATTGCCGAGCAGGCAGGCGGAGAGGGCACGAACGGCATCGGGAAGCTCCATGACCTCAAGCCAGAGTCACTCTCGCAACGCACTCCGCTCTATGTCGGCGGGAAGAAGGAAATTGAGCTTGCAAAAAAATACCTTTCAGGCAACTAATTGGGTTTTTTTGATGGCAATAAATGCTCAATGGCACTCGAAGAACAAGATGCCCAAAAACCCCACTACGGGGCAGAGGTTGAATTGGCATTTTGAGCATTCGAAGAACTGCGGCTGCCGCAAGCCGGCGCAAAAACTACCAAAGGGGATGGAAGCGGCCGGATTCAGGGCCCCGTGAGATACCTATTAGGCATGATGGGCTTTTGCAGGTATGCAGTCACTTGGGGGTTTATGGCGATTATTCCATCCCCTATTTTTACTATGCCTTGGCTCTGGCTTATAATTTCTAGTGCCGCAGCGAGCTGGCGTTCAGTAACCTGAAACTTTTTTGAATGTTGTGGGCGCCAGCGCCCCTTTGGGTTTGCGTCTGGAATAATACTTGGTGTAAATTTTGGCAATTTCAGGCGGAATTGGCATCATATCCCGACAGATTTGTCCTTTTACTCAGGCCACTGCCTATTTCCTCTCCCTGTTCCACAAATCAACAAGCGTCTTGTAGTTGCTTGCGACCTGCATGGCAGCATCCTTGCGCGTGATTTTTCCTTCGTGCAGCAGCTTCATTGGCTCCCAGAACACTGTCCGTCCGACTGCAAAGCCTATTATGCCTTTCACTTTTGCCCCTACCTTGAGCCATTCCCTGACTTTTTCAGGGTCCTCCCCGCGGCCAAGTGTAATAATTCCCGCCTTTCGCCCCCTTTTGCGTGCCTGCTTCACAAGCGCTTGTGAATCCTCGATCCTCTCTACGCCCTCAAGCTTCCAGATGTCGGGTTCCACCCCGAAATCCTGTATTTCATTCATTGCCCGAACCATTAATCCCGGCCTGATTTCAAGGTCGTATTTTGCCTTGTCGTTATTTACTCCGGCAAGCTGGCCGGGGGTTGCAGGGACAAGCAGCTCGAACATGAGTTTTTTCCCAATTTCACGGCAGCATCCGCTCACCTTGAGCAGCCTTTCAAGCTGCCTTTTATTGGGCGTTTTGCCGGCATCAGGGTTGTAGCGCACGAGCACTTTCACGATTGCCGGGTCAACCCTTTGTATGTGGCTTTTGAAATCAGGGTGCTCAAAATCGAACTCGTCCTGCCCGCTTTTTTCAGTCGGCATGCAGGTCATTATCCCTTTAGATTTTGCGTCCTTGAGTATTTTGGAGCCGAACTGCTCATCCACCAATACTGCCGCCTTTTCTTTTGGAACGCCCATCTTGATGCTTTCTAAAAAGCCCTCATATATCATTTCCTTCAGAGATGCATACTTCGCGGCTTCCTCTTGCGTCGGCTGCCTGCCTTCTATTCCGAACAGCTTTTTCAATAGCGACCCGCGGTGGTCGAACGGCAAAACCAAAAGATCCTTTTCATACCCTGCTTCCATGAAATAACCCCCAAATAAATACGGATTAAATTGAATTTACTAGGGAAAATGTTATTAAAACGTTTTTGCTCAGGCCCGGAGTTATTGCATCCAAGGCAGGCGCCCTTGTGTTTTAGGGTATTTAATGTTTTTGCCCGTAATTTTACCTTATGCTCGGCATCCTTTTTTCAGGGGGAAAGGATTCAGTATTCACCACTTATTATTACATCGAGCAGGGCTGGGATGTCAGGTGCCTCATTACCCTTGAACCAAAAAATCCCGACAGCTGGATGTTCCACACGCCCGCAGTTGAGATGACAAAGCTGCAATCCCAAGCCCTTGGCATTCCGCTCATCCCGCAGCCAACATGCGGCGAGAAGGAGGAGGAGCTAAAAGACCTTGAAGCGGCTCTTGCAAAAGCCAAAAAGGAATACAGGCTGCGCGCAATAGCTGTGGGGGCGCTTCTTTCCGACTACCAGCAGGAGCGCGTGAACAGGATCTGCCATTCGCTTGGCCTAAAGTGCTTTGCCCCGCTCTGGCACAAGGATCAGGAGAAATTGCTGCGCGAAATAATCTCGCTCGGCTTTGAAATTTATATTGTGGGTGTTGCCTCGCAGGGGCTTACCGGGAAATGGCTGGGGCGGCGCATTGATGCGGATGCGCTTTTGCACTTTGCAATTTTGCACAAAAAGTTCGGCTTCCACGTGGGGGGCGAGGGCGGCGAGTATGAGAGCCTTGTGTGCGACTGCCCTATTTTCCAAAAGCGCGTTCGCCTTCTGGAAACCAAAAAGGTAATGTCAGGCGAGTACAGCGGAAGGCTTGTGATAGTGAAGGCAAAACTTGTGGAAAAACCGGCCGCCAAAGCGAACTGAATATTTCAGCTGCATTCTTTTTAATAAATTAAAATGATTTTTAAAAAATTCCGTGCCCTCAAATGAATTCCCTGTCTTTGAGGGCCTGCTTCCCGTCAATTACCACATCGTTTACATTGAGCCCCTGCGCTGCAAACACTATGTTTGAAACAAGGTCATTTACCGGCAGGAGATTTTCATCCATGTTAAGGGCTATGATGTCTGCCTTTTTCCCCTCTTCAATTGACCCTATCCCTTCTATTCCGAGGCATTTTGCGCCGTTTATGGTAGCCATGTCAAGCACCTGCTGGCTGCCAAGAATTGCAGGGTCCCACTTGTGGTGCCGGTGCAAAAGGGCGCACATCTTCATTTCCTCAAACATGTCGAGGTTGTTGTTGCTGGCAACGCTGTCGGTTCCAAGCCCCACGACAACTTTTTGCGCGTGCATTTCAGGAAGCGGCATCACCCCCCCTGAGGCAAGCTTCATGTTTGAAACTGGGTTATGCGAGACTTTTGCCTTATGCATTGCGATCTTTGCAATTTCCCCCTTTGTTATCCATATGCAGTGCACAAGAAGGCAGTTTTCGCCCAAAAACCCGGCCGATTCAAGGTACTCGATTGCAAGCTTTCCGCTTTTTTTGAGTATTTCAAACCTCTCCTTTCTTGTCTCCCCCACATGTATGCGCCGCAGGATCCCTTTTTCATTGCTGTAATCTGCAACCTGTTGCAGTATTTTTTCATCGCAGTTATAAACGGAGTTTGCTGCGATGGCGCCTCTGACAATTTTTCCGTTAAGGCCGTTGAGGAATGCCTTTGAGTGCTGCAATGTCTTTTCGTCATAAACTGTCGATGACACCACTGCGCGCACTTTGCCCTTCTCAAATTCTTCAGCCCTCTCCTGCGGATATTTGTATGAATCATAAATCGTGGTGGTGCCAAACCTTACAGCTTCCCGCATGCCTGCAATGGTATTTTCCCGTACCTTCTTTGCGCCGGTTTCCCGCTCCTCCCCTTCAAGCTCTTTGAGCCATTCAAAAAGCTCCTTATCATCCGATTTTCCGCGCAGCGAGTGCATCCCGAGGTGCGTGTGGGTGTTCACAAGGCCCGGCATCACTATTTTTCTTGTGCAGTCTATTATTTCCTCTCCTCTCTGGGCACTGATGCCTTTGGCGATTTTTGCAATTGTATTGCCCTCGGTTTGCACGTCGCGGTTTTCAAAAATCCTGCGCCCTTTGTCCTGCGTGAGGATGTAGCGGCAATTTTTCAAAAGCATATATCCTGCATTCCCTGTTAGGTATTTTATAGTAATCGAAAGCATGTGGCTTCTTTTGCAAAATCCCCTGCAACAGCCGATAACTGCTGTTTTATTTGCATTCCCCGCCTTCAAGGGGGCTTTGGACATAAACCATCCGCGCCGTGGCATCGCCGCCAATGGATTCGGGCCTGATCCCTTCCTCAATCCACCTGGAAGAGCATTCAAATGCAAACTCGCAGCCCTCGCACAAATGCTCGGTGAGGCACCTGCCGGTTTCCGTGATTGTCCTGCCCTTTGCAACTGCCCTGCAGCCACTTGCAACCTGCTCAAAAACTTCGAGTTGCGCCTCTGACTTTGCCTGCCCTGCGTCCTCTCCATGGGCTACAATTTTTAAGATATATTTTCCCGGCGCATTGAGCGTGAATTGCTGCGCAATCCCTTTTGATTCACCCTTTGCAAGCTTTTCCACCCTGCCGTAATATTCCTGCTTTAAAATTTCCTTTTCTTCCCATTCCCCGGGGACTTTCTGGTATACTTTTATGCTGTACTCGCTGTCGAGGGCATTTAGCATTCCGCTGTTTTTCACTTCAAACGAAACCCTGAGGGTTTCACCCCTTCCGCCCCTTTGCGGGACGGCAATGTTTTCCAGTTCCAGCTGCGCGGGCTTTTCGCCAATGTACATCACGCAGTCGCTGATAAGGCCTTTTTCCTTGCACCTGAAATATGCATCCTCGAGGACCTGGCTTTTTACGCTAAGGTGCCTTTCATCGACATCCATCCTAACCCCGCTGCTGCATTCTGCTCCGCTGCACTCAAACCTCACATTCCTTGCTGCGCTGTCAAGCAGCTCTGCTCTCAGCGCATCCCCGTTCCTGAAAGCGATCGCCTTGTAGTAAAGACCCCCATCTTTAGATTGGGCGTAATCAAGGGCCTTGGCAATTTCAACTGACGATTTTGCGCTATCGATCCAGAAGTATCCTGAAACGATATAAACCAGCATTGCGGCAATCAGGGCAACTATTGCAAGTTTTAAAACTGAAAATTCCGTTTTTACCGCCTTCCCCTTGCAGGCCCGTGCTTTGGCCGGAATATTTCACGTATTTCCCATTTCCAGAGCTTTTTGAATGCAAATGCAACGGCGCAGATTATCAGGAATACTGTTGCAGCGCTCTCCAGATCGCCTGTAAAAAGGAAGTAATTGACCTTCTCATCGCCCCATTCCTTGAATAGGATGTAAAAGCCGATGATTGCAACGGCTGCAATGCCGATATATGCCCACTTTTCAGTCCAGTAAAGAATGCGGCCCATGTGGAGAATAGATGCTCAAAGTGGTATATTAAATTCGCTGCGGCCCTTGCGCCCCAGGGCCATCTTTGGGGCTTTCAACCTGCCGTGTGCCCTGCTTTTTGTGCATTTCAATTATTTCCGCAACGCTCGTGCTCTCCTCGGCCCTTTTCTCGCGGAATTTTATCATGCGGGGAAAGCGCAGGGCATACCCCGGGGATCCCTTCTGCGCCCCTGCAGTGTGCATGGGGCTTCGCGTGATCTCGTCTGCAACCACTTCGATCACATATTTAGGTTCGGTCCACACATCCGGAATGATATCGCTCTCAACCCTTGCGGGCTTTTGCTTTTTTGCAATTTTGCTCAGCTTTGATTCAAGCTCAGATAGCATCTGCTCGCTCATTCCGGTGCCGATCTTTGTCACTGATCTGAAAGTGTCTGATTTTTCGTCATAAACTGCAGTGAGGAGCCCGCCAAGGCCAAATTGCGCCCGCTTTCCCCTTCCGCGGAAATACCCGATGATTGTAAGGTCGACTGAATCGTTCAGTTCCCCCTTGTAGCTCCTCTTGAGCTTTATCCATGCAAATTTCCTGGCGCCCGCAATATATGGCGCGTTGAGGTCTTTTGCAATGATGCCCTCAAGGCCGTTTTCAATGCTCTCCAAAAAGAAGTCCTCGAGCTCTTTTGCATCATCCGTGACGATGCTTTTCGCGATCCGGATAGTGTCCCCTTTGCCTATTATCTGTGCAAGCCTCCTGCCCCTTTCAATGAAGGGCAGTGGCATTGTGTTTTCTCCATTGGCAAACATCAGGTCGAAAGCAAAAAGCCGCAAGGGCAGCTCAATAGCCTTTTGCGCGACATCATATTTCCTTTTCCTTGTGATCGTGACCTGGAACGGGAAGTACTGCTCCGTTTCCTCATTGAATGCAAGGGCTTCCCCCTCAAAAATCGCGGTCTGGGCCTTTATCTGCACTTTGACTGCCTCAACAAGGTCGGGGAACATTGGCGTGATGTTTTCCGACTGCCTTGAAAATATTGTGACTTTGCCGTTTTCCTTGTGGCACTGCACGCGCAGCCCGTCATATTTGGCCTGCACTTCGCACTTTCCAAGCTTTTCAATGATCTCCTTTGAGCTGGGGAGCCTTTCGGCCAGAGTAGGCCTTATGGGCGTTCCTGCCTGTATTGAAATTTCATCAAGGCCCTTAAGGCCGTTTTCCTTCAGCCTCCTTGCAATTTCGCCAAGATCCGAAAAGATGTTGTATTTGCCTTCAATGATGGCGCGCAGCCTCTGCCTTGCTTTCCTTGCAACTTCGCCCTCCGGCACGTCATCAAATTTTTCCTTCAATTCTTCGGCAATTTTCCTGCGCATTTTGCGGTCCGAGAGGAATTCACCGGTATAATTGAGCGCGAGCGCCTCCATTATCGTGGGGTCGCCGATCCCAAGGCGCATATTCCCGAGCGGTATGCGGGTGATGTATTTGGCTTCAGTTCCGCCCGAGCTGTTGATAAGTTCGGCAAACATCCTGAGCTTTGAGTCCTGGCTCCCTGAGCCTGAAAGCTGCGAGATTTTCACGAAATTGGAAAACACTTTTTCAACAGTGAGCTTTCCTGAAAAGAGGGCGCGCTGCTTTTTCCGGCCAGCGAGCCTTTGGCAAACCGTTCCAAGGTCCCCGACTTCCTTGTACATTTTCAGGATCTCTTCTTTTTGGTATCCTGTTGCCTTTCCGATGCCCTGCACTATGAGGCCTTCGCCGAGCCCTGCCTCGATTGAATGGTGCCTTGGCCCCAGCGCCCCTTGCGAGAGGTATATCACGTGGCGCATGTCCTGCGCTGGGACTTTCGAGAGCATTTGCGCAAGTATTTGCGTCATTTCAAGGCGCGAAGCCATTGATTCAATCCTGTCAAAGTATTCGCATATTTCGCTAAATTCCATATCCACAATAATGCGCTTTTGGGGTTTTAAATAGTTGGATGGCTCTAAATTAAGCCGGAGTGTTCAATTAACCAAAGTTATACTAAATTATAACTTCGGTTGATCTTGCATAAATTCCTTGGCTCAATTTTTTTTAGCATAATTTAAGGCGTTTTGGTTTACATTCCCCTTTTTGTCGAATTTATAAAATTTCCTGTATATTCATACTGGTAAGGGGCTGTGGTGTAGCCTGGTCCAGCATTCAAGCTTTGGGTCGGCTTTTTCTTTCCTTTTCGGGAAAGAAAAACCTCGGGGAAAAATGCGTTTTTTCCCCGTTCCTTCAGTGCCGCAAACTAGCTTGCGACGGCGGTTCAAATCCGCCCAGCCTCATATTTTTTTCGCAAAATTGACAGGCAATAAATTAACAGTGAATATTTTTTCGATAGCCTATCGGCAAATGCAGAACTGCCGGTATAATATTTGCGGATTGGCCTATATTTTTATGGCACGGCTCAGCTTTCTTTTTGCATCCCTTTTTGTCCTTCCTGCCCTTGCAGGATGCATCACCCAAAATATTACAGTGGATGATGAGAACAGGGCCATTCCGTCTATCGGGGGTTCTGGCCAGGACATAGGGGAAGGCACTACGACAACTGTGCGGATACGGGATTTTGTTTACAATCCTTCGGCGCTCACCGTGCGCCAGGGCGGGACAGTAACATGGGTCAACGATGACACCGTCCCGCACACTGTCACGGGCAACGGTTTTGACTCGGGGCAGATTGCGCCGGGTGGCAGCTTTACATTCAGGTTCCCTTCGGCAGGGACATTCAGTTATTACTGCTCAATACACCCCGCCATGGCCGGCACTGTGACTGTGCAGGATGGCCTTTCCCCCGCAGGCAGCCCTTCGGGAAGGCAGGGCCCATCGGGCAGTGAGGGGCTGCCCATAATAGTTGAGCTGAAAAACCAATCTTTCAGTCTGCAGGCCCTTGCGATAAATGAGGGCACTACTGTCGTATTTGACAATGATGACACGATAGCCCACGCCATTACAGGCCCCGGGATTGTTGATTCAGGGGCGATATACCCCGGCGGCTCTTACCCGCATACCTTCATGCAGGAAGGCACGTATGTTTACCGGCTGGCGCTATATCCTGAAAATGCAATTACGATTACCGTGCAGCGCAATGTGAGCTAGATTTTGCATTGATTATTGGCATTTTAGCTTTGTTACCTCCCCCTTTAAACCTTTCTCCACGGGTTTTGGTAGTATGGAACCCACGCAGGCAATTCCCAAGGTCTTTGTTTCTCGCGAAACTGAACAGGAAATCGGGAGCGGCCTGCGCTCGCTTAGGCCTTTCCAGATAGAGAAGGTTAAAGGTGATCTTTCTGCAGGAACTCTTGCATGGGTTGTTGGGCGCACGGGAAAATTCATCGGGCAGGGGTTTACAAACCCGGGAAAAGAGATAGCGTTCCAGATTGTGAGCATTTTTGAAAAGGAGAAAATTGATGCAGCTTTTTTTGAAGCCCGGGTGCTTGCGGCAGATGAATTCCGGCAAAAAACCCTGAAATTTTCAGATGCTTACCGCCTTTTTTACGGCGCTGCCGACGGAATTCCCGGCCTTGTTATCGACCGTTTCAATAACATCTGTTCTCTCCAGATTTCGTGCCCCGGGGTTGAGAAATATAAGCAGGCAATTGCGGATGCGCTCATGAAAATAAACGGCGTTGATACGGTTATTGAGCGCAATGACTTCCGTAACAGGGAAAAGCTCGGGCTTGCGGTAAAAAAAGGCGTGCTTGCGGGCAAGGCAAGGGTGCAGACCGTAATAAATGAGGGCGGGGTGAAATTTGAGGTGGACGTGATGCGCGGGCACAAGACGGGATTTTACCTCGATCAGGCCGAGAACAGGGTGGCGGCGGAAAAATACTGCTTTGCAGGTTGTGAAATGCTTGACGTGTTTTCCTATACTGGCGGTTTCGGGTTGCATGCCGCAAATGCGAACGCAAGTGTAACAATGGTTGACATGAAGGAAGCGATCGGTCAGGCAAGGCGGAACGTGAAGCTAAACAAATTTGAAGAGAGGGTTTCTTTTATTGAAGGCGAGGCTTTTGAAGAGACAAAAAAGCTGATTTCCCGGCCCGAACGCTTTGATGTGGTCTCAGTCGACCCTCCAGCTTTCATCCAAAAGCCCTCTGAGAAGGCCCGCGGGAAAAAAGCCTACCACCAGATCAACTACAATTGCATGAAGCTGCTCGTGGAAAACGGTGTGCTGGTAACAAGCTCGTGCAGCCACTTCCTTTCGATGGATTCCTTCCTCAAAATACTTGGGGATGCCGCTTCCAATGCGGGCAAGGTTGCAAGCATAATAGAGCTGCGCTCGCAGTCGCGCGATCATCTCATGCCTTTGCATGGGGGCAGCGCAGCATCGTATTTAAAGTGCGCTTTTTTGAGGGTGAATTCAAAAAAGAGTTAGGGAAACAATAGGCTAATTACCCTTTCGGGGTTCACTCCATCCTATGGGAAAAAAATTAATTGTGCTGGCTGCCGGCTTCACCCTTGTCGTATTGGCTGCATTCATTTCGGCGCTGTTCCAGCCCTCCTGGCACAACGTTGCAAACATTGACACGGACAAGATTTCCGTTTTCCTCATTGCGGCAGGCGACATTGCGGACTGCAGTGCAGTGGGCCCTGAAAAGACTGCAGCGCTCCTTGACAGGCTCGATGGCACCATTGCAGCAATCGGCGACACTGTATACCCGAGCGGCTCGCATGAAGAGTATTCATCCTGCTATTCCAACACGTGGGGAAGGTATAAGGCGCGCACCATGCCTGCTGTCGGCAACCACGAGTATAACACGCGGGGGGCTGCCGGGTATTTCAGTTATTTCGGGCCTGCTGCAGCAGACCCTTTGAAGGGTTATTATAGCTATAATCTGGGCAGGTGGCATGTGGTCGTGCTCAACTCCAATTGTGACAAGGCCGGCGGCTGCAGCGATGATTCGGCGCAGGGGAAATGGCTCAAAGAGGATCTGGCGATGAACCCTTCCGCGTGCACCCTTGCATACATGCACCACCCGCCCGTTTCCAGCGAAGCTGGCAAAGCCCCGGCGGAAGTGCTGCCCCTTTGGGGGCAGTTATATGCTGGTGGTGTTGATGTTGTCCTCGCAGGCCACCAGCACTCGTATGAACGGTTCAAGCCGCTTGATGCACAGGGGAATTATAGCGAAAACGGCATTCAGCTCATGATAGTTGGCACGGGTGGGGCCGCGCTGCGAAGCATTGGCAAGAGCCCTGCAACAAGCGTTGTGAGGAACTCAACCGATTGGGGCGTGCTGAAGCTGCAATTGGACGCGGCAGGGTATAACTGGGAATTTGTTCCGGAGGATGGCGGCACATTCACCGACAGCGGCAAAGGGATTTGCAGGTAGCCGCAATCAATTTTAATCCCTAAACCCTTGTAATTGCATGCAACTCAAAAAAGCCATATTTTTAATTCCGGTAATGCTTTTTGCAGCACTAATTTTTCCCGTATTCTTCCAGCCAACGTGGCACAATGTTGAAGATATTGAAACCGGCAAGGATTCGGTGGCATTGGTTGGCGCAGGGGACATTTCAGTTTGCGGCAATATCGGCGATGACAAGACCGCAGCCATCCTTGACCGGTTTGATGGGACAATTGCCGCATTTGGCGACATTTCGAACGGGCATGGCATGCCTGATGAATATGAGGGCTGCTTTGCATGGGGCCGCTATAAAAACCGCATAATGCCTGCTGCAGGAAACCACGATTACATTGCACCGGATGCATACGGATATTATTCATATTTTGGCTCCCGGGCAGGAGATCCTTCAAAGGGGTATTATAGCTACAACCTTGGGAAATGGCATGTTATTGTGCTTAACAGCAATTGTGAAAAAGTTGGCGGATGCGATATGGGCTCTGGGCAGGGGAAATGGCTCAAAGAGGATCTGGCGATGAACCCTTCCGCGTGCACCCTTGCATATTTCCACCACCCTCCATTTTCAAGCGAGGGGGACAATGATTTTTCCTATCCTTTATGGAAAGAGCTACATGAAAGCGGCGCTGACCTTGTGCTCACCGGCCACGAGCATTCATATGAGCGGTTTCACCCTCTTGATGGCGGCGGGAAGCGTGATGATTCCGGCATGCAGCTGATCATAGTGGGGACGG
>Ga0209211_10011858_pt1 | contig 11070 bp, 12 predicted proteins | sample RifGroA2_FD_183992 | JGI IMG/M metagenome (GOLD analysis project Ga0209211, IMG submission 183992) | Groundwater microbial communities from Rifle, Colorado, USA - Groundwater A2 (SPAdes) (version 2) | ecosystem: Environmental > Aquatic > Deep subsurface > Groundwater | place: Rifle, Colorado...
TTACCAGAACAAAAACGATAGCCGACTTAAAGAAAGTATGGGACTACTGGAAAACACAAAAAACGTCGTCTACAGCAACCAAGAACGTTACTTAAACTGTATAGTCGAAGGATACGGTGGAAAAATCTGGTTTGATTCAAAGGAAGGTACGGGAACTACGTTTTTTGTAAAATTACCAATTAAACAAAAAAAAGAATGGATAACAAAAAGAAGGTGATGATCGTCGAAGATGATGCGGTGTTAGTAAATGCCCTAACTCTTTCCTTGGAGGATGAAGGGTACGATATTTCGGTGGCAACTGATGGAGAGGAGGCCGAGAAGATGATATTCAATGAAAAGCCGGATCTGGTGCTACTAGATCTTTTACTACCCATCAAAAGTGGTTTTGAGATTTTGAAAATGATGAGGGAAAATCCGGAGACAAAAGATATTTCAGTGGTTATCTTGACTAATTTCGAACAAGAAACCAGTATTGATGAGGGAATGAGGTTGGGAGCGAAGGACTGCATCGTAAAGGCAAATATCGACATCAAAGATATTCCGACGATTGTAAAAAAATACTTACCTACCTAAGATCATTTGATGGAATGAGACCTGGCCGTGTGTACACGGCATCTTCGACCTGCCGGCAGGCAGGTTGCCTTCCTCGCAATGACGAACGTGTTTTTTGGTACAATCTAAGGTAGATTGATACTAATAAAACCCAAAGATGGAAGATCAAGTTGAGGAAGTAAAAAGAAAAACAGACATAGTGGGGCTAATTGGGCAATACGTTGTTTTGAAGAAGATCGGTAGGCATCACAAAGGTCTCTGTCCTTTTCATAGCGAGAAGACTCCCTCTTTCATGGTTAACGAAGAGATGGGGCTTTATAAATGTTTTGGCTGTGGAGCAGGGGGTGACTCAATCAAGTTTTTAATGGAGATTGAGGGAATTGATTTCCGTGAGGCGTTGGAAAGGTTGGCAGGAAAAGCAGGGGTGAAACTGGTAGCGAGAAAGTTTGATGTAGGTGGCGACAAACAGAAATTATTGGAGGTGATGGAATTGGCGGCCCGCTATTACCATTGGCTACTGACAGAGAGTAAGTCAGGTGAGGAAGCTCGAAAATATTTGGTGGACAGAAAAATTAATACCAAGCTGATAGAGACTTTCAATTTAGGATTCTCTCTTTCAGGTTGGGATAACTTAATGAGTTACTTGATAAAGAAAAAGGGATATTCCGAAGAAATACTTGAAAAGGCCGGTCTTATTAGCAAGAGAAGTGGTGGTGGCTATTATGATAAATTTAGAGGACGAATAATGTTTCCTCTTCAAGATTCGGGTGGTAAAGTGGTTGGTTTTACGGGAAGAATATTGCCCTCTCTTGCCAAAGAGGGAGAGCCTAAATATTTGAATTCTCCGGAAACCGTAATTTATCATAAGGGACGAATGCTTTACGGTTTTTATCAAGCGAGACAAGCAATAAGAGAGAGAAAAAGAGCGGTGCTAGTTGAGGGACAAATGGATATGATTAGTTCCTTTGGGGCGGGAGTTACCGAAACAGTGGCGGTGGGAGGCACGTCCTTGACAGACGAACAAGTGGAGCTATTGGCAAGACTGGCCTCAATAATTTATTTGTCTCTGGATGCTGACGATGCCGGAACGACGGCGATCAAACGATCGGTTGAATTGGCAGAAAAAAGAGGTTTAGAAATTAAGGTGGTCCAGATAGAAGGAGGTAAGGATCCTGACGAAATTGCGCGAAAATCCCCAGGAAAATGGAATGAAATGGTGGAGTCGGCTGTTGAAGTTTACGAATTTGTAATGAAGAGATCTCTAGCAAAGAATGATGTTACTACAGTTTCTGGAATGAGGAAGGTAACGGAGGAGGTCTTACCTATTTTTATGAAAATTGAGAACAGTGTGATAAAAGAAGTGTGGACAAAGAAACTGGCGGAGAAACTTGGGGTCGAATCGGCGGTGGTGAAATCAGAGATGGAAAGAGTCAAGCTAGGTAAGGATACACGCGGGCAGTATAGTCAAAATAAGGTTGAGGAAGTAGCGGTGGACAACAAGATGGAGAAACTGGCCAAAAGATTGGTAGGAGGGCTATTAATTCGTCCTGAGGCAAAAAAGAAAATTAAATCTTGGATGAAGGACATAATACCGCTGGGGGCATCGGGAAAAGCTTTACATTGGGTGTTGGAGTGTGACGAAGTAAGTCCAGCCAAACAGGCTGAGCTGGCACCCTCAGAACTTAAAGGTTTAATTAATGATGCTTTCATGGCTGAGGGAGAGGATGAAACGACTGAGGGTGATGTCTGGGGGCTGGCAGTACAACTCATTCGAGAGTCTATCCGAGAGAAGCGTAAATTACTGATTGGAGATTTGAAGAAGGCTAGAGAGGAAAAGGATGAGCTCAAGGAAGAGTCCTTATCGAGAGAGCTAAGCTCTTTGGACAGAGAAGAGAACAAAATAATGCTTCTTTTGGGATAATTTCTGGACTTAGCTTGGCTGTGAGGAGGCTCCCTGTGTTAAAATAGGAGAGAATATTATGGCCGATAAAAAGAGTAGCTCATCAATTCAGTTGAAAATCAAGGATATTTTGGCTTTGGGGAAAGAACAGGGGTTTGTAACTCAAGATGATATCCTGGAGTATTTTCCTTTGCCAGAAACCCAAGTAAATGATCTTGATTATCTCTATGAGCTTCTTTTTAAGGCAGATATAGATGTGTTCGAAAGTGTTTTGGCAGGACAAGATGCTGAAATAGCGGCCGCCTCGAGCGACCTAGAGAAAGAGTTGGAGTCTTTGTCTAAGCTGGAAGAAACCGAAGTGAATGATCCGGTTCGCATGTACCTCAAGGAAATCGGAAGAATTCCACTTTTGAAGCGAGATGAAGAAATTGCTTTGGCTCAGAAGGTGGAAAGGGGCGATAAGAGAGCCAAAGACATGCTCACCAAATCAAATCTGCGACTAGTGGTTTCGATCGCCAAAAAATACATGGGAAGAGGCATGAGTTTTTTAGACTTGATTCAAGAGGGTAACAAGGGTTTGATTCGGGCGGTAGAAAAATATGACTGGACAAAGGGGTTTAAGTTCTCAACCTATGCGACTTGGTGGATCCGTCAAGCAATTACCAGAGCAATAGCTGATCAAGCCAGAACTATTCGTATTCCGGTACACATGGTGGAGACGATCAACAAACTAATCCGAACACAAAGAAAACTAATGCAGGACCTTGGAAGAGAGCCCACTGATGAAGAGGTGGCAGAAGAGCTGGAGACCACCCCCGAGAAAGTTCGAGAGATATTGAAGATTGCCCAGAAAACAACCTCTTTAGAGACTCCAATAGGTGATGATGAAGACTCGCTTTTGGGTGATTTTATTCCCGACGAAAGACAGGCAACTCCGTACGAAGCGACTTCCAGACAGCTAATGCATGAAAATCTGGAGGAAGCTTTGGGATCTCTGACTGAGCGAGAAAGTAAGGTCCTTCGGATGAGATTTGGGCTAGACGGAAGTAAACCGTTAACGCTCGAGGAGGTTGGTAAAGTATTTGGAGTGACCAGAGAAAGGATTAGGCAGATAGAAAGTAAAGCTTTAAGAAAACTTCGCCATCCTTCACGCAGACGGAAACTACAAGATTACTTGGAGTAATGAGAAAATTTGCGGTTGCAGCAGTTATTAGGCAAGGTAATAAAATACTTCTGCACCAGAGGAGTATGAGTAGTCGCGGTCAGGCTGGAAAATGGGAGAATGCTGGGGGAGAAGTCGAAAATGATGAGACCCCCGAACAAGCGATCGTTAGAGAAATAATGGAAGAGCTCAATGTTGTCTTTGTACCCGGAAAAATTCTTTATGAAGATGACTTTGAAAATGGAGAAGATGTGTGGCACGTAATGGTTTTCGGAGGGACTATCACAGGATCTCCAAAAATAGTTAGTGAAGAAATTTCTATGTCACTTAAATGGTACGAAATATCTAAGCTGAATGAAGTTGATTTGGCTTCATATACCCGTCAAGATTTTCTGAAGTTTGGATGGGTCAAGTAATTATTTAGTTCGTGGGGTAGGCTTTCCTGGTACTTGATGGTGATTGGGACATCTGGCCTGATATTTCTGTTCTGCTCCAATTAGGACAATCGGCTCATTGTAATGGGCTGGTTGGCCGTTGATGATTCTTTGGGTTTTGGTGGCTGGTTGGCCGCAACATTCGCCGTTGGCTTCATAGGTACAGATAGCTGTGAGTTTATTTATTTCATCAGATAGCGCAAGTAGTGTAGGCATGGGTCCGAATGGTTCCCCCCTGAAATCTGTAGCAAGACCGGAAAAAGTTACCTTGATATCTGCTTCGAGAAGAATCTTGATCACATCGATAATTTCCTCCGACATAAACTGAACTTCATCAATGGCTACCAAATCTAATTTCTGAGTAACCTCCAAATATTGATCAACAAGAGTGAGAATTTCTTGGGGGTGTGAGACAGGATAGGCATCATGTTCGGCGCCGGAGTGAGCCTTGATTTTGTCAATCTTGCCCCATCGATCGTCCAGACGAGGCTTTATTACCAAGACGTGTTTTTTGGCAATTTCGGCGCGGTTGATTTCACTGATAAGTTCCTCAGTCTTACCGGCAAACATAGATCCCGAGATTCCTTTAAGCTTTTCTGTCATACGGAGACAATTATGACGTAACGTTGGAATTTGACAAGGGGAAGGGGTTTGAATATGATGAGGTATGTTAATCAACCTAATTGTGAATGCGTTGGCTTTTTATGTAACGGCTTATATAGTTCCCGGAGTGAAGATTGAGAACTTCCAGGGGCTTGCAGTGGTGGCGATTGTTTGGGGTGTGTTGTCAATTGTGCTGAAACCAATCCTGATACTGCTGACTTTGCCGGTGAACATAATGACTTTAGGACTCTTTACTTTCGTGATCAACGCTTTTTTGATAATGCTGATGAGTAATTTTGTGACCGGATTCAAGGTGGATGGGTTTGGAGCGGCGCTTTTGGCGGCGGTTGTGTTAGCCTTGCTAAATGTGGTTTTGGGGAAATTGGTTTGATATTCGAACCTGGTTAGATATCCAATATGGTTGTGAAGCTTCGGTTTTTTTATGGTAAATTAATTGTAGTGGAGAAAAGAAAATATGCTGATAGGAGAGAATACTTGGCAAAAGCAACATCGGGAAGAAGATTGCGACTTAAGAAAGAGCTGGTTAGCATCAAAGGAGGAAAATGCCAAATTTGTGGCTATTCTAGGTGTTTGGTTGCCTTAGACTTTCATCATATTGACGGATCTACAAAGGCTTTTGAACTATCTCAGCGAGATTTAACTCGAAGATGGATGATAATTATTGCTGAGGCTAAAAAGTGCTTACTGATATGTGCTAATTGTCATAGAGAAGTTCATGCTGGGCTTGTTTTACTTGATAAGGAGGGTGGTGTGTTGGTAAAATAGGGTTTGTTGTAATATGTGTACGTTTTTATTCCCCTGTAGCTCAATGGTAGAGCAACATCCTGTTAAGATGAAGGTTCGTGGTTCGAGTCCACGCGGGGGAGCCATGCTGGATTTAGTGGTACTAAATCTGGGTTTTTACTTAATGTATCGGTATATTCTTGAGGTTCGAGCCAGTCTTTATATTGCTCGTCCCATTTATCTTTATTTGCGAGTACCTCAAACTCCTTTTTGAGCGTTACTTCAATCTTTTTGTTTGTATTTAACAGGAGGTTCTCGCCGATTCTCATCATAATCTCTTGTCTGACCTCTCTATTTCCGATGTCAAACCTCTTTTGGCAAGAAAAAGCGAAGTCTAAAGCGCTTTCTACTTTTAATCTGCCATCGTCTAGATTGTGACTGGTGGATGTCAGCTTGTTTTCAATATCTTTCTTCTCTTGTTCTAGTTTCTTTTTCTTTTCCTTGTAGGCTCCGTCGTCCAATAAATCATTGAGTCTCATATCTAATAATTTGTTCAGTTTGTTTTCTGTTGTCTCTAAGGCTCGTTGTTGTGACTTTAAGGTTTCTTCGTGGAAGGCTGACTGGTCTTGATGGACAACAGCAAGCCACTTCTTTGCCCATACAATAAATTCTTCATCTGGTTTGACGGTCAATAAAAGTGAGTCGATCTGTTTTGTTAGATTTGTCTCGGTCAATGGTGAGGCATCACACTTAATCTCTTTGCTTTTTTTTGTGCAATGGTAATAGGTGTAAGTGGCTGTATTTTCAGTGGTTCGATAATATTTAGTTTTTTGGGTTGCAGAGATAGCACACTTACACTTGGTACAACGGAATAGACCCGTGAGATCGAAGGTGTGAGTGTGAGCTATTGGTTTGCCCATCTTACCCAATGCTTTTTGGACCATATCAAATTCATCACGAGTAATCATGGGTTTATGGCTGCCTTTGTACCAAGTTCCGGATCCAAGTGGCCATTCAAACTCGCCATAATAAAAGGGCTTGGTAATAATGTTGTAGAAAGTCGATTTTGAGAAGATAGCACCTGTTTGACTGGTTAATTTCCATTCTTGTGAAGCCTCGCGATATACCCGAATGGGTTGTTTCCCAGAAATAATTTCGCTAAACAATCTCTTAACCAAGGGAAACCTTTCTTCATCAACAACAATTTCTTTGTAGTCTTTTTTAAGCAGGGGAGTGTTTTTATATCCCAAAGGTGACGCAGAAGGTATCCATCCCAATTTTGCCTTATCTGTCATTCCCCGTTTTGCGTTCACGCCCTTATCGTCAGATTCCTTCTTGGACATCATAAAGACCATACTAAGCCAGCTTTTGTCATCGGGAGTGTTTTTGTACATTTTCCCAGGCTTGAAGATTTCTGATATTTGACCGAGATCCATCATGTAGATCACCTTTCCACCATCAAGAGAATTTCTAGCAATACGAGATTCATCCCAGACGACTAATCCTTGAGCTTCACCATTTTCGATTCTGGTAAGCATTTCGTTAAACATTTTTCTGCCGATTACATGAGCACTTCCTGATTCTTTGTATATTCCGGCGATCAACAAGTTGTTAGACTTGACCACTTTCATCAGTTCACATTCTTGTGAGTCGAGAGATAGCACTTGGCGATCCTCTTGTTCTGATGATTTTCTACAGTAGACGAAATACTTGTTTGTCATTTTGTATGGAATTTTTAATGCCCCCACTGGTGCAACCAGAACTACAAGAGTCCTGTCCAATGGAGGCATTAAAAAACTCTTGTAATAATTCTGGTTGCATAATTATTATTCCACACACAGCTTAAGTTATCAAACAATTTTTATATTTTTCTGGGTCCCCGCCGAAGTAAGTGTTGATGATTTGGCTTTCGTGATCTAGGTCTCTGACAATAACATTCCATCTTGTGTTTTGATCTACCCATTTCATGTCATCGGCTGTAAAAGAACTCCAGTTTCCTTCCTGGTAGATAATTTGGTACTCGGAATCAGTCCTAACCTCTTGGTGCAATATAACTGTTTTGATTGCTTTGCTCTCACTGGAGCTAACTATTAAATCATTCTTAAATGAATCTTTAAAGGGAAGGGGTGATATTAGCTTTGAACTTAACGAAATTTCGTTTTTTGGAAACAGATTATAAAAGTAATTCTCTACAGATTCGTCGGAATATATTTTCTTGGCCAACGCAGAAGATCTGGAGTGGGTATAGTTCTCAAAATTGACTATTTTAGGAACACCACCCTCACTTAATGTAACCACTTGTTTCTTGATGAGTTTTTTCAAGTTGTCTCTAAATGTACTCGGTGGAATGTTCCATGCTTTAGCAAGTTTAATCAGGTCAATTCTTACTAGTCCAAATCTATACTTGTCTGGATCCCAGTCGGTAGAGGTTAAAAGTATGAAATAGTAACCGATCTCCAAGGGTGACAGTTGGTGTTTTTTCGCTAGGTCAAGGACTTCAGATCTAATAACGGAATAGCTTCCTGTAATTAGTTGTTTTAAACCAGAGTGGGGGTTTAAGTTTCTCATACTAGTCTGGTTCTAAAAAGGCCTGTAGGACGAATGTTAAAAATTCCTTTGTGGTATAAACCTTCTCGTCGTAAGTGCCCTTGTTGTACACGCCGGGACCGTATCTTACAGAGACTTTGATTGTGCAATCTTGGAAATCATTAGCCTTGACAAAATAATAAATTCGTCTGGACTTTTTCCCTGCGACACTTATTACCCTTCCGTCTTGATTGATAACTTTTAGAGATATATACGGCAGGTTATTTTTCATTTGTATTTATGTTTGCCTTATTAATTTCAGTTTTCGGTTGTCCAATTAACAGAGTCATTAGTTTCAAAAAGTTTTCTGCCCTTACACAGGCTTCACCGATCGTCAAAGCTATGCCGAGTTTCCTCTTGTAGATCTCTTGGAACTCGGTGATAGCCTCAACAGGTAAGTTCATGCCTGGCTATATATGCGATTTTAATAATCTTCATTTGGTTGAAAAATGCCAACGGGTTTACCTTGACTTCTCCGGACCAATAGGAATTCACCATTGAAATGAGTTTGGAAGAATTTTTGAAACAAAAAATAACCCTCGAAGGATTAGTGTTGTTTATCTTTTCGATTCTCTCGAACAACGAAAGTGTGGTAGCTAAGGAAAGGTCTGAGGTCTCGTAATGTTCATTCTCTGTCATATTCATAACGACAGAATAGAATAGGGTGACAGTGGGTCTCTAGAGGATCTTGGGGTGGGTCATATTAGACTGATTTATGGGGACTTAACAGATACCCAACACCTCCAACTGATTTAAGATATTTACCCAACCTAGGCATACTAAACGCTTTCTTTATCTCGTTGATACGCTCTCTCGATCTATCGTGAAGACTGTTCTTTTCAACCAAAGTTAGCTCTTCTCGATTTTGCTGAATTTTTAGAATTTCTTCGTGAGTCAAAAAGTGACCTTCACGGGTAATGAACGCGTCGAATAGCTTGAACAAACCGCTTCCAGGAACGAACTGATAAAATCCGTCTAAACAATATGCTTCTCCGGTCAACGAATTAAGACAAAAATCTCCAAACTCATGAACCCTATCGAGTTGAATAGTCCATTCCTCTAGCTTAAATAATAGACGAGTATTCTTAGTAAGGATTTTTGCATCTACACCGCCCTCATAATCCATATTAGTCCATTCAATAGAGCCATCTTCCTGCAATGCATCCAGAAACTCAATTTCCCTACTTTCATGGAATCTATTAATTCGATCCATATATACTGACCGATTCTCATCCCATAAACCCTTGTCTGCAAAAGCAGAATTTAGGTTGGCATTAGTTTCTTTTGGATAAATATGGAAATCGGTTTTCCCTGATCTTACTTGCAAAACAATATCCTCAAACATACTTTTAGCAGAATTATCTTTGACTAATGTTCTCAAAGTCTGAGGAATCTTCATTTTCATTTAACCTAAATTATAGTCTCTGCCTGAGCAACACAAAATTATCCCCCTTTATAAGTGGCGGAAAACTAAAAGGAATACACTCAAAATCCGCTCTTTTTTATAGCACCGGAAAATTATTACATTCCAATCTCTTTTTATAGAGTCCAAAAACTCCAGATAAAGTGCCTCCTACAAGCACCGAAAAACTCCCCATTGAACTTGGTGCGACTGCCTCTAGACTCAATATATCTAAAATTTGAAACTATATAGCACGGAAAAACTCGTAAATGACCTCCATAGCATGGAAGTATTCCTATTTCAACAACTCGCCGACTGGAACCTTTAAGGCTCTCGCCAGCTTTGGATATTGTCTATAGACACATTTTGCTCAGCTCTCTCAATCGAACCAACATAAGTTCGGTGCATCCCAGCACGAAACCCCAACTCTTCTTGGGAGATATTCTGTTGTTTCCGGATTTTCCTGATTTTGTTACCCAGTTTCCGTCTGGTAGGAGTGGCTGATGACATCTAAACAAGACTAGATGACAATAGCTCTCAACTCTACAGACAATAACTAGCAGAACGATCCTAAAAGTATATAATATTTGTATATCTTAAAATGAAAATGAACAAAATCGATGAATCGATACTTGCTTTGACAGGATTTGCCTTAAGATCAATCCTAGACAATGAATATTGGAAACTTTTTGGGTATAAATCTAGACCAAAAAGAGGAAAACTCTTCAAAAGGTTTGTTGATGACAAGAAACTTACCAAGGAAACATTTATTGAAAAGGAACTTCTGATTCTTTCCATAATTGATGTTGTTAAAGCCATCAAAACCAGCAATTTATCCGAGGACGAACAGATAATTTATTTAACCGGAGTATTGTCTGGCTTATTCTCTCCCCTCCACGAAAGCGATTTCTTCAAAAAAGATGACGACTTCCTCGAATTCGTGAAGCATGGACTGATTGACTACCAACAAGATGACATCTTATCAACTCTCCCCAAAAGAGCTAAACGCTCACTAGATCAAGATCAGATGAAAAGCATACTTTCCGGAGTTCTCTTACTAACTGCAATAAGTCCGGACCAACTCACTAACGGTTTTACACTAGACAGAAACAAACTACAGCATTATCTAACCAAGATAGACTCTAACGAAAGGTTAAGTTTTTCCCTAGGACAAGACAAAATATCGTCTTACACAAAAGCAGCCTCTCAGATGATCAACATATAAAAACAGTGAACTCAAAAATAAATACAAAAACCAAACATCTTAAATCCTTGATTGCCACCGCTTGCTTATTTATCATTGTTTACTATGGAATTAAAATTTATAAAGAGATCAAGCCATTAAGCATAGAAGAGAAAAAAATGGAGTGTCTGAACCTAGGTAGTGATGCTAGAGCTAGATACTGTCTAAATCTATTAGAATCAAAGTAATGTTAGATAAATGAAAATGAAAATAGCCTCATATGATATTCAGTGATCTACATATCACTAAAAACACCAAGATAGAAATTCTTTCATCTGACAAGTTCGATCAAAAGTCAGATGTGTTAGAAAAGGGAGACAGTAAACTGTACCCCTTTGTCAAGACAGTATTTCGGCCGATTTAAGATCTAGTTCTCCTTTCTTTGCAAAATATACCTCGGCAGGTGTTTGATAATTAAGTGATTGGTGTAAACGACGGTGATTG
>Ga0209211_10011860_pt1 | contig 11069 bp, 9 predicted proteins | sample RifGroA2_FD_183992 | JGI IMG/M metagenome (GOLD analysis project Ga0209211, IMG submission 183992) | Groundwater microbial communities from Rifle, Colorado, USA - Groundwater A2 (SPAdes) (version 2) | ecosystem: Environmental > Aquatic > Deep subsurface > Groundwater | place: Rifle, Colorado...
CAGAAATAGAGCGAGCAAATACGCCATAAAAAATAACCGACACGTGTCGGTTATTTTCTAACTTGCGGGACCACTATATTCTGCAAACCAAGCAGTGTGGGCGGGAGAGGACTTGAACCTCCATGGGTTACCCCGCTTGCTCCTAAGGCAAGTGCGTCTACCAATTTCGCCACCCGCCCACACTACTTATTTTGCAAGGAACATTTCCTCGCTTTGCTCGGAATCGGACGAAAAGTGGAGCAGTCCACTTTTCGTTCACTCGGCTGGCGTGTCTACCAATTTCACCACCCCAGCACTTTAAACACAATTTCGCCACCCGCCCACACTATTTACTTTGCATTGAACATTTCCTCACTTTGCTTCTTGTCGTCACAAAGTATTGTACTCCATGTCGCCACGAGTTTCTAAGTACATTTCTTCGCTTCGCTCGAAATCTACTAAGAACTCTCGGCCCCAGCTCGGCTGTCTCGTTTCACTCGACACGCCTCCGCTTCGGACACGCGCCGCACGCAAAGCAGTTTGCTTCTTGTCGTCACAAATAATTTTCCTGACGGAAAATTTTCGCGACCCCGGCTCGCGGTTTTTGCCTTGAGCACAGCTCAAACAAAAACATCGCTGCGCCTCGGACAAGTGCACGAAAACATGCCGCAGGGCATGTTTTCTGCCTTGTCCGCCCAGCAGGATTCGAACCTGCGACCATTCGCTTAAGAGGCGACTGCTCTACCAACTGAGCTATGGGCGGTTATAGGTTGCTAATCATAGCGAGTTTTTTGCATTTTTTCAAATCATAACAGTCATAAAAAAACAGACCCGCCGATTGTTGTCGGCGGGTTCTTAGTTTGGCGTTCCTCTACTGTACTGTCTGTCGGGAGGAGCAAGAAACGGAATATCTTTTAGCTCCTTTCCAATCTCCCTATTCTTTTTCAGGAGATCAAGGACTTGTTCCCGATGCAACCAGCACCAGCGTCCAGGGTCTGTTTGAACGACCATAAACGGGAACCACGGGCGTTGCAGCGAGTAAAAAATATCGCCACCCTGTGGACTGCTTTCAGACGTTCCACTTAACGCACAGGAACGCTGGTGCGTATGCCAAGTGGCTATTGTTGTTGGACCGCCACCGCTCGAATTTATTGGACACGCACCGAGTAGGTTAACTGTTTTTGAAAACCCTTCTTGCTTGGGTTCGTACTTGGGTTCGTACATTCCAGTCACCAGTCCCGTCACGACCGCGCCCTTTTTTTCGATACTGCCAGTGAGGCAGGCGTAGTGGTGGTCACCGTCCATGCGGATGATTCTATTAAGCTCCTCCATCACGTTAGGCGCGATAGTGAGCCGGTACTCGATTTCGTCCGCATGGACAAGTCCTCCCCATGCAAGGAGGAGAATGCAAATCGCAAAGCGTAGCATGGCCCTCCTCCTTAGCTAGGGGTTTAATCTTTTAACCTATTTAAATTATACACCAAAAAATATATTTTGTCCAGCCCTCTAACTATAGAGTGCGTTTTTGGATTGCCCCGAGGGGAAGTCTCTCTTAAGATATTTAAAATCGCACAAAACGACAACAACGTCTTTCTGCGGGACATTACACCAGTTTCCTTTTAGTGCCCGGGGTGGGGATCGGTCACAAGTTTCTAAGCGCTCCGCGCTAAGAACTCTCGACCCCAGCTCGCCGACAAGCCCGAGCTGAAGCTCGCCTTGTGTACCGGCTCCGCTTTTCGATCCCCACTCCGATTGCTACAAAACGAAATCACTCACTGTATGCACAGCGAGTTCGTTCGTTTTGTGCCCGGGGTGGGGATCGAACCCACATCCTGTGAAGGACACGATTTTAAGTCGTGCGCGTATACCAAGTTCCGCCACCCGGGCATTTTTACAGAATATACATCAGAAAGCCGTATGTTCCTACCATAAAGGCATTGAACCAAATGCAGTCAGCCGAATAAATTTCGTTCACTTCGTTTTTTCGAACTACATGCAGGCCGTGAAGCAGGGGACTCGCATGCCAGACGATTGGAAGCACCAATATAAATTTTCCCCAACCACCCCACTGGCTCAAAAGAAAGAATAAAAGAAAAAAGATCGAAAATGAAAACCAAATCGCATGATTCGCGTTTCGAAAAAGACCCGTTTTCAAAAAATACTCAATCATAAGAGGCGTGGGCGGGAATCCTCCTCCCCCGTGCCGCTCGTGTTGTTCCAAGCATTCACAACATACTCGCGGCACTCCTCTGGAGCCACGGACTTTTGCTTGAACCAATGGCGCAAAAGTTCCGTTCGATTCCCGTCACCTTCATAATAAAAATTTCTGTGGAAAGAATCCACGAAATTTTTATTTGAGGCGTGGGCGGGAATCGAACCCGCGTGTAAGGGATTTGCAGTCCCTTGCCTTACCACTTGGCTACCACGCCGATGTCTAAAGATTGCGCGAAATATCATCGAGGCGCTGCCGATTTTTCTCTCCGTGGTCGATCTCGAATTCAACAAATGGAATGCGCCGAAGCTTTGTGTGGGATTTCAGGTACTCTTTGAAAAGACTTCGCTTCCGCCGTGTAAAGTGAAGCGCCTCCACTTCTTTTTCTTCCGGGTACACGCTGATGAACACCGTCGTGTTTTTTAGATCGGGAGAGATCTCCGCCCGGGTGACTGTGATGAGGGAGAGGTGGTTAGACTCTCGGTTGAGAAAAAGAGCAGCTGCCTCTCTGACAAGCTCTGCAACTTGCTCGGTTCTCTGCGACATACTAGCTTACTTTTTGACGATGATAAAGCTCTCGAGCGTGTCTTTGGGAGAAATGTCAATCCGCGATGCGATTTGTGCTCCGAACTCGCCGCTCTCGACCGATTTTGCATCGGCCTTTTGCTGTTGGAGGTTGAGGATAGTCCCGGTACCTACTCGATTGTCTTTGCGCACAATCTGCACAGTGCTGCCCACCTTCAAAACGCCCGATTCGACTCGTCCGCCGATAACCTGCTTGTCTTTTGTCTTGCCGAAGATTTTGAGGATAACCGCTTTGCCTGTTGATTCTTCTGTATCTTTTTTGGGAGTTCGCTTGTGCACTTCTTCCTGTAGCCACTCTGCGAGCTTATAAATAATATCGAAGATCTGAATCGTAATATCGTTTCGAAGCGCAAAATCGCGCGCTACGTTGTCGATGGGGACATTAAATCCCAAGATAATCGCCTGATTGCTTGCAAGCGCAAGTTTAATGTCTCCTTCGGAGATCGGGCCGACATTTTTTTGAATCAGCCGCACCTCTACACCATCACTCTTTAGCTTGTTGATTTCGTGCTCAATGGCCTCAAGCGACCCCATAACGTCGGCTCGCAAGATGATAGGGATGACGTGGCTGTCCTCGTCGACGGCGTATAGTATGTCTTTATGATTTTCTTTAATGGCGGCGGCATGTGCGCGCGCCGCACTTTCGGCTTCTTTTTTTGTTTCGTACGCACGGAATTGTTCTCCTGCAGACGGCAATGAATCGAATCCCACGAGGAGAATCGGGCTTGAGAATGAAGCTTCAGATATATTCAGACCCGCAAAATCTTCCATGATGCGCACTGGAGCGACGCTTGCCCCTGCTTGCACGTACATCCCTTTGCGCAGGGTGCCGTCTTTAATGAGAAGTGTTGCCGAAATCCCCTTTTTAGCATCGCGGTTTGATTCAATAACCACACCTTCCGCAAGCTTCTCACGATCTCCCTTCAGTTCTGAAAGGTCCGCGACAAGAAGCATCATGTCCAGAAGCTCACTCACTTTTTCTCCAGTCTTTGCCGAGATGGGAACAAAGGGAATATCCCCACCCATACCTTCGAGGTAGAGGCCGGCTTCAAGCAGGGTTATTTTCGTGCGTTCGATATCTGCACCAGGTTTGTCTATTTTGTTAATAGCGACAATAAAAGGAATTCCGCTCTTTTTGATGGACTCGTACGCTTCAAGTGTTTGTGGTTTCACCCCCTCTTCTGCCGAGACAACGAGAATTGCGATGTCGGCGGCGACACTGCCCCGAGCGCGCATTTTTGAGAAAGATTCATGGCCGGGCGTATCAAGGAAGGTGATGGTGCGTGTATGCCCTTCGCGATCTGTGTGTTCTACTTCGTACGCAGAAATACGTTGGGTGATGCCGCCCGCCTCATTGGCAACAATGTTGGTCTTGCGAATGTAGTCAAGGAGCGCCGATTTGCCATGATCAACATGCCCCATGACGACAATAACGGGAGCCCGATGGACCAAGTTGTGTTCTTTCTTTGGCATATGCGTTTTTTGTACATACTAGCGCTTCACTTTGACAGACTCTCGTGCTTGAAGAATAGCTGCTTTCTCTTCGTCTGAAAGCTCGTGCGATGACGAGAAATGCTCGATTGGTTTGGAATAAAAACTCATGCGGTCGCGGGCGTGGAGCGTGGATACGACGACGCCGTTGCCGTCTTCGCTTAAGAAGGCGGTCGAGAAGCTCTGATTGCCGCCCACGCCCGCTCCCTTAAAAGGATTGAAGCGCACGGTCGCAATTCCTTGGACACTTCGCCGGAGTCGCTCTTCGACACTCTTTAGGTACTTCTCTACATCCACGCGGAACCGCGCAAGGTCCTCGCATCCTTCTTTTATAAATGCAATGGTGTCTTCAAGACTTTTTGCATTCTTCCCGCAAGTCAGCCGCCGCATCTTCCGTTCAAGGCGGATGTTCCACAGGAGAAGCACGAGAGAAACAATACCAAGTGCATAGAAACCTGCTTCAAAAGGAGTGGTTGAAAGTGCAGTAATCATGAAAAGAGGGAATTAAGCGAATGACAGTTATGTAGTATACTCCGCCTTGCTCTTTTTGCAAAAGACGCGCGCAAGGTACAATCACTAAAGACATCCATGGGAATTTTTTCAAAGAAAAAGCGCATCTACCTTGATTACGCGGCCTCGACGCCGCTTGATAGTGTTGTGCTAAAGAAAATGATGCCGTATTGGGCCTTGCATTTTGGGAATGGGGGAGGGTTGCACGAAGAAGGCCGCCGCGCGAAAGAGGCGATAGATGAGGCCCGCGGAAAAATCGCCCGCACACTCTTGGTGCAAAGCGATGAAATTATTTTTACCGGAAGCGGGACAGAAGCAAATAACCTCGGCATTACGGGGTACCTTGAGGGACTAAAATTACCCTTCGCTGCCATGCATGCCGTCACCTCCTCTGCGGAGCACCCATCAGTTCTTGAGTGTTTCAAAGATTTTGAAAAGCGCGGCGGGGAGGTTACCTACATTGATCTTAACGAGCAGGGGTTTGTCGAGGCGAAGCGCGTGTATGAAGCGCTCATGCCGCAGACACGCCTCGTCTCGGTAGGATTTGTTAACAGTGAGATCGGCACGCTGCAGCCCATTGCAGACATCGCGCACGAGATTTTGCGATACGAGAAAAAATCTAAAAAAGGGCACATAGCTTTTCACACGGACGCATGTCAGGCGCCGCTGTATTTTGATTGTTCTCCCAAACGCCTCGGGGTCGACTCTATGTCCATTGATGCGCAGAAGATCTACGGACCCAAAGGAGTCGGTTTTCTCTACAGTAAAAGAGGAATCACTATTGCGCCCATCATCAAAGGGGGCGGACAAGAAAGGGGGATTCGCCCAGGGACCGAGAACGTCCCTTTGATTGTTGGTATGGGAGAGTCCTTCTTGCGTGCGGTGGAAGGGCGAGAAAAAGAGAGCGCTCGGCTTACACAGCTTCGCGATTACTTCATCAAAAAGATACAAAAGGAGATTCCCCGCGCGATCCTCAATGGCGACGCAACATTGCGTTCCCCCTCAAACGTCAATATCTCAATTCCTGGTGCGGACAACGAATATGTGGTAATTGCTCTTGATGAGCAAGGGATTGCCGCCACAACGAAGAGCGCGTGTCTCGGTTCTCGTCTGCGTGCGGCTTCATACGTGATTACGTCCCTTACCAAAGACCTCAACCGTGCACAAAGCGCGCTACGATTTACGCTCGGGAAACACACAACAAAAAAAGACCTCGAGCAGACCGTCTATGCCCTCGTCAAAACTGTGCAAATTATTGACAAATTCAAATTTAAGTGATACTTTTTGTGCACGGGAGATGTATGGTGTGCAATCATATGCTCACAATTCCTTGCGGAAAAATATCCCGTTAGTATTATGATACGTGTATGGATATAGAACGGCTCACTAAAGCACAGATTGTGCTCCTCACGCTTCTTGTTTCCTTCGTGACCTCAATTGCAACCGGTATCGTAACGGTCACACTTCTTGACCAAGCTCCTCCTGCAATCACCCAAACCATTAACCGTATCGTTGAACGTACTGTCGAGAGAGTGGTCCCGGGTGAGACACAAAAGGCAACCGTAGTAACGAAAGAGACGACTGTTGTCGTTAACGAGGAAGACCTCATTACGAAGGCCATTGAAAAAAATGCCGGGCGAATCGCGAGAATCTACCGCAATACGGAAACCGGGTCAGTACTTATTGGTCTAGGCACCATTGTTTCAAAAAACGGCGTCATCGCCATTGCGACTGACCGTTCAATCGTCGCTGAAGGATCCTCGTTTCCGGTGGTCTTAGGGAACGGAAAAGAAATGACGGCAACTATCCTCGACAGAGGGGGCGAGCGTCCCACAGCGCTTCTCGAACTCTCGTTTGCGAAAGACGAAGTGGCTCCTGCCGGCATTGAATACGGAGATATCAATGCGATGAAACTTGGTCAATCGGTTCTGACCCTCTATGGAGCGAGTCGGCTCGGCGTTTCTTTGGGTATTATCTCCGGTCTTGATGAAGAATTAGTAGAGGTGAAGAGCGACACTGGAACTTCTACCGAACTATCCAAGGTTTCGGTCCTTAAAGCGGTGGAAACAAATATTAATTCAGAAAGTATCGAAAAAGGGGGTTCACTTTTGAACATCTTCGGAGAAGTCATTGGTATCAGCACTTCTCAGAGCCGTCAAGGTGGTGCCGCGCGCTTTACGCCAATCCAAGTTGTGCAGGCCCAGATTGCACAAGCTGCAGAGAAGAAGACGGATGTCCAGACGGGACGCTAAGTTCTTCAGAAAACCGCGGCACAAAGGCAATATTGTATACTCGTATATAGTATCCGTAACGTGTAATACGCATATGACACCATTTAATAATTTCACGACTAAAGCAAAAGAAGCCGTCCGTAAGGCGCACGAGCTTGCCATAGAACGCGGCCAGAACCACATCAATCCGCTGCACCTCCTAACGGCGCTTGTGTTGCAGGAGGAAAGCATGGTGCTTTCTATTCTTGAGCGGATGGATGTCGATACAATTCACCTCACGGATTCACTGCTCGAGGCGATAGAGGGAAACGAAGCGGGTTCTGTGATTTCTCCGTCCTACCAACTCTACCTTACGCCCGAGCTTGCACAGGTGCTCGAAAACGCCGGCAAGATTGCGAACGGTTTCAACGACTCGTTTGTATCAACCGAGCACTTGCTGATTTCAATTATTGACCATCCGGGTCCGGCGCGGGAAATCCTTGCACGCTTTCGCATTGATCGAACGTCAGTACTCAATGTGTTTAATGAGCTCCGCGAGAGCGATGATCAAGATGCCATGCAGCCCAAGCAAAACCGCTCGCTCGGGCGTTACACGCGAAGTCTGACCAAGCTTGCCGCAGAGAACAAGCTCGACCCGGTAATTGGGCGCGACAGCGAAATTACGCGCGTCATACAAATTCTCTCACGACGCACCAAAAACAATCCGATTCTAATCGGAGAAGCAGGTGTCGGGAAAACGGCAATTGCCGAAGGGCTTGCGGCACGGATGGCTTCCGGTGACGTTCCCGATTCATTGAAGGGAAAGGAGCTTGTCTCCCTTGATTTGGGGCTTTTGATTGCGGGCACCAAGTACCGCGGCGAGTTTGAAGAGCGCTTGAAGAATATTATGAAAGAAATCGAGCGCGCTGAAGGTCGAGTTATTCTTTTTATTGATGAAATTCATACTCTTGTAGGAGCGGGAGCGGCAGAAGGCGCGGTAGACGCGTCAAACATGATGAAGCCCGCGCTCTCCCGGGGAGAGTTGCGCGTTATCGGCGCAACCACGCTCAAAGAATACCAAAAACACATTGAGCGCGACCCGGCGCTCACGCGGCGATTCCAACCGGTCCACGTGCAGGAGCCGTCTATTGAGGATGCTGTAGCCATTTTGCGCGGGCTAAAAGAGAAATACGAACTCTTTCACGGCGTGCGAATTACGGACGACGCGATTGTTGCCGCAGTCACGCTCTCGTCCCGCTATATCTCCGACCGATTTCTGCCGGACAAGGCAGTTGACCTGATTGACGAGGCGGCCTCAAGCTTGCGGATTTCCCTTGAAAACAAGCCGCCGATTCTTGAAGAAACCCACCGCAAAGTCATGCGGCTTGAAATAGAACGCGAGGCCCTTAAGAAAGAGGCGGAAGCGGGACAGAAAAAGGCAAAAGACCGCACGAAGAAAATAGAAAAAGAAATCTCCAACCTGAAGGAAAAGACATCGGAATTGGAATTAAAGTGGACAAATGAGAAGGAAGTGCTCGGCGAGATAAAGACGCTGAAGAAAGAGTTGGAGGGACTGCGCATTGAAGCGGAGGCCGCTGAAGCAACCGCGGACCTTTCGCGGGCGGCGGAGATCAGATATGGAAAAATCCCCCAACGCGAGAGAGATCTTGATTTGAAAATGAAGCGTCTGAAGAAGCTCCAGAGCTCACGGCGTATTCTCAAGGAGGAAATCGTGGAAAGTGATATCGCAGAAGTGGTCTCGCGCTGGACCGGCATTCCGGTCGTGCGCATGCTCGAAGAAGAAGCAGAGAAACTTTCCCGCATGGAGGAGGTGTTGAAGCGGCGCATTGTCGGCCAAGGCAACGCAGTAAAGCTCGTCGCAGATGCAGTCAAGCGCTCGCGCGCAGGCATATCAGACCCCAACAGGCCGATTGGCTCGTTCCTCTTCTTGGGCCCGACCGGAGTCGGCAAAACCGAACTTACGAAAGCGCTTGCGGAGTTTATGTTTGACGATGAGAAAGCACTCATTCGTGTGGACATGTCCGAGTACATGGAGAAACATTCCATCTCAAAGATGATTGGCTCGCCGCCGGGCTACGTGGGCCATGAAGAGGGAGGTGCGCTTACCGAAATTGTTCGGCACCGCCCATACTCTGTACTTCTCTTTGACGAAATCGAAAAAGCGCATCCGGAAGTCTTCAATATCTTGCTCCAAGTGCTCGATAACGGACACCTCACCGACGCGAAAGGCCGGAAGGTCAACTTCAAAAACTCAATCATCATTCTTACCTCGAATATCGGCGCGGAGTTTATTGACCGCATGTCAAAGTTCGGTTTCTCGGCAAGCACGGATACCACAGACACACAGTATGATGACGCAAAGGACAAGGTCATGGGAGCGCTTCGAAATTATTTCCGCCCTGAATTCCTCAACCGTCTCGACGAAATCGTCGTCTTTGACATCCTCTCCAAGGAAGCAATCGAATCTATCGTCAAGATCCAAGTCGGCATTGTTAAGGAGCGGCTTGCTGCCAAAGAGATCACACTTACCGTTTCCGATGACGTACTTTCGTACCTCGCCAAAGAAGGGTACAACCCGCAGTACGGTGCGCGGCCACTAAAGCGGCTCATTCAATCGAAAATCCTCACTCCGGTTGCAAGCATGATGGTGTCTCGCGGTGTGATGGAAGGAGGATCGGTATCGGTTGATATTAGAGACGGGGAATTCGTCTTTGACGTCAAAAAGAAACCAACCCCTGTTCGCAAAGGAATGCGTACCTCACGAAAACAAAAGATCACGACGTAAATCTGCGATACTGATGTAAAAACCGCACACCTTGAAAGTGTGCAGTTTTTACGTTGTGCGCCGGGAGGGATTGATCCTGCGGGTACTAAACTCGCTCACGCTCGTTAAGTACCGCTGGACGCGGCTCGCGGTCTCGCTTCACTTGAATAAAAAGTGAGGAGGGATTCGGCGTGACTCACTAAGCTCGTTGCACTCGCTAAGTTCTGAAACAGTGTTTTGACACTGTTTCAGCTACCCTGACTCGCCGACAAGCATTCGCTTCGCTCATCTTGTACCTGCCTGCCGGCAGGCAGGTACCGGCTCCGTCTTTCAAATCCCTCCCGGCGCTACAAAATGCAGCAACCGCAACGCTTTCGCATTGCGGTTGGCATATTTGTGCGCCGGGAGGGATTCGGTCACAAGTTACTAAGCATATTTCTTCGCTTCGCTTGAAATCTGCTAAGTACTCGCGACCCCGCCTCGGTGCTTCATCGTGCTTAGGCACGCGCACCTCCGGCTTTCGATTCCCTCGTTGCCTATGCAACGAAATAGCACGGCCTCAAAGGCCGTGCTATTTCCGTCGCTGTGCGCCGGGAGGGATTCGAACCCCCGTAGGGCTAAGCCCGTCAGATTTACAGTCTGATGCGATTGACCACTCCGCCACCGACGCAATAATCTGTGTCATTGTAACCTCTTTATGACATTCTCTCAAGACACGCTTAACCTTCAGCACATATCCAGTATTTCTCCTTGTAGAGCCACTATTTCTCGCATATCATTAGCTGTATACATGAAGCACATATTCCTCTCTCTTGCCGTTGCTTTTCTCCTCATTGGAGGATCTCTTTTCTTGATAGCGCCAGATCCCGCATTTGCTCAAGCCAGAGGAATTGTTCCCTGCAGTGGCCCAGATTGCCAGGTATGTCACCTCACCATCCTTGCGCAGAACGTCATTGAATTTCTCGTACGGGTCGCCTTCATTGTCGCCGCACTTGCCTTTGCAGTCGCCGGCTTCTTCTACTTCACGACAGGCGCAAACCCCGGGAATGTCGAGAAAGCTCACGCCATTTTCAAGAACACCTTCATCGGCCTCATCTTTGTGCTCGGCTCCTGGCTCATCATTGACGTGATTCTCCACGTCCTTGCCGGAGAAGGTGTGCGTGTCTTTACCCAACTTGACCCGTCTCGGTGCGGTAGCTCATCTGTGGCGCCTGCATGGCAAGACCCAGATAAGGCGGCACCGTGGCAAGACCCCGACAAACTTAATGCAAATCAGGGAACAAGTGGAACGGCACAA
>Ga0209211_10011862_pt1 | contig 11068 bp, 6 predicted proteins | sample RifGroA2_FD_183992 | JGI IMG/M metagenome (GOLD analysis project Ga0209211, IMG submission 183992) | Groundwater microbial communities from Rifle, Colorado, USA - Groundwater A2 (SPAdes) (version 2) | ecosystem: Environmental > Aquatic > Deep subsurface > Groundwater | place: Rifle, Colorado...
GCTCAAAAGCCCGGCGCTCCCCTCAAGCCCCGCCACATCCGCTTTTATTTCTTCAAGCAACGCTTCAAGCGTTTTACGGTCTCCATCTTTCCCTCCGCTGATTTTTTCTTGAATGGCTTGAAGCTTTTTATCCGCCTCTTGCTGCAGGCTATCCTTTTCCTCTTTTGCCCTGGCCAATCTTTCCATCTCAACGTGAACTTCGCTCAACCGGGTTTCCATTTTTTCCGCCAGAAGATTCATCAAAGACCGGGGCTCGGACGCGACCAAGGAACGGGAATCTTTCAAAGGTTCTCTTTTTTTCTGCCACCTTTCATACTTAGCCTGTTCGGTTTCCAGAAAAATCTGCATAATATCCGCGTTATCATGATTCATCCCTTTCCATTCGCTGTCAAAATCCTGCAACATGGATTGTAATTCTCCGTTGAGAATTTCAAGCGCTTGTTTTTCCATGGCCCCCTTGTCAGATTCGCTGACCGGCGCCGCGGCCGGCACGGGTTGGGGAGAAGGATTCCTTTCAGGCGGGAGAATCGGTTTCTTCTCTTCAGCTTTTTTTTCTTCCTTCGGCGCGGGCCGTTTCACCGGCAAAGCCGCAGGGCCTTCTCCGACGAGAACAAAATTTTCGGTTTCCATGAAAGAAAGGACTTTCGGAATGCGCATTGTGTGAAGGGTCTCCAGAAAACGCTGTGCCACACCCACCTGGCTGCGGAACGCGGCCGGAGCGATGCCCATGGCTCTCGAAACTATTTCCACTTTTTGCGGAGTGAAACGGCAGGTTAAAACCGCGATGGCCGTCAGGCCTAAAACCGTCGAATCAAGCTGGCCGTTTTGCAGGATAAACCTTTGAAGATTGTATTCCAACAATTCTTTTTCAAGGAGAGCGAGGTCTTCGTGGCCCGCATCCGCCAAAAGGATGTCCGCGTTAATTTTGTTTTCATAACTGAGCTGAAACAACTCGTTCCCTTGATTGGACCGGAGCCCCAGCGCCTTGGTGACTTTACCCACCTTGCTCTCCGAAGCGTTGTCAGAAGCCAGCTCCAGGTAAATGCTGCCGAATGCAAGTCCCATGGGCAGGTTGGCGGGTAACCGGGTTTTAAGCTTGCGAGTCGAAAGGACTCCGTTAATCCTTTCAGGATTTTTCAGGCTTACAAACGGAAAAATGACACGGCCCCCATCTCCAGTCTGACCTTCGGCATCCACGGCAGACGGCCAATAGACGTGCGCACCGAAGATAAAAAATAAAGCCGTCAAAAGAGAGAGTCGCTTTGTAAGACAGCGGGGCAACGCAAATATCATAGGATTTTGCCTTATGGCATATCAAAAATTGAGATTTAACCGATGTTACATTATATAGATATATCGACGTTTAGCCCCCGAGTCTTTAGCTGCCGTATCTTGATTCACCGAAAATAAAACGCCCGATGGGCTGGTCACCCATCGGGCGGGAATAAATCAACATAACTCCTTTTAAATCAAGGGGGTTAATCTATCAGAAGGATACGCGGACGTCTGTTATATCTTTCCGTCCCAATATCCGCCTTTGCGCTGAACCAGGGCGTCCCATCCCGACCAGAACCTGAAAATAACGGTCAATCCGAGCACCGCATGCGTCACATTTTTTTTGGTCTCGCAGTCATTCACATACTGGCCGATGCCGGGCCAAAGCAGGAACGAGCATACTCCGGACACCAAGCTTTTGCCCGTGATTTCTCCGCGGGTGGCATTGCTCTCGGAAAATTTCGCGGCCAAAGCGACGGGGGCCTGAACCAATTGAAAAGCCATCACAATCATAATCGCTAAAATGATCCCTTTTTTCTTCATTTCCCGCCTCCTCTTTTTTTAGTGGGAACGCGTGTTATTTTATACACCAATATGTTTCTTGGCAACAAAAGAAGCAGGCTCGCCAGGAGCAAAATGAAACACGCTTGGGGAAAATAATGGCCGTAAGATTGGTAAAAAGTCTGCCGATGACTGAATAAAACAGGGCGGGTAAGCACGCCGGTCACATAAGTCTCAAAACCTCTTTCATTCTGAATTTTGTCCTGGACTTCTCCGCCAGCGGAGATAAACGCGGAAACCCCGATATTTCCGGCCCTGACCACGGGCACGCCGTTTTCAATCGCTCTGAAAACCGAAGCTTGAAGATGCTGAAAAGGCGCTCCGGTTTTCCCGAACCAGGCGTCATTGGTGATCACAAACAGGCATTGGGCCCCGCGTTGCGTGAATTGACGTGCCAATTCCGGGAAAATATCCTCAAAACACACCAGCACGGAAAACCGAGCTTTCCCCCGGTTAGGGCCCAAAGGCATTTCAAAAACCTTGAACTCTTTTCCGGCGGAGAAATCGCCGATACCGAGCGAATAAGCATAGGGTTCAAGAAAAGAAAGTACGATTTTAAAAGGGACATATTCTCCGAATGGAACGAGGTGGATTTTATCGTAACGGTCCGTGATTTCACCCTGCCCCGAGACAAGATAAGCGCTGTTATAGTACTCAGCTTCACTCACGAAATGAGGGCTTCCCGCCAAAACATGGAGACCCAGCTTTTTAAAAAGCGCTTGCGCCTCGGAGCCGTCGTATTCCCGGTTGAAAAAGCCCGGATAAGCGGCTTCGGGCCATACGGCAAGATCCGGTCCGTCAAAACTGGCCAATTCCGTGAGTTTAAGATATTTTTGAATGATCAAATCTTTAAGATCGGGCGACCACTTCTGTTCTTGTTCGATGTTTCCCTGTATCACGGCGACATCCGCGACTACTTCCTGACGGCTGGCCGGAACCTCTATCTGGAATTGCAACGCACCGTAATATATGTTAAGGACAAAAAGAAACAATCCAAAAACCGCGGCCCAAAACCGTATGTTTTTTTTCCGCCTCGCCAGCATTAAAAAAATCGCCGTATTAACCGCCACTATCAAAAAAGAAACCCCATAAACACCGAATAATTTGGCGGACTGGATGAGCAAGGGGCTTCCCGACTGAGAATAGCCGAGAAGATTCCAGCCAAATCCCATGACCGGAAGTTCAGCCCGCAGCCATTCCGAGAAAACCCAGGCGGCGGGGATAACAAGCACTTCAAAAAGCACTCCTGCAAGGAAACTTTTACGGGCGGAAGAAAAATAATTGAAACAGCCGTTCATGGCAACCTTTGCGATCAGCCCAAACAATCCGAAAAACAGAGACTGGTAAACACAAAGCAAAAGCAGTCCGACCGGAGAGACTTCTTTCAGCCAGTGGATGGAAAGAAGAATGAAAAAAAATCCCGTGAAATAGGTAATAGCAAATGCGCGTTTATAACCGTTAGCTTGATTCAGTTCGAGGAAAAGGGGAACAAGCGCTACCCATGCCAGCCAGTAAAACTGGAACCGGGGGAAAAGCACGGCAAGAAGTACCGCTGAAAAAAAAGCCCGCTTCAGGGAATTAAGCACCGCAGCATTTCTTGTATTTACGGCCGCTGCCGCACGGACAGGGGTCATTTCTTCCCACCTTGGCTTCATCCCGGCGGTAAGGAACGGCTTTATCATCCTCCCGGCCGGGGCGGACACCTTGGGAGATAGGTAAAGCGGATGCGGGTTCCTGCCCGGCGCGCGGGGCCGGTTGCGCCAATCCGGCGCCGGCGCTTTCCCGGTGAATCAGTTCCTGCCGTCCGGTATGCAGCACCGTTTCGATTCTCTCTTCCCGCACCGGTTGCACCTTAAAAATAATCTCCACGGCGTCTTCTTTCACGGTTTCAGTCATATCCTCAAACATCTGGAAGGCCTCACGTTTGTATTCCACCAGCGGATCGCTTTGCCCGTAGGCGCGCAGATGAATGCCCTCCTGCAGCTCGTCGAGATTGTGGAGATGCTCCTTCCACTTGGCGTCAAGGATTTGCAGGAGCACCGAGCGGATAAGGTAAAGCATGAGGTCCTTGCCGAGCTCGGCGTATTTGTCGTCATAACGCTTCTTGATTCTTTCCAGGCAATCTTCGTATAAAATTTCCGGGTCCAGGACTTCTTTTTTAAGATCGTCAAAAGAAATCCCGAATTTATTTTTGAGCGCCTCAAACAGCGCGTCCATGTCCTGGTCTTCCGGGCGGATATCCGGGCTCAAATATCCGGAGATCACGATTTCCAGCACGTCTTCTATCATGTCAAACACGTGCGCGGACAAATCCGGCGACTCCAAAGTGGTGCGCCGCTCTTCATAAATGATTTCGCGCTGGCGGTTCATCACGTCATCGTATTCGAGCAAATGTTTCCTGATTTCAAAATTACGGCCTTCCACTCTTTTTTGCGCAGTTTCTATCGACTTCGTGACCAGAGGGTGCTGGATTTCCTGGCCTTCTTCCATGCCCAGCTTGAGCATAAGCCCGGAAATGCGGTCGGATCCGAAAATGCGCATCAAATCATCCTCCAAAGAGAGAAAAAATTTGGAGGAGCCCGGATCGCCCTGACGGCCCGAACGGCCGCGGAGCTGATTGTCAATGCGCCGTGATTCGTGGCGTTCTGTCCCTATCACATGAAGTCCACCTTTGGTTGCCACGCCATCGCCGAGAAGAATGTCTGTTCCACGGCCGGCCATATTGGTGGCTATCGTGACCGCGGCTTCCTGCCCCGCGCGGGAGACAATCTCGGCTTCTTTCTCGTGGTACTTGGCGTTCAAAACCGTGTGCGGCAAATTCCGTTTTTCGAGCATCTGGCTCAAATGCTCTGACTTTTCAATCGAGACAGTGCCCACCAGCACGGGCCGGCCCTGTTTGTGCATCTCGATGATCTCATTCACCACCGCGTTGAATTTTTCGCGCTCAGTCCGGTAAATGCAGTCCGGAAAATTCGTCCGGATAAGCGGCCGGTTGGTCGGCACCACCACCACGCCAAGCTTGTAAATCTTGTCAAATTCCACGGCCTCTGTTTCAGCCGTGCCCGTCATGCCCGCCAGTTTCTTGTACATGCGGAAATAATTCTGAAAAGTGATGGTGGCCAGGGTCTGGTTTTCCCTTTCGATTTTGACGCCCTCCTTGGCCTCAAGCGCCTGATGAAGGCCGTCCGAAAACCTGCGGCCCGGCATAAGCCGGCCTGTGAATTCATCCACGATCACCACCTGGTCATTGTTCACGACATAATCCACGTCTTTTTGAAAAAACTCCTTGGCGCGAAGCGCCGTGATGATTTGATGCCGCTCGCTGATGGTTTTCAAGTCATGCAAATTGTCGACACCCAGGAATTTAGCCCCCTTGTTTTCACCCGATTCGGTGAGCGAAATGGTTTTGGCTTTTTCGTCCGCGAGATAATCGTACTGTTTTTTCAACTCTTCGATTTTCGCCTTCCACTCCGCGCTGACTTCTTCTTTGGTGTAGCGGTATCCGTTCATGGACATAACCGCTTTGCGGGCCTTGAAATATTTGTCCGTCGATTCTTCCGCGGGGCCGGAAATGATAAGCGGCGTTCTGGCCTCATCGATCAGGATGGAATCGACTTCGTCGACAATGGCGTAATTGAGCTTCCGCTGAACCCGGCCCTCCAGCGAAACCGCCATGTTGTCGCGCAGGTAATCGAATCCGAATTCATTGTTGGTCCCATAAGTGATATCGCAGGCATAGGCTTTTTTTCTTTCCGTGAATTCCATGTCATGCTGAATCACGCCCACGGTAAGCCCTAAAAACTCATAAATCGGGCCCATCCAATTACGGTCTCTCTTGGCCAGGTAATCGTTGACGGTGACCACATGGACCCCTTCGCCGGTAAGCGCGTTCAAATAAACCGGCAGGGTTCCCACCAACGTTTTCCCTTCTCCGGTCGCCATTTCCGCGATTTTGCCCTGGTGCAAAATAACGCCTCCTATTAGCTGCGTGTCGAAATGCCTCATGGAAAGAACCCTTTTTCCGGCTTCACGCACCACCGCAAAGGCCTCCGGAAGAATCTGGTCCAGGGGTTCGCCACCGGCCAATCTCTGTTTAAACTCTCCCGTCTTGGCTTTTAACTGCTCCTCGGAAAGCGTTTGAATCGCCGGTTCAAAGGCGTTGATTTGATCCGCCAAAGGATAAGTTTTCTTTAAATAGCGCTGATTTTGCGTCCCGAATATTTTTTTGAGAACAAGCTGAAGCATGTTTAAACCTTTTTGATATTTTGCTTGAGATAAACTTCCATGAAAGCGTCCAATTCGCCGTCCATCACTTCCTGACCGTTCGAGGTTTCGTATCCCGTCCGGTGGTCTTTCACCAGCGTGTAAGGCTGAAAAACATAAGACCTTATCTGCGAGCCCCAGGCTATTTCCTTTTTTTCGCCGTATTTCTGCATGTTCTTTTCTTCTTCTTCTTTCCTGCGCCTTTCGTAAAGGCGGGCCTTTAAAATTTTGAGGGCCATTTGTTTGTTCTTGTACTGCGAGCGCTCATTCTGGCATTGCGTCACGATACCGGTCGGAATATGCGTGATGCGTATAGCGCTTTCGGTTTTATTCACGTGCTGGCCTCCCGCGCCGCTGGCCCGGAACGTGTCGATCTTGATTTCTTCATCCTTGATTTCAATATCCACGTCGTCTTCGACTTCGGCAATAGCATCCACGGAAGCAAACGAGGTGTGCCGCCTCTTGTTTGAATCAAAGGGAGAAATGCGCACCAGCCGGTGCACGCCGCACTCGGCCTTCAAATAACCGTAGGCATAAGCACCGCGGACATAAAACGTCGTGCTTTTGATACCGGCTTCTTCACCCTGCAGCAAATCCACCACCTCGGTTTGAAACCCTTTTTTTTCCGCCCAACGTAAATACATGCGGAAAAGCATGCTGGCCCAATCGCAGGATTCGGTTCCACCCGCACCCGCGTTGATGCTGACAATGGCGTTGTTCGGGTCCTCCGGTTCTCCGAGGAGGCGCTTGAACTCCAGAGCGTCCACCTCATGGCTGAGGCGGGCCACTTGTTTTTCAAGTTCGGGAAGCGAATCTTTGTCCTGCTCTCCGAGCAAATCGGCGTATTCCTTGAGCTCATTCATTTCACGCTGACAGGCATGCCAGGAGTCAACGACGGGCTTGAGAAGTTTCAGGCGGGCTATGGTGTCCTGCGCCTCGGCCGGACGGTCCCAAAAACCGGCTTCCGACATTTTATGATTTAGAGCGTCTACTTCCTTTTCCTTGTTGTCGAGGTCAAAGATACCCCCGCAGCTCATGGAGTTTCTTTTCCGCTGCCTGCAACCGCTCTTTCAAAATATTGACATTTTCAATCATCGCCATCTCCAAATCCAGTAAGAGGTTAGCAATAAGACTCTAAAAGCAAGGGTTCACTATAACAGCAAGTTTACCGCTTGTCAATTTGAGCGCTTTCGTGAAAAGGCCGCGGGTTTCTTTTTAAAGCGGGCGGGATCAAAGGGCGTGATATCAAAAGAAGGATTTTTGCCTTCCATGATTTCAAGCAACACCCGCGCGGTAAGAGGCGCGGCCAAAACGCCGTTTCTGAAATGACCGGCAGCCAAAAACAACCCATCCACCGGGGTTTTGCCTATCATCGGCTGGCTGTCACGGGAACGCGGCCTTAGTCCGGCCCAAGCTTCCGCAAATTTGAGAAAAGCAAGTTCCGGATTCACCTTAAGCAGTCCTTCACTCAGTTTGTTCAGGCCCTTGGCAGTCACATCTTTATTGTAGCCGGCCGACTCCACGGTGGTACCCACCAAAAGCCTGCCGTCTGAGCGGTTCACGAGGTAGGTGCCGCGCAGGTGAATCATGTGCTTGAACAAGGGGACATCATGCTTAAAGGTCAGGATTTGCCCGCGCGAAGGTTTGACCGGGATGTCGAAAGGAAGCGACGCGTCAAAATTGGCCCAAGCTCCGGCCGCGTCCACAACTGCGGACGTTTCGAATTTTCCGCCCGAAGTCTCAAGGCCGCGTACTTTCCCGTCTTCGATTATAATCTTCAAAGCCGCGGTGCGCGGAAAAAAAACAACACCGAGTTTCTCCGCCCTTTTTAAAACAGCGCCCATGAGTTTAACATTGTCGACATGACAATCTTCCGAAAAATAAACCCCTTTGCGTACGTCTTTCCCCACCCACGGTTCCCGGGCGCGGATTTCATCTCCTGAAAGCCATTCAACCTTAACGCCGGCCTGGACTTGCCAGCCATGTCTTTCCTCGAGTTCTTTTTCGCCTTCTTCGTCAAAGGCCAGATAAAGAAGCCCGGAGGGGCAAAATTCCGTGTTCATCCCGGTTTCTTCTTCGATTTCGCGGATAAATCCGGGATAGACGGAAAGATTTTCGCGTAAAAAATGTACAAAAGGCGTTTGAAGATGCGGCCCCGCATGCGGCGCCAATACGCCCACTGCGGCCAGAGAGGCTTCCTCTCCGGGCGCCCCTTTGTCCAGCACCGCCACGCTTAAGCCGGCCTTGCGCAATTCACAGGCGGTGACAGCTCCAATAATGCCGCCCCCTACGATGATCACATCAAAGGGTTTCATGCTAACGTGGGTCTTCTTTTAAATAAGCCAGTATCTTGAATGCCAGCGGCTTGTTCATGGAAGCGAGCGAACCGATTTCTTCTGGGGAGGCGCTTTTAAGCTTCTCAACCGACCCGAAATGACTGAGAAGGATTCGCTTCCGCCTCGGGCCAACACCTTCAATATGGTCCAGCACGGATTGGCTCATAAGCCCGGCATGAAGGTTACGGTGGTACGTGATAGCGAAGCGGTGCGCTTCGTCGCGTATTCTTTTGACCAAATGAAGCGCCTTGGAATCTTCGGGAAGTATCACCGGGTCTTTGGACTGAAGCGTGTATAAATATTCGAATTGCTTCGCGATGGAAACCAGGGCCGAATCGCCGAAGCCCTCTTTTTCCAGCACATGGGCGGCCGCGTGCAAATGGCCAAGCCCCCCGTCTATCATGATAAGATCGGGGAGAAAAGACTCTTTGCCGCTCTTGATGCCGCGGAGCATTCTCACCACCGCCTCCTGAATCATGGCGTAATCGTCAATGCCCGTCACGGTGCGTATTTTGTAACGGCGGTATTCGTTTTTGTCCGGCATTTCATAATAAAAGCTGACGCGCGACGCCACGGCCTCCTTGCCCGAAAGATTGGACACATCAAAACACACGATACGCTCCGGAAATTTGCGGAGGCCCAACGCCTTTTGGAGCTCGGATGTGGCGGAAAGCGAAACGCCTGAAATGTCGCGGCTCCGGTAAAACCTTTTTTTCCGTATCACACCGAGCGCCTGGATTTGCTCCTTATAAAACTGCGCTTCTTCAAACCGCAATTCGGCGGCGCAAGCCTTCATTTTTTCGGTCAAATACTCCATCAAGGTTTTCTTCCCTGTCCCGATAAAAGATTTCACCTCTTCGATAAGACGGTCGTATTCCCCTTTGATTTCCGGCTTGATGCACGGGGCCAGGCATTGTCCGATGTGATAGTAAAGGCAGGCGGATTTCGGAAGCGTCATGCATTTGCGCACGGGAAAAATCGTGTTGATAACGGAGACGGCCTCCCGCAATAGCCGCGAATCGGTGAAGGGGCCGTAATAGGTGGCCTTCCGGTCACTTTTGGCGCGCGTGATCGTGATGAGCGGAAATTTTTCGCCTGATATTTTGATGAAAGGAAAAGATTTGTCGTCCTTGGCGCGGCTGTTGTACCGGGGCGAGTATTTGCGGATCAGCTGAGCCTCCAGAATCAGCGCGTCCACCTCGGTCGGGGTTTCTATGTAATCGATATCGCGGATCTTCGTGACCAGGGCCGCGATTTTAGGCGCCAGCGGCTTGGCCTGAAAATAAGAGGCAACGCGTTTTTTGACGTTCAGGGCCTTGCCGATATAAAGAACGTCACCCTTTCCGTCTTCCATCAGATAAACGCCGGGGTTGTCCGGAAGCGCTTTGAGCTTTTTTTGAATTTCCGGGGTCATTCCGTTTTCTTCGCCGGGGTGTGTTTAAAAACACCGATCAATTCATGGACTTCATGGACTCTGAAAATAAACAAAAAAGCCGCGTAAATGCCTATCCCCAATGTCACGGCCGAGGTCAATCCGGCTATCGAGTTGACGAGCTCGGGAAAGCAGGTGAATTGGATGTGCCGGTAAAGCAGCATGGCTGAAATGCCCATAGCCACACTTACGCCAGTGATTCTCAGAAAAGAAAAAATAATGTTTCTCAAATCGATGCCCTGGATTTTTCTGTTCAGCAAAATCAGCTGGAGCGTAAAATTAAGAATGCCGCCCACGGCCGTGGACAAAGCGAGCCCGGCTTCCTTCATGGGGATCATCAGGATAAGCCCCAGGGCTGCGTCTACGGCAATCGAAAGGGCGGAGAGTTTAAACGGTGTTTTGGTGTCCTGAATCGCATAAAAAGCCGAAGACATGGTTTGCTGGCCGGAATAGGCGAATAATCCTATGGAATAGAACATGACGGTGTTCGCGGTTCTGAACGTGGACACCGCGTCAAAATGGCCGCGTTCAAAAAGCACGCGCACAATGGGCGTTTTGAGAAAAATAAGCCCGCAGGCGGCCGGGATCACGATCAGAAAAGTCTGGCGGAGGGAAAAAGAGAGGGTTTCTCGCAATTTGTCCAAGTTTTTTTCAGCGGCATGGCCTGAAAACTCCGGAAGAAGGGCTGTTCCCATGGCGATTCCGAAAAGTCCCAGGGGAAATTGCATGAGGCGGTTGCCGTACCAAAGACTGGCGTTCGCGCCGTCCCCGCAAAAAAAGGCGAGCGTCATGTCGATCAGGATGCTGATCTGGGTGACCGCAAAACCCATGACCGCGGGTACGATAAGCTTGCAGATTTTCCGGATCGAAGGGTGAAAGAACTCAAAGCTCCAGCGCATCCTGTAACCAAAATTGTGAAGGGGGAAAAATTGCAGCCCAAGCTGGATGATTCCTGTCAAAAGGATGGCCGCGGCAAGAAGATGCGCCTTGCCCTCCAGGGTGCCGGACCAAGGGCACAGAAAAACCACGGCCGCGAGCCACACGATATTCAAAATCACGGGCGAAAGCGAAGGGGTGAAAAAATGCTTGTGGCAATTCAGGATTCCCATGGAAAGCGCTACGTGCGCCAAAAAGAAAACGTAAGGAAAGAGAATGCGCAAAAGCTTAAGGGTCAGAATTATTTTGTCGGGGAGCGGGGCGA
>Ga0209211_10011863_pt1 | contig 11068 bp, 19 predicted proteins | sample RifGroA2_FD_183992 | JGI IMG/M metagenome (GOLD analysis project Ga0209211, IMG submission 183992) | Groundwater microbial communities from Rifle, Colorado, USA - Groundwater A2 (SPAdes) (version 2) | ecosystem: Environmental > Aquatic > Deep subsurface > Groundwater | place: Rifle, Colorado...
TCCGGGTTTTATTCCGTGACAAAGATTGCCAAGCAGTAATAAATATATTTAATAAATCCATAACTTCACATTTCCTGTCATTCCCGCGAAAGCGGGAATCTATGTCAATAATTATTTATATAGATTCCGTGTCGAGCACGGAATGACATTGAATTACTTTTTTTCGCTAACGATTCCATCCACAATCGTAATCTTTCTCCTGGCGTGTTTGGCAACCGATTCTTCGTGAGTAACTAAAATAATGGTTTTGCCCTGGCGGTTAAACTTATCAAATAATTCCATTATTGCCCGGCCGGAAGCAGTATCAAGATTTCCGGTTGGTTCATCAGCCAGAATTATTGAAGGATCGGTAACTATTGCCCGGGCAATCGCCACCCGCTGCTGTTGTCCGCCGGATAACTGATTGGGCTTATTCCCTGATTTTTCCGCCAAACCTACTACTTCTAAGGCTTTTAAGCTTAATGTTTTTCTTGAACCAGACGGAACTCCGGCATAAACCAATGGCAGGGCCACATTTTCCCAAGCCGCAGTTCTTGGCAAAAGGTTGAATTGCTGAAACACAAATCCTATTTTCCGGTTTCTGATCTTGGCAAGTTTGGTTTCCGACAAGCCGGAAACGTCTTGTCCTTCCAAATAAATTTTTCCGGTTGTCGGGGTATCCAGCAACCCCATTAAATGCATTAAGGTTGATTTACCTGAACCGCTGGGGCCTCTGACGGAAATATAATCTCCGGGATAAACCGATAAATTTGTTGGTTTAACCGCCTTAAATTCCGTCCCTCCCAAAAGATATCCTTTAGTTACATTCGCAAGTTGTAACAGGGGTAGTCTATTTGTTGACATAGACCTGGTCACCAATTTTCAGTCCTGATTTAATCTCAATCTTTTCTTCGGTTTCCCAACCGACTTCAACATTACGTTCAATAATTTCTTTCCCTTGCTTAATTTTCACCGTCCACCGGCCGTTTTTTTGAGAAACCGCGGCCGGGGGCAAAATCAAGGCTTCCTCTAACTTGGCCATAACGATATCCGCGTTCCCGTTTAAGCCGAGCTTAAATTTAAAATCATCGGTTTGCGCAGGCAGAGAAATTTTAACCGCGTAGCCGGTCCCGCCTCCCGACAATGATATCGGCGAAAAATCGATACTGATAACTTTGGCGTCTATAACTTCTTCCGGATAAGCGTCTAAAACCAATTCAACCTGAGCTCCTATTTTAATTTTAGAGATATCCACTTCGTCAATTTGGGCTTCAAAATAGATTGAGTCAGGATCAATAACAGTGGCAATAACTGATCCGGCCGAAACATTGACACCGGGATTTGGAGCTGAAACGCTTGTTACCAATCCAGAAAACGGAGAAACAATTGACGAAAACTCCTTGACCACTGCCTGCAATTCAACGTCTAAAACCGAGTTATTTAAATCAAATTGGGATTTTTCCAAAAGCCTGCGGACAGCCGGAGTTAAAGTATATTTATCCAGATTATCTGTCGAAACATTATAGGTTTCCCGGTTTCCCTGAAAGTCCCATCTGGTTTTTAAATAATCGTTTAATTCTTTCTCCAGATTTTTTTGGACCGTCCGTTGATCCAAGGCGGCAATTCCCTGCCATTTTCTGACCCGGTCGCCCTTTTTGACCCCGACCCAGCTCAACCGGCCGCCTGTTTGAAACGTCAGATCGGCTTTATTTTCAGCACTAACCGTTCCCGACGCCGATAACACAACCTGGAGCGGGCCTTTCTCAACCGTATATTCACGATATGCCGCCGGCTTTGGTCTTAACTTCCATCCAATTCCGCCGGCGACAATTAACAATAAGATAACGATATACCAATACTTCTTGAAAAACTTCACGGAGATATTATACCATCCGACCTATACAAAACCCGAAATTGAACCTATTCTCTGCTTAATCCTCTCATCCCCCAAAAATCCATTTACTTCCGGATGGATGATTGAGGCCTGGAGGAGGCTGGCGGGAAACAAGGTGTAATGGCCAAATCTTAAATTAATTTTATCCTGAACGGACAAAACCGCAATCCGGCGGTTTACTTCCGGTAAAAGCGACTGGGATAAATTATTTTCTTCCGCCAACAAACTGACCCAAACGCCTAAAAATCTGACCCCGCCGTGCCATTTTAACGACAGGAATAACCGCTTTAATTCCTGAAAAATATTTAAAGAATCGTTGCTAAAATATTTTCTGGTTATAAATCTGACTTCGCTGCTATCTCCACTTCTCACCATCAGGCCGAATTGCCGGCCTGACATTTTAGCCAGCCTTAATTTTTCGGTGGTTTCTTCAACCAAATTTCTGATGACGGCTAAAATTTTTCCTGTTTCAAAAATATCTTTAAATAAAGTGTGCGTCCGTGAGACGGTTTTCGGCAAAGGCAGCTGATACGACGGAACTATCGGCGAATTATCTTCTCCCCAGGACATATTCCTTAGTTGCTTAGACCAGTACGGGCCAAAACTGGCCGCCAACAACCTTTCCGGTATTGATCGGATTTGAAGTAATTGAGTCACCCCCATATCCCGCAATCTTTGCTCCAGCCGGCGGCCGATACCGCAAATTTGCTCAAATTCCGCCCGGCCTAAACAATCATCAAGATTTTTATCTGTGATTTCCACCAACCCGTTTGGCTTTTCCAGATCGGAGGCCAATTTAGCCAGCAATTTATTTTTAGCAATCCCAACGCTGACCGGCAACCACTCGCCCAATTCTTCCCTGATATCTTTTTTTAATAAAAAGGCAATCTTTCCGGCATCTCTGAACAGTAACGCTGTCCGCGACACATCCAGAAAAACCTCATCCAAAGAGAACAGCTCCACCAAATCGCTGTATCTATGGCAAATATCGTAAAACTTATGGGTAATATAATCGTAACTGTCAAAATCCGCCGGAACCAATAAAATCTCCTGACAAAGTTGTTTGGCCTCAGATACGCTGGCTCCGGTTTTAACCCCGCGCTTCTTTGCCTCATATGAAGCGGCAATAATCACCGTCCGGCCCTCGGCCTTTATTACACCCACCGGCTTACCCCGCAGAAACGGATTTTTCTGCTGTTCCACGCTGGCAAAATAGGAATTAAAATCGACGTGAAGGATGATTCTGGGCATATGAATTAGTTATTAGTTGTTGGTTATTAGTTATTAGTCAAGGCAATGGGCATTAGAATTAGTTCACTGCGTTCATCGCTACTTTATATAAAATGTTGTACTACATTTTATATAATAGGCGTTTTGATGTTTGTTTCAGTCTGTTCTAATCTCCATAACATAGACGAAATATCAAATATCAATTCGTATAATGTTTGAGCGGAAACAACGGTAAAATGCAAAGACCGTTCTTTTCCTTGGGTTGTTTGCCACATGAACGAGATACTCTCTATAGAAATTTTTTTATCTTTCCATCGAAATAAAATTGGGCTTATTCTCCCTTTCTCAAATACAGCCTCCACCGCCACCGGCTCATGAATTAAAACTGACATGAATTATTTCTACCAATAAAATACCCGAAGTGTCAAGAGGGGGATTATGCTTTCTTTGGCTTGGCAACGACTGTCTTTTTAACCACTTTTTTCTCCACGGCTACTTTCTTTTCAACCTTTTTAGCCTTTACAACCTTTTCGACCTTTTCGACCTTTTCAACCTTTTTAACCTTCTCAACATTTTCTTCCACCTTCCCCCCTGCCTTTTCCACCGCGGCTTTGGCTTGAGCGGAAATTCTCAAACCGACAATTGTCAATTTTTTAGTCAACTTGCCGCCGCCCAAAATTTTCGCTCCCCTGGTAGCCATTTCAATACTTTTAACCCAACCCTTTTTCACTAAAAATCCGGCATCGACAGTTGTTCCGACCGGCAATTTATCCAATTGATTCAAATTAATAGCCACCGGATTATCGCTTAAAGGATTTAAGCGGCCTTTTCCCCGCCAAAACGGCAATCTTTGCGATAAAGGCAAAGCTCCGCCTTCAAACGACCACGGCACAGTCCGGCGGGTCAGCTGGCCTTTTTGGCCGCGACCGGAAGTGTGACCGCCTTTACCCGATCCAATTCCCCGGCCAACCCGCTTTTTTCCTCTAAAAACTATCTTGGGCAATGAATGCAAATTTATCTGTTTGTTTTCGTTCATATAATCCCTTTCTTTTTAGCTATAGCGCTCATTTTTTCTAATGTTTCAAAAATGGCATAAGCGTTAGACGCCGGGTTGCTGGTTCCCAAAATTTTACAAACCACGTTTCTAAAACCGGCTACATCTAGAATAGCCCTGATAGCTCCGCCGGCAATGACTCCTGTTCCGGCCGGGGCCGGCCGCAAAATCAATTTTACCGCTCCCAATTTCACCGCCATCGGAAAAGGAATGGTATTTTCCACAATCGGAACATTAATCATCCTATCCTTGGCCCGGCGGGAAGCCTTTTTAATCCCGGATAATACGTCAGGAGCTTTGCCTAAACCAATTCCTACCCGGCCTTTTTTGTCACCCACCACCATTAAAACGGAAAAACTCATTTTGTTTCCACCCTTGGTCTTCTTGGATACCCGGTTTATCTTGATAATTTTTTCTTCAAACTCGCTTTGTTCTCTCAAAATTCCAGCCCCCCTTTCCTGGCCGCTTCGGCCAAAGCCTTGACCCGGCCGTGATATTTATAAGCCCCGCGGTCAAACATCACTTTAGCCACGCCGGATTTTTTTGACTTTTGAGCCACAGCTTCTCCGACAGCAATCGATTTGGCAGTTTTTGACAATTTCTGTGGACTCTTAAGATTTAAATCTGAAGCCGCTGCCAAAATTTTACCGCCGGTAATATCAATAACTTGGGCATAAATATGTTGAGATGACCTAAAAATAGTCAATCTGGGTCTATCTCCTATTCCTAAAAGTTTTTTCCGGACCGCGGCTTTCCGCCTGTCATTAATAGTTTTATATCTGTTTATCATATTTATTTTCCTGCTCCGGCCGCGCCGGCCTTGGCCTGCTTACCGGCTTTTCTTCTAACGTGTTCGCCTGAATATCTGATGCCTTTACCCTTATATGGTTCCGGCGGCCGCAGAGCCCGGATATTGGCTGCTACTTGTCCGACCGATTGTTTATCAATACCTTTAACAAAAATTACCGTATTCCCTTCTACTTCAAAAGTAATACCCTCAACGCCCTCAAAATCTATTGTATGGGAAAACCCTAAGGATAGCTGCAATCCCGATCCCTTTTTAACCACCCGGTAGCCTGTCCCCACCATTTCCAATTTTTTTTCGTAACCGTTTTTTACTCCGTTGGCCATATTGGCAATCAATGACCTGGTCAGACCATGAACTGCCCTGGCCAGTTTTATATCATTTTTTCTGGAGATAAGAATCTGTTCTTCTGATACTTCTGCCGATGCCAAAGGGTGAATTTTGAGCGACAATTCGCCTTTCGGCCCTTTCAAGGTTATCAGATTATCAACTATGACCGCCGTGACGCCTTCTCCTAATAAAACTGGTTTTTTACCTATTCTGGACATAATTTAATTACCAAACCGACAAAAGCGGCTCGCCTCCTATTTTTTCTTTCCGGGCGTTTTTATCTATCATAAGCCCTTTATTGGTAGTCAAAATAACCAAACCGTATCCGCCTAAAGGTTTGGGCAATTTTTTATAAGACGAATGCAATCTCCGGCCGGGTTTACTGATCCTGGTAATATTGGTTAATATCGACTGGCCATTCTGATATTTAAGCTCCAATTTCAATACTTTAAATTCACTTTTTTTAGACGATTTTTTACCAAGGCTGACTCCGGCCAAATAACCGTTTTCCGTCAATAACCGGCAAACGCTTTCTGATTGTTTGGCATATGGAGCGGTCACTTCCAACCGGTGGGCCATATATCCGTTTCTAATAATAGTAATTAAATTTCCTATAGTATCCATATTTTTACCACGATGCCTTAGTAACTCCCGGCAATTCTCCCTTATGAGCCGATTCCCGAAAACATAACCGGCAAATGCCAAAAATTCTGATATATCCCCTTGGTCTGCCACAGCGCCGGCACCTGTTCCGGGCCTTAGTTGGATGATCTTTTAGTTTTTCGGCTTTGATAATTTTACTTTTTTTCGCCATGGACCTCCTGTTTCTCAAACGGCATCCCGATACTTTCGAGTAAGCTTCGGGCTATTTTATCATTGCCGGTAGTAGTCACAAATGTTATTTGCAGACCTCTTACTTTACCAATAGTGTCATAGTCAATTTCCGGAAAAATTATTTGCTCTGTCAATCCCAAAGTATAATTCCCGTGTCCGTCAAAACCCTTGAGGCTAATTCCCTGAAAATCTCTCAACCTGGGAAGGGCAATCGAGATTAATTTATCGATAAATTCCCACATTCTGTCGCGCCGCAATGTCACTTGAAGCCCAAGAATATCTCCCTCCCTGATATTAAAACTGGCCACGGACTTTTTTGCTACAGTAGTTTTTGGCATCTGACCGGTCATTAATGCCAGCCATTTCTTAGCTAAATCTATGGCTTGATCCTGGTGCTGATCTTCTTTAAAAGCTGTTGATACCACAACCTTAGTTAAACCAGGAACAGCTAAAGTGTTATCAAGCTGCAATTCTTTAGTTAATTTAGGAATTATTTCGTTTTGATATTTTTGTTTTAATCTATTCATGATATTTCCTCCTCGCATTTCCGGCAGATCCTGACTTTCTTGCCTTCTCTGGTAACCTTATATCCCAATCTGGTCACCTGTTTACATTTAGGGCACATAAAAGCCACATTGGCAACATTAATTGGCCTCTCTCTGTCCTGAATACTGCCGGTTTGTCCTTCTCCGCGCGGCTTAATATGTTTTTTATATTTGTTAACTCCTTCAACTATTATTTTTGATTCTTTTGGTAAAACAAGCGCTATTTTCCCTTCCCGGCCGCTATCCTTTCCGGAAGTTATTAAAACGGTATCTCCTTTTCTTAATTTCATAATCTAAACCACCTCTTCGGCTAATGACGCAATCTTGGCATATCCTTTTTCTTTCACTTCTCGGGCTATAGGCCCAAAAACCCGACTCCCGGCCGGATTTTTACTTTCTACGCTTTCCAAAATAATCCCGGCATTATCGTCAAAACGGACTCTGGATCCGTCAGCTCGGCGCAATGGATGCCTGGTTCTGACTATGACCGCTTTCACTTTAGTTCCGGCCGGAAATTGTGACTCCGGAATGGCTTCAATAACCGAAGCTCCTACAAAATCTCCGATGTGACCGAGTTTGCGTTTAGATCCTCCATGAATCATGTAAACCCGCAATTTTCTGGCTCCGGTATTATCTGCTACGGTTAAAACTGTCCTTAATTGAATCATTCAACAATCCTCCATCTCTTTTTCCTGCTCATTGGTTTAATTTCAGCTATTTTGACGATCTGACCGGCTTTAACCGGTTTTTCCGCATGCACCAAAAACTTTTTCGATCTTTTTATCATTTTCTTATAAATCGGATGCCGCCACATTCTGTCCACCCTGACTGTGGCTGATTTTTCCATCTTGGCACTGATAACTACTCCTGTAAGTATTTTCATATGGTTTTTCTGGTATTCTGTAGCTCGTTTATTTTAGTCAGTATTTGAGCCATCTTCTTTCTGGCATTTGCCAAGTCTGATATTTTCTTTAGTTTCCCGGTTACAGATTCAAGCTCTAGTTTTTTCCTTTTCTGGCTCCATTCGTTTAATAAAGCTTTTAACTCTTTTAAGTCTTTTGGTAAAATCATTTTTTCCTTGCTCATAATATTTCTCCTCTTTGAACTAAAGCGGTGTCAAAAGGCAATTTGTGACCAGCCAAACGCATCGATTCAGCCGCAATTTCCCGGGTTACTCCTGATATTTCGAATAATATTTTTCCCGGAATTACCGGCGCCACATATTCTTTTATGTCACCTTTACCCGACCCCATTCCGACTCCCAAACCCTTGGTAGTAATCGGTTTATTGGGGAATAACCTAATCCAAATTTTTCCCTGCCTTTTAGTACAATGGGCAATAGTTTTTCTGGCGGCTTCCAATTGTCTAGCGGTCATCCAGCCCCTACCCATGGCTTTTAGACCATATTCACCAAAATCCACTTCAAAACCACTGGTGGCGCTGCCTTTCATTTTTCCTCTGAACTCTTTCCGGTATTTCCGTCTTTTTGGTTGCAACATATTTTATAATTTCTTTTCCCCTCTGTTTATCCAAACTGTTACCCCGACGTATCCGGATCTGGTTAGAGCCGGCACTTGGGCAAAACTAATATCATTTCTTAAAGTTTGGGTTGGAACCGTTCCGCTAAAGTATTTCTCTCGCCGGCTGATTTCTGCCCCGTTAATCCGGCCGGAAAGTTGAATTTTAATACCCATTGCTCCGGCCTGACGGACTTTATCCAAAGCCTGAGATACCGCCCGGCGCGAAGGATACCGTTTCACCAATTGATCGGCAATTCTTTGCGCTACAATCACTGCTTCCTGCTCCGGATTTTCGACTTCAATTACATCCAATCCGACTCTTTTACCTTTACTGCTGCCCGTATTATCTACAACCATTCTTTCCAAATCTTCCTGCAGGGCCTTTAGAGTCGCTCCGCCCCGGCCAATTACTACTCCCGGCCTGGCTACGTGCAAAACAATATTAACGGCATTAATCGAACGTTTAATTTCAATACTGGTAATCCCAGCCATACTCAAACGCCTTGTCAAAAAAAACCTAATATCTTGATCTCCGGATATTTGATCACGATAATTTTTTTTCTCGGCGTACCATTGCGAAATCCAAGTATAAAGAGAGCCTAGTCTGAAACCGGTTGGATGCACTTTTTGTCCCATAGTTTATTTTTCTCCTTTTTTTACAAACAGTTTTACTACAATCTTTCCAGTTCTTTTCAAAATCGGTTTGGTCCGGCCGCGGCTCCCCATCCGCCACCGTTTCATCGTCGGTCCCTCTTGCAATTCAACTAACAATTGACCAAAAGAACTTTCTGGAATTTTCAAATTGTTAGTCGCATTGGCTATAACTTGTTGGATAGTTTTCTTAATCGGTTCAGCCGCTTTTTTATCCATAAACTGCAAAACTTCTACTGCCACAGCCGGGGTCATTCCGGATATGGCTCTGGTCACCAACTGCATTTTTCTAACCGATTGCCTGATAATGGACGATTCCGCCCTAATCACAATTGATTCCTGTCCCACGAAATGTGGTCTCGCTTCGCGGGATTTTTTGTGATCTATTTCATTTCTTTTATTCATTTTTACTTCCTTTTAAGTCTTAGTCATCAATCTTTTAACCATTCTTCCATGACCCCTGAATGTCCTGGTGGGAGAGAATTCTCCCAACCTGTATCCCACCATAGATTCTGTGATAAATACATCTTTAAATGTTTTTCCATTATGAATAGAAAAAGTATGTCCGACAAAATCCGGCGGAATTTGTGAGTCCCGGGCCCAAGTTTTGATCGGAATTTTCTCTCCTGATGCTTTTTGTTTTAAGATTTTTTTCGTCAATTTTTCGTCAATATATGGACCTTTTTTAGATGATCTGGACATATTTACTCCTTTATTCTTCTATCTTTCAAAATTAATTTATCGCTATATTTGTTTCTCCTAGTCTTCTTCCCCATTGTCCGCTTTCCCCATAATGATTTAGGACTCTTCAAGCCAATCCCACTTCGTCCTTCTCCGCCTCCATGAGGATGGCGCCGCGGATTCATGGCGACTCCTCTGACAGTCGGCCTCCAACCCATATGGCGTCTTCTACCCGCCTTGCCCAGCTTTTCGTTTTTATGAGTCACGTTGCTGACTTGACCTATGGTAGCTTTAACGTTAAGAGGGAAACGTCTTAACTCTCCGGATGGTAGTTTAACATTAACCCCTTTTTCATCTTTAGCTTGAATTAAAGCCGCTTGTCCAGCGCTTCTCACCATCTGGGCTCCTTTACCGGGACGAAGTTCCAAATTATGAATTGCCATCCCTAACGGTATTTCCGACAAAGGCAATGAGTTTCCAACTTCAATCGGAGCTTGAGCTCCAGCCATAACCGTTTGCCCGACAATTAAGCCATCCGGGGCTAGTATATAATGTTTAGCTCCATTAGCATAAACAATTAAACTTATCCAAGCCGAACGGTTAGGGTCATATTCAATTCGAACAACTTTTCCGGGTATACCTTCAATATCCCGTTTCCAATCAATAATCCGCAAAAATCTTTTTTCGCCCCCGCCCCGATGACGGATGGTAACTCTGCCGGCATAATTTCTACCAGCCGGATGATGAGAAACTCCGGCAAGCAAGGATTTTTCCGGCCGGCCTTTAAGTTTAACTTCTACCAGAGATAAATGACGCCTGCCGGGTGTAGTCGGTTTCATTTTTCGGTCCTCCCTGATAAAGTTTCCGGAATTTTCTGATTAGCTGAAAAAAATATTACCGCATATTTCACCGGAGCTATCGTTCTTTTGGCTTTTCCACCTCTGGTTCTTTTAGATTTACCTTTCCTTACGGCGGTATTTATTCTTTTTGGATTTATCCCAAACTGGTCAAAAATTGCTGATTTAATTTGAGTTTTAGTCGCATTTCTATCCACTTCAAAAGTAAACTTATGAGTGTTTTTGCCCTTAGCCAGAGCTTTTTCGGTTACTATTGGTTTTTTGATGATTTCCCAGGTTTTCATTTATTTATTCCCCCTAACGCCTTTTAGTCTAAGCTCCAATTCGGCCACCCCGCCACGAGTAACCATAATTTTATCTGCCGCCATCAATATTAAAATACCTACGTTCTGAACCCTTTCAGCCACTACTTCTGATAAATTTTTCAATAATCTCAAGGTCCAAATATGTTTTTCATCCGCCAAAAAAAGTGATTTAGATCCGCCGGACATTTTTGTCATCATTTTGGACATTTCTCCGGTTTTCTTTTGCTTGACCAAATCCTCAACCACAATCAGATTGTTAGCCCTGACTTTTTGGGATAAAACACAACAAAAAGCTTTTCTTTTCATTTTTAGAGTAATACTTTTGCGATAATTTTTTTCCGTCAATGGCCCATGAGAAGCTCCGCCGCCTACAAACTGAGGAG
>Ga0209211_10011864_pt1 | contig 11067 bp, 10 predicted proteins | sample RifGroA2_FD_183992 | JGI IMG/M metagenome (GOLD analysis project Ga0209211, IMG submission 183992) | Groundwater microbial communities from Rifle, Colorado, USA - Groundwater A2 (SPAdes) (version 2) | ecosystem: Environmental > Aquatic > Deep subsurface > Groundwater | place: Rifle, Colorado...
TCCTTTACCTCATCAATATTGGCAACATAACTGTATTTATCTATGCTTTTACGTTCTCGGTAAGTGCTAATAATTTTATCAATATCGGCTTCTCTTAGTTTGTTTTGGTTGCCTACTTTTTCAAAATCGTTACTGGCATCAATAAACAAAATATTATCGCTATGTACTCGGCATTTGCTCAATACTAATATACAGGTTGGTATGCTTGTACCATAAAATATATTTGCTGGTAATCCGATAACTGCATCTAAATAGTTTTGTTTTTCAATTATATACTGCCTTATAGTTTCTTCTGCCGAGCCTCTAAATAATACTCCATGAGGCAATACACAAGCCATTGTTCCATTTTCGGCTAATTGGTGTATCATGTGTTGTACAAAAGCAAAATCGGCTGTGCTTACTGGTGCTAATCTACCATATTGGCTAAAGCGTTCATCATTTTCGTTTAATGGGTTGTCTTTGCCTTTCCATTTTGCCGAAAAAGGAGGATTGGCAACCACTGCCTCAAATCTCATATCAAAATGTTGAGGTTCTGTTAAAGTATCTTCTTGCCTAATGTCGAATTTACTGTAATGTACATCGTGCAAAATCATGTTCATTCGAGCTAAATTGTAGGTAGTACGGTTTAACTCTTGTCCAAAAAACTCGCTTACCTCCACTTCTTTAGCTACTCGCAACAATAATGAGCCACTGCCACAAGTAGGGTCGTAAACGTTTTTTAATCGTTTTTTGCCTGTGGTAACAATCTTAGCCAATATTTTAGAAACTTGCTGAGGGGTATAAAATTCTCCTGCTTTTTTACCTGCTCCACTTGCAAACTGTCCTATTAAATACTCATAAGCATCGCCCAAAACATCGCTATCGGCATTGGCTAACTCAAAATCTATTTTATCTAAATGCTGTAATACTTTAGCAATTAGAGCATTTCTTGCTTCAACTGTACGCCCTAATTTTGTACTACTTAAATCTAAATCCTCAAACAGTTTGTTAAAATCATCTTCGCTTTCAGTACCCATTGTACTTTGCTCAATACCGTTTAGAATGTTGCTTAAATCTTCTAAAATAAAATTGCTTTCATCTTCTGTATTGGCATTTCCTCTTTTAGCAATAGCACTAAACAGTTCATCAGGTTTTAAAAAGTAACCCAATTTAATTAACGATTCGTCTCTTATTGCTTCTAAATCCTCAGCATTTGTAACTTTTAAGTAATCTTTTACTTTCTCAGTTTCTAATAGTTGATTTGCATAGATTGTTTGTTTTTCGGAAAGGTATTTGAAAAAGATAAAACCTAATATATAATCTCTAAACTCGTCTGCATCCATTCTGCCTCTTAACTCATCGGCAATGTTCCAAAGTTGTGTTTCGAGTTGTTTCTTTTGTTCTTCTGACATTTTGAATTATTTTAAGTTTTTAAATTTATAAAAAAAATTTAAAGTATAATATTAAGTTGTATAATTGAAAATAATATTTGATGCTTATAGATAATAATGGTCAGTGGCTAGTCGAGAAGGAAAAGCGGAATTTCACTCTTAAACCGTCTTCCCATGAAGATTTTACTTTTGTTTTATGAATTGCAAAGAAATAAAGCGTTATTAAAACAAAAACGAGGTTAATTATCAAAAAAAAGGAATTATGAAAAAAAAAGTAAAATAGGTGATCAATTTAATAAAAAAATTACATAGAAAGAGTATTATCGTTACTTTGTTTCTTAGACTTCAGATTATGAATATCTTCAATATCCTTTGATCTTGATTTAGTTTGCTTAGAAATAATAAGATCGTCAAAAGAAATTACATAAACATCTACCTCTTTAATCTTATAACGTTCTTTACGATTATAAGATGTCATAAAATCATCTAACCCTGGTACAGATGGAAGAAAATCAGCTTTATAAATATCAAATTCAAAAGAATAAAAAGTTTTTTTTGGATCAGGGGATTTAGATTTAAGTTCTTTTACATTATAACCCAATTCTTCTAGAGCTTTTAATAAATTTAAAGAGTTTTCATAACCAGGGCGATACCAAAAGTCTAAATCATATTTATTAAGTGGACTCCCATCACTGGCAGTAGATATCCTGTAATGACCATGTAAAGCAACCGCAGTGCCACCGATAATTAAATATTTAACATCATATTTATTCAAAGCATCACAGACATTTGTAATCGTTTCAATTAAAATATTTTTCATAATAAAGAAAATTGTAAAGAATATTACTTAGAAGTATTTTTCTTTGAAGATTGTTGTTTAACAAGAGAAACAAGCTCATTAAATTCAGCTTCAAACTTATCAGATTGTGATTTTTTAAGCTTTTGAAGTTTATTGTCAGCTTTCAATTTTTCAAAACTTTGATATGACTTTAATTCGCTCATAAATACAAAGATAAGTCAAGATTAAGTTAAAACCTAAAGAAAATGAAATTAAAATTAAAAATCAATAATAATTATAAGATGACTTGTACTAAAATATGTTTACACTAAAAAGTGTAAAATGGATAAAAAAAAGAAAACTTATTTTAGAGATTGTAATTAAATAACCTAATCTCTTATTTAAACCTATGAAGTGTCTCTATTTACAGGACTCTGAGTTAATGATTGACGCAGATTTTACTGTTTACTTTCCGATACAAAATTTAGAAAAAATATTTCCAAGCACCTCTTCCACAGTTACTTGACCTGTAATCTCTCCTAAATAATGTAATGCCTGACGAATATCCATTGCCAACAAATCGCCTGAAATTCCCTTTTCTAATCCTTGAACAATGTTGAGAATTGAATCATAAGCATTTAAAAGTGCTTCGTAATGGCGGATATTTGTAACAACTGTTTCATCATTTCCAATTTTCAAATCAACTGCTTTATAAATCACTTCTGAAAGAAATTGAACATTTTCATTTCTTTTTGCCGAAACAAAAACTGTTTCCCACTCAAATAGTTGCTTACCTCCTTTAGGCACATCAACTAATTTATCGATTTTATTTGCAACCAAAATGATTTTTTTTGTATCATCACCAATAATCTTTTGCAAATCATTAATGTTTGTATTTATTTCCTCAACACAAGTTTCTGCAATATCAACAACATATAAAATTATTGATGCTTTTTTAATGTTTTCATAGGTTCGTGAAATACCAATTTGTTCTATTTCATCTTCCGAATCACGCAATCCGGCAGTATCTATAAATCTGAAAATTACACCATTAATAACAAATGTATCTTCAATAGAATCGCGAGTTGTGCCAGGGATTTCAGAAACAATAGCTTTGTCTTCGTTTAAAATGGCATTTAATAAAGTTGATTTTCCAACATTTGGTTTTCCAATAATTGCAACCGGAATTCCTTTTTTAATAACATTGCCAAGTTTATAAGAATTAATTAATTTATTAACCTCATTTTTAATGTTTTCGATTAAAGTATTTAGTTTTTTTCGGTCGGCAAATTCAACGTCTTCTTCGCTAAAATCGAGTTCGAGTTCAATTAAGGATGCAAAATCAATTAATTCTGCTCTTAATTTTTTAATATCGTTTGAAAAACCACCACGAAGTTGATTAATCGCTACTCTATGTGAACTTTGTGATGCTGACGAAATTAAATCGGCAACAGCTTCAGCCTGAGACAAGTCCATCTTGCCATTAAAAAAAGCTCGCATAGTAAACTCACCCGGTTGTGCAAGTACTGCTCCACTTTTTAATAATATTTCTAGAATTTTATGCTGAATATAAATAGAGCCATGACAAGAAATTTCAATACAATTTTCTCCGGTATAAGAATTTGGAGCTTTAAAAACAGAAACTAAAACTTCATCAATAATTTCGTTATCGAAAATTATGTTTCCATAAATTATTGAAAATGGCTTTAAATTTGAAAAATTAATGCTTTTTGACTTTGGCAAAAATATTTTTTCACAAATCTGAAAAGATTTTTTTCCCGAAATTCTGATTATCGAAATTGCACCAATGCCCGATGGAGTGGCAATTGCACAAATTGTTTCTTCTGATAAATTAAACATCATTTTAATTGTTTATTAATTTTTTTAATATAGTTTTTGAAAGTAATAGTTTTCGTTTAATTTTGGAATATAATTTAAAAATAAATTTTTCAGTAATGGCAATTCTAGTAAATAAACACTCCAGGGTTATTGTTCAGGGTTTCACAGGAAACGAAGGCACTTTTCATGCAAGTCAAATGATTGAATATGGTACTAATGTAGTTGGTGGCATTACTCCAGGTAAAGGAGGCACAACACATTTAGGCTTACCGGTATATAATACAGTTGCAGATTCGGTTAAAGGAAATGGTGCTGATACTTCAATTATATTTGTTCCACCAGCATTTGCAGCAGATGCAATTATGGAAGCTGCTGAAGCCGGAATTAAATTAGTTGTGTGTATTACAGAAGGAATTCCTACTTCTGACATGGTTAAAGTAAAAGAATTTATTAGCAAATATAATACTCGTTTGATAGGTCCAAATTGTCCTGGAATTATAACATCTGGCGAAGCAAAAGTTGGAATTATGCCGGGCTTTATTTTTAAGACAGGAAGAATTGGAATTGTATCAAAATCAGGAACATTAACTTACGAAGCTGCCGACCAAGTTGTAAAAGCTGGATTAGGAATTTCTACTGCAATTGGAATTGGTGGAGACCCAATTATTGGAACTACAACTAAAGAAGCTGTTGAATTATTTATGAACGACCCTGAAACCGATGGTATTATTATTATTGGTGAAATTGGTGGTTCTATGGAAGCTGATGCAGCATACTGGGTAAAAGAAAATTCTACTAAACCTGTAGTTGGCTTTATAGCCGGACAAACTGCTCCAAAAGGACGTAGAATGGGGCATGCAGGTGCAATTATTGGCGGAGCAAATGATACTGCAGCCGCAAAAATGCAAATTATGACAGAATGTGGAATTAATGTAGTTGTATCTCCTGCTGATCTTGGAATTACTATGAAAAAAATTCTCTCATAAGTATTTTATAAATGATTATCAAAAAGTTATTTTTAGTATTATTTATTTTAAGTAGTTTAAGTATATATTCTCAAGATAACTTAACATTTACGAAATCTATTCCGCTTACAAAAAAAGCAAATAAAGCTTATAAAGATGTAATTTTATGGTTTGATGGTTTGACTCGTTTCAGAAATATTACAACACCTGAAAGTGAAACAAATATAAAAGGGACAGGTTTTATTACTTATAAAAATCCAGTTAAATATCCTGAATCTAGTGCTTTAACAAAAGTCTATCAAGCAAAAACAAATGGTAAATTTATTTATGATATAAATATTGAATTAAAAGACGATTTATGCATAATAACTTTAACTAATTTTAAACACGAACCTGAAGATAAGATTGATAATTTTAATTTTGGAATAATAACAATAGATGAGAATATTCCATCTAAAATATTTTGTGAAGTAACACCTGAATGGTGTAATAATGTTTGGATTGATATGAAAAGTCGTATTGAACAACAAGTAAATTCTATTTTTTTAACATTGCCTCAAAATTTTTAAAAATGAAATACATATTTTTATTATCACTAATTGTTTTAGGTCTAATATGTTATAGCCAAGAAAAATCAAAAGTTTTATTGCTTACTAAAAATAATTCTAAAATATATTATTGGACTAAAGCTGAAAAGAAAAAGCAATCTGGAATTATAAAATCAATTAATGATGAACAAATTATAGTTGACGACACTGTGTCTTTAAAAATTTCTGAACTTAAAAAATTCAAATTTAATAAAGCTAGATATTTTGTTGTAGGTAAAAAGGTTGATTACTTATTACATACCGATGACAAAAGAGTAAAAGGTAAATTAAATGCTATAACTGATTCCTCTTTAATAATAAATGAACAAGAGATAGCATTAAAATCAATATCACAATTTGGAGGAAGAGCTACAAGTTTAACTGTTGTGAAGGTAGTAGGTGGTGTAATTATGATTGCTGGTGGTGGATTAACTTATGCAGGACTTTCGCTTATTTCAAGCAGTGCAAATTCAAATGATTGCGGAGCACCAATTAATATGTTAGTCGGAATTGGCTTCTCTGCTGTAGGTGTAGCAGGAATTATTGCTGGAGGAGTTCCTTTATTTTTTAGAAATAAACACTATGATCTTGGTTTTGAATGGACACCTGTTGTTTTAAAACAAAAACCGAATTAGCTTTTCATAGAAAACTCCAATAAATTAATTACTCTTGTCGTTTTGAAACTCTGTGTTTTCTTCCTAAAACTAACTAAGCTTTTCTCTTTTAATAGGCATTGTCATACAACGACAACCACCGCCACCTCTGGATAATTCAGCTCCTGGCACTGTAATTACACATTTTTTATATTCTTCAAGCTTCTTCGATTCATTAACTATATCATTTGAACTAATAACTTCAAAACCAGCATTATTCAACGCTTCAATTGTATGTATATTTCTATCGTAACCAATAATTTTTCCAGGTTCAATTGCTACAAAATTAGCTCCACTATGCCATTGCTCACGCTCCTGATTGTATGCATCAGACCCACCACAAGATATTGACTCCATTTCAATTCCAATAGAATGTAAAGCTGTCAATATATTATCAAATTCCTTAATTGGCTTAACTTTTTTATTTTCAGTTTCAATTAATAATGTCTGATATTTACTATTCAAAATTACTGGTTCATAAATAACGCATTTGCCATAATCAACCAAAGTAAAAACCATATCGAGATGGATAAATGACTCTGGAAAACCTGGGAGTTCCTGAACAATTATATAACAATGTTCGTTATTATCCTTTAACGTTTTAAGTATAAAATCTATTCCATGAGATGAGGTTCTATTGCTTAATCCAATGATTATTAAATTATCTCTCATTACAAGAAAATCGCCACCTTCGATTGTCAAATTTTCGTGAAAATGCTTAGATTTATAAGGTGAAACCACATTTCCACTAAATTGTGGATGATAGTCGAAAATAGCTTTCATTATAAATGATTCTCTATCACGAATTTTATTTGACATTCTGCCAATAAATATCTCATTTTTAAAAGCTATTGCTGCGTCTCTTGTAAAAAAGAAATTATGAAGTGGTTGTAAAATATATTTATCTTTTGAAAGATAATTAGTTAAATGATTTTTTTTCATTACAACCCCTTCAAGTAACTGTTTTGCAAGGGCTTCATTGGTCTGACGTAACAAAAAATCAATAATTTGTGGAACACCTTCATTACAACAAATCTTATTAATCAGGTTTTCTTTTACTTTATTATTGCAAATAATTTTAAATAATAAATCATGAACTTCATAAGTTTTTGTAACCTTATCAAGTACACCCTTAAACTGCAAATATTCTTCACTTATTACAGATAAATTCAAAATATCGCTATAAAGTGCTTTTTCGACATTTGTAGGAGTCATATTTTCAACTTCCTTTCCAGGAGTATGAATTATAACTGCCTCTAACTTACCTATTTCACTATTTAATTCGATTTTCTGATTCATTGCATTAATTTAAATTATAAAATATTGAAACTCCTGAATATCTTGATGTTTGTGTAGGAACTATCTTCATTTTCTGACTTCCATTTTTATATATCATTTTTCCAATAACATAACCAAAAACAGCACCTCCAAAAACATCACTTGCCCAATGCTTATTGTCGTTGATTCTTGAATATCCGGCAATTGTGGCAATTGAATAACATAAAACAGGAATTATCGGTTTATCCTGATATTCAGAAGCTACAATCGTAGCAATTGCAAAAACTGAAGTTGTATGACCAGAGAAAAATGATTTGTAATAATCTCCTGTAAATGGACCATCAAATACATATTGGTCAGGTGTATTTTTTTGATACGGGCGATGACGATTAAATAAATATTTCGGAATATTTACAAAAACACCTGATAATAAATATGCTTCTATGCCAAGCATCCCTACCCTCAATCCTCTTTTATTTTTAGAGATTAAACCATGTGTAATAAAAGCTGCCATTAATGGCATCGAATAAACTCCACTTCCAAAAGGTTCAAATCCATGTTTGGCAATATTGTCGGTTGTTGAAGAACGTGTTCTCTGCGAAAACTCTTTAATATTCATATCTTCGCTCATCATTATTTCTGTAATTCCAACAAAACCTATAAACTTAAACCAATCGTTTTGCTTCCATTTAAGAGGTGAAATAAAAAAATCTTTAGTTGAAGTAAGATATGATTTAAAATATTTTTTATTCATTCTAAATTCAACAGAGTCAGCCTTTTCTGCAAATATATTATTGCTTAAAACCACAATCAGGAAAAGGCTATGAATCAACAAACGGAAAGATTGCTTCTTCGTTAATCCTCGCAAAGAGGTAATTGCGACACTGAAGTATGAAGCTGAAGCAATCTTTATAAACTTATTCGCTTTTAAAAACAACACTGTGATTACTATATTTTACTTATTATCAAACTTTTTCGCTTCTTCCCAAATTTTATTCATTTCATCAAGGCTCATGTCGTGCAACGATTTACCTTTTTGCATTGTTTGCGATTCGAGATAATTAAAGCGGCTAATAAACTTTCGATTAGTTCTTTCAAGTGCATTTTCAGGTTCAACATTATACAATCGAGCTGCATTAATTAAAGAGAAAAATAAATCGCCAAATTCTGCCTCAACTTTCTCGCTATCAGGATTTTTTAGAATTTCATGTTTAAGTTCATTAAATTCTTCCATAACTTTATCCCAAACCTGAGTTCTATCTTCCCAGTCGAAACCAACTCCCCTTGCTTTTTCCTGAATTCGGTTTGCTTTAATCAATGCAGGCAGTCCAACCGGAACGCCTTCTAAAACAGTTTTTTTGCCTTCCTGTAATTTAAGTGCTTCCCAATTTTTCTTTACATCATCAGCATTTGCAACAGTAACATCTCCAAATATATGCGGATGACGATGAATCAACTTCTTATTGATACCTTCAATTACAGAACTCATATCGAATGATTTTTTTTCCTCACCAATTTTTGCGTAAAAAACGATGTGAAGTAATAAATCGCCAAGCTCCTTTTTTATTTCGTTTAAATCATCTCTTATAATGGCATCGGCAAGTTCGTAAGTTTCTTCAATTGTGAGCTTTCGTAAAGTATCAAAAGTTTGCTCTTTATCCCACGGACACTCGGCACGAAGGCGAGTCATTATATCAAGAAGTTCTTGAAAATTTTCTAATGTTTTATTTATTATCATTATCTTAAATTATCAGCCATTAATTATTTTTTTTGTAACAATTTTATAAATTCTATACCTTTTTGAGTTATTTTATATTTTTGCTTGGAGCTTTTGGGTTTATTGGGTATTGTCCATTCAATAAGTTTATCAACATTTAATTTATTTACAACAAAATACAATTGACCGGATATACTTTTTTGTCCTAATAACTTTGATATTTCATTTGTCGAATAAGGTTTTTCAAATATAAATTTAAGTACTTTAATATATAATGACTCCTGCTGTGTTTCTTTCAACTCCTGCTGCAACTCCTGCTGTGTTTCGTTCAACTCCTGCTGTAACTCCTGCTGTAACTCGTTTAGTTCTTGCTGTAACTCGTACTGCGAATGGTGTTGTGCTTCATTCAACTCCTGCTGTAACTCCTGCTGTGTTTCTTTCAACTCATGCTGTGACTCTTGCTGTCTTTTTTTCAACTCCTTCTGTGACAAGTACAACAACTCCTGCTTCGATTCATTTACTACATTCTGCAACTCTTGCTGGACTAAATAATTTTTCAGAAAAAACGTAACCCTAAAAGCAATACCTGGCTCTTTCCAATCCAAACTAATTTCGGGATAAAAATCAAGGTCTTCGGAAATAATCCTTAATCCATTTCCCCATTGCTCAATAATACCAAGTCGCTTAAATACAGGTGCTAATATTTTATTTCGAATATCAGATTGACCAGAATCATTCACATTAAAATCAACCGAAGGAAGAAGTTTTCCAGGACTAGTAATTTCAACTTTATCATCAAAAATTGCAATTTTAATATCCTTACCATTAAGCGAATAATCTCTATGAATAACAGCATTTCTAATAACCTCTCGAATAGCTTTTAATGGATATTCCCAACGATTTTTTCTATAAACGGTTTTATAACCAACCGATGCTTCAGAAATATGCCTTAATACAAATTTATATGCTTCGTCGGCTTGTTTAGCAACATTTGAATCAATAGTCTTTTGGTCAATAAAATCGCCAGGAATAGTGCCTTTAAATCTTGCACATTCAATTTTTGCATACGGAAAAATTTCTCGTCTAATTGTATCATCGGATAATAAAATAAGTGCATTAGTTGGATAAATCTTCTTTTGTTCAAACTTAACCAACTCTAATTTTTGCAAAACTTGCATTGTTAATTCTTCACTAGTTTTTTCAAAATAAAACTCTTTAAAAGAATCAATATTCAATTCTTCAAATGATTTTAAATACACTCTTTCGCTATCGAATGAAATATTTAACTTACATCTTTCTAATTCGGAAATAATTTCTTTAGAAGCCAAACGATTTGACGAACCAACACGAATATAAGTCCCCTCATCAATAGATTTATTTTTTAAATGATACGGAGGGGCACTTCCTTTAAAAATCTGTGTCCGAATTATATATTTGCCATTATGTAACAGAAATGAAATTTCAGGAAGAATCAACGGACTACAATTATCGTGAATTAAATTGCATATTTTCTCTTCAATAGAAATAAGTTCATCCTCTTGTAATCCAATAACTTCACGACTATCATCTTTAACCCCAACATAAAGTTCGCCACCAGCATCATTTGCAAAAGCTATTATTGTTTTTGCTAATTCAGATTTAGATGGCAAAAACTCTTTAAATTCAAGCCTTCTGCCCTCAGGTTGTTTTAATATTTCAGAAAATTTACTCATTTAAAGCCTAAAATATTAATTATTGTTTTTCAAATGCCTCATCAACAGTCCATGCCTGAGGTTCTTTTTCACACAATGGTAAAACTTTAGACGATAATTCTTTGTAAAAATCTGAATTTTTATATTTTTTTAAACTATCCTCGTTATCCCAAATTGTATAACTATAAA
>Ga0209211_10011865_pt1 | contig 11067 bp, 7 predicted proteins | sample RifGroA2_FD_183992 | JGI IMG/M metagenome (GOLD analysis project Ga0209211, IMG submission 183992) | Groundwater microbial communities from Rifle, Colorado, USA - Groundwater A2 (SPAdes) (version 2) | ecosystem: Environmental > Aquatic > Deep subsurface > Groundwater | place: Rifle, Colorado...
GGTCCGGTGACCATTGCCTACAACACGGCGGCCACTCTGTCCTGGACTTCGACCAATGCCACCGCTTGTACGGCCAGTAGCGACTGGACCGGAGCCAGAGCCACTTCTGGCTCGGAATCAACCGGCAGTCTGACCGTCGTTAAAACCTACACCTATACAATTTCTTGCACCGGCGCGGGCGGCACGGCCAATGATTCAGTTTCGGCTATCGTCCAGACTCCGGCGCCAACCGTCGACATCAAAGCCAACAGTTCAGACGGTCCCGTCACCATTGATTACAATACCAGTGCCACTCTTTTTTGGACCTCGACCAATGCCACTTCTTGTACGGCCGCGGGCGATTGGACCGGAGCCAAGGCTACCGGCGGCTTTGAATCGACCGGCAATTTGATTAGCTCAAAGACTTATACCATTACCTGTACTGGCAGCGGGGGAAGTGCCACCGATTCGGTTATCGTGAACGTTAGCCCTCGGTTAACTTTATACGCCGCCCTGGAAGCGATCCCCAATACCGGCAATGCTCCTTTAAACGGAGTTGATTTGAGAACGACCGTGACCGGAACGGCGACGGGCATTATTAGTTATAAGTTTGACTGCACCTCCGACGGAAATTGGGAGTTTCAAACCACCACGGATGCCATTCAATATTTTGTTGCCGACCTCTGCAATTACTCTTTGGCGGGCGAGTATCGGGCAAAAACACAGGTCCAGAGAGGCGGCATGACCATCGAAGGAATTTCGGTCATCTATGTGGCTTCGCCGACCAGCAACCCCACGCCAACTCTTTTTGTCATCCTTCAGGCCCAGCCGAATAGCGGGCAGGCTCCTCTAAGTTCTAATCTAACGGCGACGGTTTCTGGAACCGTAACCGGCATCACCCTTTTTAAATTTGACTGCACTTCAGACGGCGTTTGGGATAATGTGGTTTCGGTTGCTTCGACCAGCGCCAATTATTCCTGCGCTTACTCTCTCGCCGGCACCTACATCGCCAAGGTGATGGCCGAGAGAGGCGGTTTGACCGTTTGGGGCAATTCTACCCTTGTCGTCCGTTAATAAATAAAAATATAAATAAGTTTAGCCTTTTCGCTTTGCGAAAAGGTAACTCAAAAACGTATGAATAAATGTATTAACAAATGTCTAAATCTTAAGGGTTTCAGAAAAGCTACGGCCTTGGCGGTACTGGCTTTGATTTTGGGACCGTCGCTATCGCTCCCGGTCCTGGCGGCTTCTACCCTGTACGCTGACATTTCCGCCAATCCTTCTTCGGGCGCCGCTCCCTTAAACGGAGTCGATTTGACGGCCACGGTTTCGGGTAACGCCACCGGCAACATCACCTATAGTTTTGACTGCACTTCCGACGGTGTTTGGGAAAGGGTTATCGCTACAAGCAATCCTACTTATACTGCCGTCGATCTTTGCAATTATTCTAGTCCGGGCAACTACACCGCCAGCATCAGGGTGGAAAGAGAAAATCTGGCCTTCCAGGGAACAACGGCCATTTTGGCTCAGTCTCAGGCGACGCCGACAATCGATCTGAAAGCCAATGGTTCTGACGGACCGATTACCATCGATACCAATACTCAGGCGGTTCTGGCTTGGACCTCGAGCAATGCCAGTTATTGTACGGCTTCCGGCGATTGGACGGGCGGAAAAGTGACGGCCGGTTCTGAATCAACCGGAAATTTAACTAACGCCAAAACCTACACCCTAACTTGTACCAATACCAGCGGGGCGTCTTCTGCCGACAGCGTGACCGTCTTGGTCGGAGCTCAGCCAACTCTTTATGCCAGCCTCGAAGCTCTTCCCAATACCGGCACTGCTCCTTTGACCGGAGTTGATTTGAGAGCGACCGTAACCGGAACGGCGACGGGCACCATCAATTACCGATTTGATTGCACCGCTGACGGAACTTGGGAATACACTTTCAATAGTATCTCTGACAATCCCAAAACCATGGTTGACGCCTGCAATTATCAGAATCCCGGAACTTATTTGGCCAAGATTAGGGCTGAGCGCGGAAATGCCACTCCGGCTGAGGCGACGGCTCAAGTCATAGTCAGTTCTGTTTCCGTAAATCAGGACATTAGTCTTAGTAAGTTGGCGAGAAATTTGAGCGATGGCACCGGTTTTCAGGAAGTGGTGGCGGCCGATCCCGGCGAGGTCATCGAGTTCAGAATTTTTATTACCTCAACCGGCAGCCAGCCCGCGACTAACCTCATTATTAAAGACACTCTGCCCGACAAGATTAGCTACAAGGGTAATTTGAAAGTTGATAATATTCTGGTCTCGGGCGACATTCTCAACGGTTTAAACATCGGCACTCTTAATCCTCAACAGACCAAGACCATTATCTTCGAAGCTTTAGTGGCCAATTCGGCTAATTTCGCTTTCGGTACAACGGATCTCATTAATACTGCCTTGGTCTACAACACGACCGTGGCCAAGACGGCGACGGCCAAAATTCAGGTAATCAAAACCTCCGTAGCCGGCGCCACGACCATCCCGACAGGCATTTTTAGCTCGGCCCAATTCGCTTTTCTTTTGGCTCTGCTGACCACCCTTTTATTGACCTACTTCTTGCTTTTGAAGTTCTATCTGGGGAATCGGGCCCATGCTTGGGGAGTGACTGGCGCTCTGGAAACAGCCAAGAACAGGATGGATAATCTCTTACCTCGGGATTCGAACAAGATGGCCGAGGAGAAGCTGGCGAAAATGATCACCGAGATTAAGGGCAGAGAGAAAAATTAGACCAACCTTTTTCTAAAAGGTTAAGGCAAAGACCGATCACTCACGATCGGTTTTTGCTTCCCTTGACAAACTATGCCATACGTGTTATCATAGCTATGTAGCAGATCGATAGGAGAATATGCCCGTCTTCGGGCGGGCTAGGTCTCCTTCGAAAAACCTCTCTCGAGAGGCTGGGGCAATGCCCCTAAATAGGGTTTTTTGGCGAAAACTTTTCCCTTTCCAAAAAAAGTCGTCAGCCATCATAAAGTTGTTCTTTGAAATTTTGACCATCACCCCAAATGTCACAAAACTTCGGGGGCATAAAGAGGGCTGTGCCAGATTCGGCCCTCTTTTTTTTGTTCTGGATTTTTGAGATAAAAATTGCTATATTTGAAGAATAATGCGATATATTTAAACATATGACAGACATTTATGACCTCATTATCATCGGCGGCGGGCCGGCCGGGATTGCCGCCGGGATCTACGGGGCGAGAAAGGCCCTGAAAATTCTCTTATTGACCAAGGACTTTATCGGCCAGACCGGCAAGACGGCGCTGGTTGACAATTACCCGGGTTTTCCGGAGATCTCCGGCCTGGAACTAATGGGAAAATTTAAAGAGCATTTAAAAAAATTTGAGATTGAAATCAAGGAAGGCGAGTACGTTAAATCTTTGACAAAAAAAGAAAACTTTTTCGAAGCGGTTTTAGATAGCGGAGAACAGTTCTCTGCTAAGGCGGTCATCGTCGCCGGCGGCCGCAAGCCACGCTTTTTAAATATTCCGGGCGAAGCTGAATTCAGCGGCCGGGGCGTTTCTTATTGCAGTATTTGTGACGCGCCGTTGTTCCGCGGCAAGGCCGTGGCCGTGGTGGGCGGCGGCAACGCCGGCTTTGAGGCAGCCATTGACCTTCTGCCCTTCGCGGTAAAAATCTATATTTTGGAAATTTCCGATAAACTCATCGCCGACGAAGTCAGCCAGGAAAAAGTGAAAAAAGACGGGGCGGGCCGGGTCGAGATTATCCGACAAGCCAAAGCTCTCGAAATCAAAGGAAAGAATTTCGTCGAAGAGTTGGTTTACCAGGATCTTGCTTCGGGTCAAGCAGGAGAATTAGCCGTTCAGGGGATTTTTATTCAGGTTGGCTCTTTGCCGACGGTGGGATTTCTTAAGGATTCAGGCCTGGTTGAATTCAACCAGTTTGGCGAAATCGTCGTTGATCCAAAAACCGGCGCCACTCAGGCCCCGGGCCTTTTTGCCGCTGGCGACGTGACCGACGTTAAGTACAAGCAAATTGGCGTGGCTGTCGGCGAGGGGATTAAGGCGGCTTTGTCGGCCCATGAGTACCTAAGAAAAATGTAAAATTCAAAATGAAAAATGCAAAATTACAAGGCAAAATTCAAAATTGACGGGATCAAAGCCGGGGAGATTTTGGATTCGCGTGGCCAAGCGACCGTCGAAGTGAAAATGAAGGCCGAAGGGAGAGAAACGCTGGCTTCAATCCCTTCGGGCACGTCGGTGGGGAAATACGAAGCCCCGGTTTTGAAAACCGAAAAAGCCGTTCTTAAAATAAACCAATTGACCAGTTTGATTATTAAAAAAAAGTTCAGTTCGCAATCAGAATTCGATCAATATCTTAAAAACCGGACCCGATTTGCCAATGTCAGTTTGCCCCTGTCTATTGCTTTTAGCCGGGCTTTCCGCACCTTGCCCCGTCCGTCAAAAAGGAAAATGCCCCGGCTGATGATCTTGGCTTTTGAAGGCGGTGTTCACTCCAACTCTTCTCTACAGATTCAAGAATTCCTTATGGTCGCTGGGAGCGTCAAAGAAGGATTGAGGTTTTATCAAAAACTTAAACAAACTTTAGAGAAAAAGGGGATTGATACCGACGTTGGCCTTGAAGGCGGTTTCGCGCCCAATAATCTGAGCGATAGCCAAGCCCTGGAGATTTTGAGGAGCGTTTTGCCGGTCAAAACCAAGATCGGTTTGGATTTCGGCGGCAGCTATTACCGGGGGAGTCGATCGTCCTTGGCTGAATTGATGAAGCGCTTTTCCGTCTTTGCCATCGAAGATCCTTTTAGCGAAGACGATCTAAAGAATTGGCGAGATTTCTATCAGAAATACGGACGAGAACGCCTGGTGATTGGTGACGACCTAGTCGTGACGAATATCGGCCGTCTAAAGATGGCTTTAAAGCCAAAATTAATCAATGCCGTTATCGTCAAGCCCAACCAGATCGGTACGGTTTCCGAGACGCTTGATTTTATTTGCGAAGCAAAACAGAATGAGTTAGCCATTATCATTTCTCACCGATCCGGCGAAACCAACGATTCTTTTATTGCCGAGCTGGCCTTGGCCGTGGGCGCTGATTTTGTGAAGTTCGGCGGCCTGGCTCGCGGCGAAAGAATGGCTAAATATAATCAGCTTTTATAATCACTATAACGGGCGGAACGCCCGATATATCGTAATCGCTATGGAAAGAGTTCTCATCAAAGACGCGCCAGAGCACCTGGGCCAGAAAATTAGACTGATGGGTTGGGTCAATTCCTTGAGAGAACACGGCCAGGTGGTTTTTCTTGATTTGAGGGATTGGACCGGCCTGGTTCAAGTCGTTTTTCCCGCCGACTCTCCAGACTACGAAAAGGCAAAAAGGTTAACGACGGAGTCAACCGTCGGGATTCTGGGCTTGGTTCAAGAAAGGCCCGAGAAGACGGAAAACCCCAATTTGGCGACGGGCAAAATCGAGGTTTTAGCCGAGAGCCTGGAAATTTTTTCTAAGGCTCAGCCTCTGCCCTTTGACGTTAAGAGCGACGGGCACGAGATTTCGGAAGAAAAAAGATTGCAATACCGTTATCTTGATTTGCGACGGGAAAGATTAAAAAATAATTTCATTCGGCGCCACCAAATTATTAATTTTTTAAGAGCTTTTTTAACTCAAGAAGGTTTTGTGGAAATCGAAACGCCTATTCTGACTAAATCGACGCCCGAAGGGGCGCGAGACTATGTTGTTCCCTCCCGGATCCAGAAAGGCAAATTTTACGCTTTACCCCAAAGCCCGCAACAGTACAAGCAGCTTTTGCAGGTGGCGGGCATGGAACGTTATTTTCAGGTCGCCCGCTGTCTCCGCGACGAAGATCCGCGAGCCGATCGGCAGCCGGACTTTACTCAGCTGGACATAGAAATGTCTTTTGTCGAGAGAGAAGACGTTATGGCTTTGAACGAAAGGCTATTAATGGAAACGGTCAAAAAGATTATGCCTCAAAAGAAGATTCAGGAGGTTCCTTTTCCTCGGCTATCTTTTCAAGAGGCAATGTCGAAATACAAAACAGATCGTCCGGATTTAAGAAAGGACAAGACCGATTCCGATCTTTTAGCTTTTTGTTGGGTCATCGATTTTCCTTTCTTTGAAAAAGATAAAGAGGGAAGCTGGACCTTCACTCACAATCCTTTTTCGGCGCCCAAACCAGAACATCTGGAGTGGCTGATGAAAAAAGAGAAAATCGGCCAGATTTTGACCAACCAATACGATATTGTTCTTAATGGTTTTGAAATCGGCGGTGGAGGCATTAGAAATCACCAAGCCGAAGCTTTAAAAAAGGTTTTTGAAATCCTCGGTCGTCCGGAAGAAGAAATTAAAGCGAATTTCGGCCATATGCTGGAAGCCTTTTCCTATGGTTGCCCGCCCCACGGCGGCATTGCCTGGGGCTTGGATCGATTTATCGCCTTACTTTCAAAAGAAGAGAGCATCCGCGAAGTCATCGCTTTTCCTAAAACCGGCGATGGTCGTGATTTGATGATGAACTCTCCTTCTGAAATTAGCCCGAAACAACTAGAAGAACTTGGGATTAAGATTACAGAAAAAGAGAACGAGAAGTGAAAAAAATGACAGGACTAAAATTCTTTTTAATTGGTTTAACCATCAGTCTATCCCTTTTTGCCGTTCTCAACGCGGGAGAGTTAAAGCTTGAAGATTTTTTATTGAGCCAGCTTTATCTGCCATCGGATACTTTCTTGGCTCAAATTTCTAATGGCAATCTTTTTGAAAAGTCTTTGCCGACTTTTGATATTGCCGCCAGGAGCGCTTTGGTTTTGAAAGTAAAGAGCAATGGTCAGCAAACAGTTCTTTTCGATAAAAGCTCGAGCCAAGAACTAGCCATTGCCTCTTTGACCAAATTAATGACCGCCGTTGTTTCTTTGGAAAACCAGCCTCTTTCTCAGGAGGTGGAAATTTCTTCGACCAGCGTTTCTCAGGAGGGAAACTCGGGGAACCTCAAAGTCGGAGAGAGAATTATGGTCAAAGAGTTGTTGAAGATGGCTTTAATCGAATCAAGCAATGATGCCGCCGAAGCTTTAGCGGAAGTTTCGGGCCGGGAGGAATTTGTGGTTTTGATGAATCTGAAGTCAAAAGAATTGGGGCTGAGATCAACTTATTTTTCTACGCCGACAGGATTAGAAGCCGAGAATAATTTTTCCACCGCTCGGGACTTGGCTAATCTGATGATTTTTATTCTCAAAAATCATCCTTTTATTCTGGAGATTTCCGCTCAGCCCTCGGTCATTATCTTGAGCGAGAACGATCGGCCTCATCACCGCGCTTTTAATACCAATGAGCTCTTAACCTCATTTGCCGGAATCGATAATCTCAAAATCGTCGGCGGTAAAACCGGCTATACCGATGAGGCCGGGGGCTGTATTATCTTGGTGACCAAAGATCAAAACGGAGACTATCTCATCTACCTGGTCCTGGGAGCTGATTCCCAAGAGTCTCGTTTTTCTGAATTAAAGAAACTGATCCAAATTTTTAACTGAAATGCCTTTTTCCGGTCTTTCTTTTGTCCGGGCCGCTGATCCGTTTTCTCTATAAACACCGGCTTTGGCGGAAGGAAGTCCGTCAGAAAGCCATTGACGGGGGAGATCTTTCTTACTTCCATAAATTCCATTCCGAGGGCGAAGTCAAAACGCCGAGATTCGGCGGCCTTCTCATTTTGGCCTCGAGCTTAATCTTGATCATTTTGTTTTTCGTTCTCGACCAAGTCAGCGATCTCGTCATCTTTGAAAAACTCAATTTCTTGAGCCGCAACCAGACGTGGTTGCCGCTTTTTACTTTGGTGGCCGCTTCTTTATTGGGATTGACCGATGATTTGCTTCAGGCTTTCGGCAAAGGAAAATATATTGGCGGGGGGCTGAGCCTGATTTATCGCTTGAGTCTGGTGGTCGTCATCGGTCTGATTGGCGCCTGGTGGTTTTACTTTAAACTCGGCTGGAGTACTTTGCACATTCCCGGAGTAGGCAATCTGGAAATAGACGGCCTCTACATTCCCTTATTTGTCGTGACGATGCTGGCCGTTTATTCGGGCGGCGTCATTGATGGCATTGATGGCTTGTCGGGCGGGGTTTTCGCCACCATTTTCGGCGCCTACGCGGGTATTGCCATTTTTCGCCAGCAGATTGATTTGGCGACCTTTATGGCCGTGATTATGGGAGGATTATTAGCCTTTTTATGGCACAATATTCCACCGGCCAAATTCTATATGGGCGAAACCGGGGTTTTGGGGTTGACGGCGACCTTGACCGTGGTCGCTTTTTTAACCGATTCGGCTTTGGTTCTGCCGATCATTGGGTTTTTACTCGTCATCGAATCGGGCTCCGTCATTTTACAGCTGCTTTCTAAGAAATTGAGAGGCAAAAAACTCTTTTTGGCGGCGCCGATCCATCACCATTTTGAAGCCAAGGGCTGGCCCAGTTATCAGGTCACGATGAGGTTTTGGGTCATCTCCATGGTCATGGCCATGATCGGAGTTATGATCAGGCTTTTCGGTTAGCTAAGATGAAGTACGAGATTTTAAGAAAAAAGTATCCTCAATTTATTTATGAGAGTTTCTCTTGGAAGATCGAAGGAAAAAACCTGCGGATTTCTTTTGATTTCAAAGTTCCTCCCGACATTAGTTTTTCTCCTCAGTTGATTATCGAAAATATTGATCTGGTCCGGTTGAATAATCTGGAGTGGGGGATGGTCGATAATTTTGTTTTCCATCTGGGCCTGATCGAATCCTTTTCTTATTGGAAAGCGACTTGTTCTCCGGAGATTTTAGTTAAGGCGGGCTCCTTGGACGACAAACAGGCTTGGTGGTGGAAAGATCTGTTAATTTCCGGCCTGGGTCAGTATTTCTTTGAAAATAAAATTGATTTTCGGGAAAAGAACTTTTTAGAAATTAGCTTTCCTTTTAAATCAAGGAATTCCCGGCCGTCATCGCTTAATTTAAAAAAGAGATTTCTGGTTCCTTTGGGCGGCGGCAAAGACTCGATCTTGACCTTAGAACTTTTAAAAAAGACCAAAAAACGGGTCAATGGCTTTTCTTTGAACCCCAACCCGGCGGTAGAAAAAACCATGGAGCTGGCCGGTTTTTCTCATCCGGTCATCGTTCGTCGGCAGATTGATCAGAAGCTTTTGGAATTGAATCGCCAGGGTTTTCTCAACGGCCACACGCCCTTTTCGTCTTATCTGGCTTTTTTAAGCGTTTTTTGCGCGGTGATCTTTGACTATAAATACCTAGCTTTTTCGAATGAGCGGAGCGCCAATGAAGGCAACGTCGAGTATTTAGGCCAGGAGATTAACCATCAATATTCTAAGAGTTTTGCTTTTGAGAAGAAATTCAGAGAATATTGCGCCAAATACCTGGCGAGGGGAGTGGAGTATTTCAGCCTTTTAAGACCGCTTTATGAATTGCAGATCGCCAAGCTGTTTTCCCGTTATCCCAAGTATTTCAAAACTTTCTTGAGCTGCAATCAAGCTTCTAGCACTAAATCCGGCACCCAGAAACCTTCGGGCCGGTGGTGCGGTCGCTGTCCCAAGTGCCTCTTTGTTTTTGCCTGCCTTTATCCTTTTTTGAATGAAAAAAAGATGATTGATATTTTCAACCAAAATTTGTTTTCGAAAAAAGAATTATTACCGGTCATGCAAGAACTGATCGGGGATATGGCTTTTAAGCCTTTTGAATGCGTTGGCACAACCAAAGAGAGTCTAGCCGCTTTTTATCTGAGCTGGGAAGCTTTCAGAGGTCATGCTTCTGAAAGTTCTCCGCCGGCGCTTTTGGATTATTTTGAGAAGGAGATTTTGCCAAAACATCCAAATTTGAAATCAGAAGCAAAAAAGATATTGAACTCACGAAATCCGGAAAACAACTTATCAAAAATTTTACCTCGGCAAAGACGAGGCTAAGATTCTACCCCCTCAAAACCAGGGAGAGTCAGTAATGACTCTCCCTCTTTGTTTTAAGTAAAAATAATAATGTGACATAAAAAACAAACGGTCGTTGCCAATTTATGTCACAATATTAAAGTCCATTGTTTTTAGTTATTCATAAAATAAAAGATTTGATAAAGGGAGCCCCATTCATTTTGAGCCATTTTTATGGTATTTTAAAGTAGATGAACTTAAATTACCTTAAAGATAAAAATATCTTGATTCTCGGTTTTGCCAGAGAGGGCCTGGATACTTTTCTATTTTTGCGGAAATTTTTTCCGGCAAAGATTTTGGCTGTAGCCGACCAGACGGATGCCAGACATTTGACGCTAGACGCTAAAAGATTGCTTCAAAAAGACAAAAATGTTGAAACTCATTTCGGCCCGGACTATCTCAAAAGAATAGGGGATTATGATATTGTCATCAAGGCACCGGGGATTCCGCCCAAGGTCGTCAGGCCTTACCTGAAAAGAAATCAAACCATTACTTCCCAGACGCAAATCTTTTTTGAAAACTGCCCGGGGAAAATCGTCGGCGTCACCGGCACTAAGGGCAAGAGCACCACGGCCTCGTTGATCTACAAGGTCTTGAAGGAGGGCGGACTGAAGGCTCATTTAGTCGGCAATATCGGCAAGCCGGTTTTATCGGCGCTCTTTAGGTCAAAACCCGACGATATTTACGTTTATGAGCTTTCCAGTCATCAATTGATGGATTTGAAGAAGTTTCCTCAGGTGGCAGTCTTTTTAAATATCTATCCCGAACACCTAGATTATTACCGCGATTTTAAAGAGTATCTACAGGCTAAGCAGAATATCTGTCGTTATCAAACGAAAAACGATTTTTTCCTGTATAATCTTGAAAATAGATACGTTAGACAAACGGCTAAAATTACCAAGGCGAGAAAAATTGCTTTAAATCCTGAAAAAGCCAAATCCTTGATACAAAAGTGTGGGAGGTCCGACCTCCCACAATATCGGGGAGCGGGTCTCCGACTTCTGGGAGAGTTTAATTTTTTGAACATGGCGGCGGCGATTGAGGTCGGCCGGATTTTCGGCGTGCCGGATGCGAAAATAGCCCGGGCCATAAAAGTTTTTAAGCCTTTGC
>Ga0209211_10011867_pt1 | contig 11066 bp, 9 predicted proteins | sample RifGroA2_FD_183992 | JGI IMG/M metagenome (GOLD analysis project Ga0209211, IMG submission 183992) | Groundwater microbial communities from Rifle, Colorado, USA - Groundwater A2 (SPAdes) (version 2) | ecosystem: Environmental > Aquatic > Deep subsurface > Groundwater | place: Rifle, Colorado...
CCCTAACCATTTCAGGATAGTTATATTTCCCTTTATTCTGCTTAAAGTATTGCTCTGTTCCATTGTCGTCTATTTTTATTTGTTTCATTTTTTCAATAAGGTATTTTTGTACAATCATCTGTTTCTTAAAATCATCTTTTATATAATCAATAGTAAGATTATCTTTTTTTAAAATCGCATTGAACCTTTCTTTTCCCATTTTCTCTATCAGTCCATTTATCTGCGCGTCAATATCCTTGTCACTCACATTATATCCTTTTTTAATCGCATCATCTAAAAGCAGAAGACGGACTGAAAGCTGATCTACAATTCTTTTTTTAATTTCATCCCCTAACTTCTTAGCTTCAGCACCTCTGAGATCTAATTCCCTATGCTGAGTTTTGAGGAATTCTTTTGCCATTTCCATTTCTTTATTGTATATTCTGTCATACTCAGCTCTACCTATTACTTGGGAATTTACCCTGATTGCGTAATCCTTTAGAATGTATTTGTTTACATAACTCTTGAGTGCTGAACTATTGCCTCCTATAGTATATACAACCACCAACCCAACAATTACCAGAGATATCAGAATAACCGGTAAACTTTTCTTTTTCTTTTTTTGAGAATCAACATTCAGCCCCTCGCCGCTTGAAACTTCAAACCCTGATAAATCTTCCTGGGAATCTTTATCACTACCCTCTAATTCATCTTTATCTTCCATTTTTTTGACTCCTAAATAATTTTTTTGTTTTTCTCTTATCTTGAAATCTTAAAAATTTCTACCTTCAAAACAAACTTTGCCTTGCAATAAGAGGATTTAAAACGTAGTATCATTAAACAAAATTATTTAAGATTGTCAAATAAATATGTCTTAAATTTTTAATTGAATCATCTATACAGGGATGGTATTTAAAAATAAAATAAAAGGTATGATATAAATCATATAGAAGTATTTATTTTTTTATTTCTCTCTGGAATATTTTTTAAAAGAGATTATTGTGTTAGAAAAAGACAAAAGTAAAATTGGAAATCATGAAACTTATCTGATAAATTAATAGGTTATGTCTTTAATTTTTAAAAATAAAAGAAGAAGTGCACGATTAGTCCTGAATATTTCATTAATTATTTTTTTCTGTTTTCTATCTGAAATTTCTTTTCCCAAATCCCGTAATATAATAATAAAGCTTAACCCTTCAAAAACAACTAACCTTATATTGGGCGGGAAAAAAAGGATCACTGCACAAGTTAAGGGTACAAAAAACAAAGGAATAACCTGGACTTTAGAAGGAGAAGGCACCATTCAAGAACTAAGTCCCTCTAAAATCCTATATAGTTCACCCGAAAGCTTCTCCATCCCACCTGCCGTTACTACTATTACAGCTACAAGTGTAAAAGATACAACTGCTTCAGGAACCGTTCAAATAATTTTTAAAAATATTCCCTTCTCAGGGTTAGTCAATAATGAAATAACTTTTTCGACTGAGGCAGATATGTATACTTCAACAATTAAATCAGAGGATATATCAAATGGTGTTGCAACAAATATTACTCCCCAGATTACCTTTTCATCAACAGCACCACCGAAAATTACAATTAAACTCTCTCCATTAGATACAGCATCTACCGCAAATGCAAAAATATCTCTTTCCTTTAAATTTTCAACAAATAGCGGAAAAAAAATTTTTGCAACTTTAAAAAATATAAAACTTACAAAAGATCCTTCTTCTTCTGTCTTATCAATAAATGTTCCGTATGATGAAGTAAGCAATCCGTATGATGACCGTATAGGTTATACTCTCTTTGACCCACAAGGCTACGACGTAGGAGGAGGTTTTGTGATTAATAAGGTCTCAGGAAAAATCGGGAACGACAAGGATACAGGACCCATATTAACTAACGGAACCGATAGCCTCAGTTTTGACCCTTTAGTTTTTAAGCAAAAGTTGATTGAAAATTTACTTGCAAATTTCAAAGACTACGGCATAAATGAAAGTGATCTAACTTCCTACCTAAACCTAGTTGGGACCTTTACATATTCAATAATCTTAAAAGGTACTTTTGTTGCTGTAGATACAGGTGATGGCAAATATAAGCAAATAAATTCTATAACAGGGAATGTTACTGTCCAGTGAAATCTTTTCGATTAAAAAAGATATTATTTCTTGTTTCAATCTTTTTATTTTTACCGTATTTAACCCTTTCCGCTCAAATTAAACCGGAATCATCAAATCTCAATAATAAATCGTTTTTTATTTCCTCAATTGATAAAGGCATTGATTATTTATATAATCTTGACTTTGACAAAGCTAAACTTGAATTAAATAAAGCAATTGAAGCTGATAAAGAAAACCCTGCCGGATATTTCTATACTGCCATGGTCTACTGGGAAAGGATCCTGAGTAACCCTTATGATAAAGAAGCCTTTAACCTTTTCCAGGAATGGACATCTAAATCAATTGAAGTAGCTGAAAAAAGAATAAAGGAAAAAGGAAAAGACTCTGAGTCTCTTTTTTACCTTGGAGGGTCTTATGGATTCAAGGCCCGGAGAGACTTGATAAAAAAGGACTGGTGGCAAGCCCTTTGGAATGCTAAAAAAGGAAGGTTTTATCTCAAAGAAGCTTTTGAATTAAACCCGCAGAATTATGACACCTATTTGGGACTTGGAATGTATGACTACTTTCTTGACAAGATGCCAAAAATCATAAAATTCTTCTCTTTCTTTTTATCATTATCAGGAAATAAAACCCTTGGTCTGGAAGAACTTACCAAATGTGCAACTCAAGGAAAATTTGCCAAAACAGAGGCTAAATATGTAATTGTATCAATATACACTTACTTGGAAAAAGACTATTCAAAGGCCCTCCCTTTTGCTATAGAATTAAATGAAAAATACCCTAGGAATCCCCGTTTTCATTACACAACTGCTATCGTGTATTCAAAAATGAAAATTTGGGACGAAGCTTTAAAATTGACAGATGAAATTCGTGAAAAAACTAAAAAAGGAGAACCAAATTTCACATCTGACTGGATTCCTAAAGTCGATTATCTTAAGGGAGAAATATATAGGGAAAAACAGAATTATAGTCAAGCCTTATCATTTTATAATCTTGCCATAAATTCTGACCTTGCAAAAGACACATGGGTTCTGCCATGGAGTAATCTGCGAATCGGAATGATTTTTGATCTTTTAGGTCAAAGGAAGATGGCAGTGGCTAAATATAAGAAAGTTTTAGAACTTAAAGACATCTCTGAAGAAAACACTTATGCTCATGAATTTGCAAAAAAGTATTTAAGCAGTCCTTATAGTAAAAATGAGTCAGAAGTCCCAGAATAAGATATTCACTGATTTCCTATCATTTTTAAAAAATTTATTTAATTTCCCCGTTGACATTCATTGGGTTAGGATATAAAAAATATCAGCTCTTAAAAAAATAAAACTCAAAGCTTAAAAATTTGTTAGAAAGGCAATATTTATGAACCAATACGAACTTCTCGGCCTTGAAATGGGACTGGATGAAAACGGATTAGTTGCAGGCAAGGTTACAGGGGCACTGACAAGGGAATTATCAGGCTTTTTTGATCTCTACTTAATGAAATTAAACACCAATAAAGTCATCGCACAAAAACGGGGCGGAAACGTTTATACATGTTTTCTGCCTCCGCTCCCAAGCAAAGCTGGAGTAAAAGACCTTGGCAGGAAACTAATGCGTAAACTTTTAAAAACGACCATCCCTTCTACTTGTACTCTTAGCGTCACCTACGCCTGCCAGGCCAAATGCGTCCACTGCAGTGCATCCCTCAATATGGCAAAAAAAGGGAAAGAACTAAACACAGAAGAATTCAAAAAAGTGATAGATCAAGCGATTGAGTTAGGGGTAGTGAATATAACCCTTACTGGTGGGGAACCCCTTTTGAGAAAGGATATTTTTGAACTTATTAAACATGTAAACCCTGATGAAGCAAATTGTATGATGTTCACCAATGGTGAATACCTTACTGAAAAAAACTGTCAGAAGTTAGCTGAAGCAGGGCTTTTTGCTGCAATGGTAAGTTTGGATAGCGCTGATCCAAAAATTCATGATGATTACAGAAAAATCCCGGGCCTTTTCGATAAGGCTTTAAAAGGAATTGAACGAGCAAAAAAAGCTGGCATCTTGGTTGGAATTTCAACTTATGCCACAAGAGAAGAATACCATGATGGAAGTTTTGAAAAACTACTTAATATAGGAAAGGACATCGGTATACATGAGATAGTGGTATTTGACCCGGTTCCAACAGGAAAGCTAATAAATGAAATAGATATGATATTGACTGAAGAAGAGAAAGAAGAAATAGCAAAGCTCACAAACGAATTCCGTTTAAAACCCGGCTATCCCGGAGTTATAACTCAGGCTTGGATTAATGGACCAAAGGGGTCAGGATGTTTTGCAGGAAATGAGCAATTCTATATGACTTCGTATGGCGATATATGCCCGTGCGATTTTACCCCTCTTTCCTTCGGAAATGTAAGAGAAGATTCTCTCGAAACCATATGGAACAGAATGCTTTCCCACCCGGCATACAGTGCTAAATGTAACCATTGCAGGATGCAGGATTTAGAATTCCGTAAGAAGTATATAGATACTATTCCGGAAGACTCATTTTTTCCTTACCCGGTTTATTCTCAATCCTGTTTACTTAATAGCTAACTGATTTAAAAGGATACTATATGGAAGATCTAAAACGACTGGTTCGCGATGTTCCGGATTTCCCAAAGAAGGGAATAATCTTTAAAGATATAACTCCTTTAATTGCAGATCCAAAAGCCTATCAAAAAGCTATAAATGCTTTTGCCAAAAGATATGATAACAAGGGAATAGACAAAATTGTGAGTGTTGAAGCTCGTGGATTTCTTTTTGGAGCACCACTAGCATATGGGCTTGGTGCAGGAATAGTCCCTGTGAGAAAACCAGGGAAACTTCCATTCCACACAAATAGAATCAGCTACGAGCTGGAATATGGAACTGATAGCCTTGATATTCATAAAGACTCTATAAAAAAAGGTGAAAAAATCCTCATAGTCGATGACCTCCTTGCTACTGGAGGAACAGTTGCAGCTGTCTGTAAGCTTGTAGAACAATTGGAAGGTAAAATCATTGAATTAGCATTTTTGATTGAACTCGGTTTTTTGAAGGGAAGAGATAAATTGAAAGGATATTCTGTTTTTTCCTTAATCAGATTCTAACTGCCACTAACCCAGTTGTGGTACCTAAGTTAGAAAAAATTAATACAGAATTTTAAATTTTTTGGGAGTTCTCTAAAAAATTATGGAGAATTTTTTCAAAAAATAAAAGTATGAATATTATAATTGCGGTAGAAAAAAAGCCACCGCTAAAAACACCTCTGTTGTTTTATCCATCACATCACCTTTCTAATCAAATACCGATTATCCTTGTGGAGGAAAAATCTCTACTGTTAATATTCCTAACACCTTGGCTAAAGCCTCTTCTTCAGATTTTCTCGGTTTGGTATAACCATGAATTATTCTTGATAATCTTGCTTCAGATATACCAACTTCTATAGCTATTTCTCCTTGCGTTTTTCCAGATTTTTTTACAAGATCTTTAAGCTTTGAATTAATGATTAACACCTTCACTTCCTCCGAAAAATATAACTAATTATTTTTTATTCGGAATTTTGTCTATGTTGTTAAGAATTTTTTAAAAAAATTCAAGGAAAATATTTTTGACAATATTCTTTTTATGCTTATATTAAGTTTAAAGAAACTTTCTAAAGTTTCGAAACATTGTCTGCAATGATCAATCAAAATATCAAAAAACTACAAAACAATTTAGAATCTGTTCTAATTGGAAAAAGCGAGTGTGTTAAGTTAATTTTAGTCGGGCTTTTTGCCCAAGGGCATATATTAATAGAAGATGTCCCAGGCGTTGGGAAAACAACACTTGCTCGAGCCATGGCTAAATCAATAGATTGCACCTTTCAGCGGATTCAATTTACTCCGGATCTACTTCCATCTGATATCATTGGTGTATCAATTTATCACCCGCAGAGTGATCGTTTTGTATTTAAACCTGGCCCAATATTTGCAAACATAATACTTGCTGACGAAATAAATCGCGCTACTCCGAGAACCCAAAGCAGTTTATTAGAAGCAATGAATGATACTCAGGCATCTGTTGATGGAGTCACATATAAACTCTCAAAACCTTTCATGGTACTAGCAACTCAAAATCCTATTGAATTTGAAGGGACATATCCTTTGCCAGAATCACAATTGGATAGGTTCTTAATGAAGATACGCATAGGTTATCCAAGTACTGAGGATGAAAAAAGAGTAATAATAAGTCAAAAAATATCCCCTCCTTTGGATTCTCTCTCCTCGGTTTTAAACACTCAGGATATAATTGAAATTCAGGATAAAGTTAAAAAAGTATTGGTTGATGAAAGTTTAGTAGATTATCTTCTGAAAATCTCTAATAAGACAAGAGAGTCAGAGTTTCTCAAACTTGGAGTTAGCCCGAGGGGTTCATTAGCTCTCTTCAGAGGTGCTCAAGCATTAGCTCTCGTTGAAAACCGAGATTATGCCATTCCTGATGACATCAAAAAATTAGCAGTACCTGTTCTATCTCATCGAGTTATAGGAAAATCTTTGATAGGTTCGGGAGACGATTCTGAAGCCTATCAAATTATAGAAGATATTTTACAGGAAGTCCCTGTTCCATTATAAAATTTTTGGTATAACTTAACATCTAACTCCTCTAACTCCTCAAGACATTGCATTTACCGAGAAAATTAAAATTTACTAAAGAAGGAACCCGGTTTGTTATTCTATGTATAGGAATAGGAATTGCAGCAATAAACACCGGACTCAATCTTCTTTTCTTAATTCTTGCAATGATGCTAAGCTCAATAATAATTTCTGGGATTCTATCAGAAATCTCTCTAAGAAAAATATCCGTTAAGCGTTTTCATTCTTCAAGAGGACATGCTGGAGATGAATTAACAATAAAATTTACTATTGAAAATCTAAAAATGTTTCTGCCGTCTTTTTCACTAATAATAAAAGACAAATCCTTTGAAGATCTTTCAGCATACATCACAAAAATTAATGCTAACCAAAAAATCACTTTCCCATGCAAAAAAATATTCTTAAACAGAGGTTTATTCGAACTCAAAGAAATTTTGATTTTAACTCGTTTCCCATTTGGGCTATTTGAAAAATCATCTAAAATCCTTTGCCAATCAAAAATAATAATCTATCCCAGGATAAAACAGATTAATACCGAAACCATTTCATTACCAAAACATTTTCTCCAGTCCCCTTTTAATAATTTGGCCATTAAAAATAGTGATGAGATTTTTCATGGATTAAGAGAATACAGGTTAGGAGATAATCCTAAAAGGATTCACTGGAAAAGTACGGCACGCTTTTTAAAACCAATGATAAAGGAGTTCGAAAAACATCAGGAAAGCAATATAAGTATTCTTTTGGACACCTTCCTTGTAGAAAATAACGATCAGAAACAAAAAGAATTTTTAGAATCAGCCATTTCTTTATGTGCTTCGCTGGCTAATTTTTTCATTTCTAAAAATTACAATATCTTCTTCAGTGCTTATACCCCCCAGTTCACTAAAATTTCCTTTGCCAAAGGTAGGGATCAGCTTTATAGAATATTAGAAACTTTAGCCTTAATAAAACCGAATTCCAGTAAAAATTTTTCTTTCCTTTTAGATGAGCTAAGTGAAAGTCAAATAACCGGTTATGTAATTGCAATCTTATTAAACGTTAATCAAGGAAAGAATAAAATTTCAGCAAAAATCAACCTGCCGGGAACTTTATTACATACAATTAACATCAGGGAACATTCTGTTTTTAATTACTTTAAGATTCATCAAACAGCATGAACTTTTATAAAACCTTTGCATTTTCTTCTTATTTAATGGCTCTGGTCGGAATAATCTCTCTTACCACAGCTGAAGGATCATTATATCTTGTCATTCTCTCTTCTATAGCAATATCCATAGCTTATTATCTTGTTGAACTGAAAAAAAGGGTTTCAATAGGAAAAACTTTTTCAATAATATTTGCTTTGGGAGGAATCTTTTTTTCAGTATTTGACTTTTTGGTTATTTCAAAGTCTTTTGTTCTATCCCTTTCTCATCTCTTATGCATAATCCAAATAATTAAATTTTTTCAAAAAAAAGAGGACAGGGATTATTGGCAGATTTATTTAATAAGTTTTATTCATCTTGTCGTAGCCTCAGCATTAACAACTGATATTTCTTTTTCAATATTTTTTATCACTTACCTCATAGCAAGCATCTGGACATTGACCTTATTCCATTTAAAAAGAGAAGCTGCTGGCAAAGTTTTAGGTAACGAAATTATCAACAAATTCTTTTTTACAAATACTGCTATTGTAACTCTTGTTACTCTTATATTCACTATTGCTATATTTTTAGTATTGCCAAGAATAGGAATTGGATTTTTTAAAAAAAGCCTTAAAAGAGAGAAACTCTTAACAGGTTTCGCAGAAGAAACTGTTCTTGGCGATATAGGACTGATCTTAAAAAACCCTGATATAGTAATGAGGGTAGAACTCTTAATCCCCAAAGGCCCTATTGCAAACAAACTTTTATGGAGAGGAATCGCTTTTGATTATTACACCGGGAAGAAATGGAAGCAAAGCATTTATCAAAAAAAACTTCTCACCTCTGATGCTCGTGGTGTAATCTCCGTCAAAGGAAGTTATTCTGATTCTGTTAAATCACAAAAAGAAAATCTCATTTTGCAACGAATTATTTTGCAAGAAATGAATTCAAACGTCCTGTTTGGTTTAGATCACATCCGTTCCATATCTAACCTTTCAAGCGGGCTAAAGAGAATTTACGTAGACTATACTAATTCAATTTCAACCACTTGGCCTCATTTCCAAATGATAATGTATGATGTTGCATCCTCCACAGAATCAGAATTTATCGAAATTCTGAGCGAGAAAGAATTAAAGCCATATCTCCAATTACCTAAAACCCCTATCAGGATAAAAAATCTCGCAATGAAAATCATAGGAGATGAAAATGATCCTTTTCAAAAGGCAATAAAACTTGAAAGGTACTTAAAATTTAATTATGGCTATACACTTAACCTCAAACGGACTCCAGGTACTGAGCCTATAGAAGATTTTCTCTTCTTCCAGAAAAAGGGACACTGCGAATATTTTGCTTCTTCCATGGTTCTAATTCTCAGAATCTTAGGGATTCCATCTATATATGTTAATGGATTTTCAGGAGGTGAATGGAATGAATTCGGAGCTTATTATCTCATAAGGCAGAAAGACGCCCACTCTTGGGTAGAAGCCTATTTTCCAGATCGCGGATGGGTCAGCTTCGACCCTACACCCTCGACTGGTAATTCTCTTTTTGGAGAAGGAATATGGGGAACATTGTCTCTTTATATGGATTCTTTGCAAATGAAATGGGATTCGTATTTGATAAATTATAATTTTGAAGACCAGAAAAGAGTAGCATTTAAAATGCAAAGACAGATAAAAACCTTACAATCGACAACAGAAAATGTTCTAATAAAGTTAAGAAATTCTTTTTCAATTTTAGCTCAAGTTTTTATAAAAAAAATAAAATATTTCTTGATGCCTTTAACAATAATACTCATTTTATTCATAGCTTTTTTAATAATTATAAAAGCCAGAAAGGAAAATATTTTTAAAAATCTCTTAAAACCTTTAAAAGAAAAGACTAAAATAATTTTTTATAATGATATGTTAAAAATTCTTTCAGATAAGGGATTTAAGAAAAAACCTGAAACTACTCCTCTTGAGTTTGTATCTATAATAAGAGGAGACAAAGGGATTGATTTTAATCAAATTTTTTTAGTCACTGAAAAATTCTACAAAATCAGATATGGTCATAAAGAGCTGCTAAAAAGCGAAGAAACCCTCATTCAGCAGGTACTTAAAAAACTCAGAGGATTAAAATAATAAATCAAGAAAATATTTTTTTATTTTCTTTTATCCATTCTACTAACTTTGTTACACCTTCTTTTGGCGCTATTTTAGGTTCCCACCCTAATTTTCTCTTTGCTTTAGATATATTTGAAATATATACTTTTTGGTCACTTGGTCTCCATTCAGCAAAACTTATGGGACTCCTTTTCCCTGTAGTTTCTTCTAATATATCCAATAATTCTAAAAGAGAGAGAGTTTTTTTGTTCCCTCCTCCGGTATTAAATACTCCATAAGGAATATTACTTTTTAAAAACGTGTCATATATCCTGATCAGATCTTTTACAAAAAGAACATCTCTCACCTGTTTACCATCACCATATATAGTTATTGGCCTATTCATCAAAGTTGCTATTGCAAACCATGATACCCATCCCTGATCTTCAACCCCAAACTGTCTTGTTCCATATATGCATGACATTCTGAAAACACCTATTTTCAGCCCGTATTGATAGGAAAAGTCCTGCATATATATATCCCCTGAGAGCTTAGAACACCCGTATGGAGTATGCTCACAAAGGTCTATAGAAAAATCTTCCGGAATTCCGTGTCTGTATTTATCCTCAAATTTATACCTCTTCTTTTCTTCAAGAACTTTCACTTTATTTACATTATGGCCATAAACCTTGTTAGTTGAGCAGTAAATTATTGACGGCTTTTTCTTAGATCTCCTGGCTAATTCCAATACATTAAATGTACCAATGACATTTACAGAAAAATCAGGCTCCGGGTTAATTACAGACGTTGTAACTGCTGTTTGTGCTGCCGTATGAACAACAATGTCTGCATCTGAACCATTCTTCCTTAAACTTTCAAAATCTCTCACATCTCCCTTTATTAGCTTAATTCTTTTTATTTTTTTCAAATAATTCCAATTGAACTTGGCATTCTTATCATCCTTACCTAATAATTCAGATCTTGAGAGATTATCATAAACTACTACATCATATCCCTTACCCGCAAAATATTCAGCAGCATGACTCCCAATAAAACCAGCTCCACCAGTAATTAAAATTTTACTCATTATTTTTACTTACCTTCCGATATGAAAATCGTTCGTAGTTA
>Ga0209211_10011868_pt1 | contig 11065 bp, 9 predicted proteins | sample RifGroA2_FD_183992 | JGI IMG/M metagenome (GOLD analysis project Ga0209211, IMG submission 183992) | Groundwater microbial communities from Rifle, Colorado, USA - Groundwater A2 (SPAdes) (version 2) | ecosystem: Environmental > Aquatic > Deep subsurface > Groundwater | place: Rifle, Colorado...
AACAGATCGGCGACCCCGCCACCAGCAAAGGCCCGGTCGAGCGCAAGGTGGTGCGCATCGTCACCCCCGGCACGGTCACCGACTCCGCGTTGCTGGAAGAGAAACGCGACTGCCTGCTGCTGGCCATCTCCACTCCTCCCCTGACAAGGGGAGGCCGGGAGGGGTTAGGGAGGCCGGGAGGGGTTAGGGTGGGATTGGCATGGCTGAACCTCGCCTCCGGCCAATTTTTCGTCTGCGAGACCTCCGCCGACAACCTGCCCGCCGAACTCGAACGCCTGCAACCTTCCGAAATCCTGCACGCCGAAAACGCCGCCCCGCAAATCAATAGCCACGCCGCTCTGAAATCCCTGCCCGACTGGCATTTCGAGCTGGAAACCGCGCGCCGCACGCTGTGCCAGCAATTCGCCACACTCGACCTCGCCGGCTTCGGCTGCGACGATTTCAGCGTGGGGCTGGAAGCGGCGGGCGCACTGCTCGGCTACGCCAGGCTCACGCAGGGCCAAGCCATCAGCCACATCCGCAGTGTGCAGGTATACAGCGCCGATCGCTACGTGCGCATGGATGCCGCGACCCGGCGCAATCTGGAAATTACCCAGACCCTGCGCGGCGAGCCCGCCCCCACCCTGCTCTCCCTGCTCGACACCTGCGCGACCAACATGGGCAGCCGTTTGCTGGCGAACTGGCTGCACCACCCGCTGCGCGACCGCGCGGTGCTGGGGGCAAGACTGGATGCGGTGGAACAACTAGGCACCTCAACCCCTAACTCCTCCCCTGACAAGGGGAGGTCGGGAGGGGTTTATCGCACCATCCACGACCACCTCAAACCCTGCGTCGACGTGGAGCGCATCACCGCCCGCATCGCCCTGCGCAGCTCGCGCCCGCGCGACCTCTCCGGCCTGCGCGATACCCTGCTGCCCCTGCCGCAACTGCAAACCGCACTTGGAGGTCGGGTTTCAACCCGACACGACAATAATGATGTCGGGTTGAGAGCGGAAGGGTCGCTGCGTAGCAGCGGGGAACCCACCGGCCTCCTTCTTGCGGGGAAACCCGACCTACAAAACCACTCGCTGATCGCCAGTCTTGCCGACGCGTTACAAGCCGACATCTCCTTGGTCGAGTTGCTGCAAAAAACCATCAAACCCGAACCCTCCTCCGTGCTGCGCGAAGGCGGCGTGATCGCCGATGGCTTCGACGCAGAACTGGACGAGCTGCGCGGCATCCAGACCAACTGCGGCGACTTCCTGCTGGCGCTGGAAGCGCGCGAACGCGCGCGCACCGGCATCGCCACGCTGAAAGTGGAATACAACCGCGTACACGGTTTCTACATCGAGGTGACGCATGTGCAGAGCGCCAACGTGCCGGACGACTACCGCCGCCGCCAGACGCTGAAGAACGCTGAGCGCTACATCACGCCGGAACTCAAGACCTTCGAGGACAAGGCACTGTCCGCCAACGACCGCGCGCTGGCGCGCGAGAAATTCCTCTACGAGCAACTACTCGACCAGCTCGCGCCGTTCATCCCGCAACTGCAACGCATCGCCGCCGCCATCGCCGAACTCGACGTGCTCGCCACTTTTGCCGAGCGCGCCGCCACGCTGAATTTCAGCGCGCCGCAGTTCAGCGACGACGCGCAAATCAACATCATCAAAGGCCGTCATCCGGTGGTGGAAGCACAAGTCCTAGAAAATGGACAAAGTCCCTTCATCGCCAACGACACCGGCCTGCATGCCGCACGCAAGATGCTGCTGATCACCGGCCCGAACATGGGCGGCAAATCCACCTACATGCGCCAGGTCGCGCTGATCGCGCTGCTCGCACATGTCGGCTGTTTCGTTCCCGCACAAACAGCAACGCTCGGCGAGATCGACCAGATATTCACGCGCATCGGCGCATCCGACGACCTCGCCAGCGGACGCTCCACCTTCATGGTCGAGATGACCGAGGCTGCCAACATCCTGCACAATGCCACCGAAAAAAGCCTGGTGCTGGTGGACGAGATCGGGCGCGGCACCTCCACCTTCGACGGCCTCGCGCTGGCCTACGCCATCGCGCGCCACCTGCTGGAAAAGAACCGCAGCTACACCCTGTTCGCCACGCACTACTTCGAACTGACCCGGCTCGCCGAAGAATTCGCGCAGCTCGCCAACGTGCATCTGGCCGCCATCGAGCACCAGCACAGCATCGTGTTCCTGCACTCGGTAAATGAGGGGGCGGCCAGCCAGAGCTACGGCCTGCAAGTCGCCGCGCTGGCAGGTGTGCCCAACGATGTCATCAAAACGGCGAAGAAACAACTGCGCAAGCTGGAACAGAACAGCGCCGCGCAGAATCCGCAGGGCGACCTGTTCGACCGAAGACCGGAGATACCGGAACCGGAAGAGCATCCGCTGCTGAAGTCACTGCGCGAAATGCAGCCGGATGAATTGAGTCCGAAGGAAGCGCTGGAGAGGATTTATCAGTTGAAGAAGCTGGTGTAGCAATCGAAACAATGATCATTCCCCCTCTCAAAACCATGAATGAATCAGCTACCTCTCTAGAAGGGATGTCCGACACGGGTCAGTTCGAGTTACTGGCAACCGCAGTATTGCGTCGTGCCCATCCAAACTGCACAAATTTGATTCACACCGGAATCAATGCTGAAGGAAAGCCGATTAGATCTCCAATCGACGGAATTACCCTGATACCGGGAAGCTCACCTCCCCGTTTCGTTATGATTCAACATACAACCGACGCGCGTACCAAATTGCGTGGGAAATGGATGGGTGATGGAGAAGACATCGCCAAGGCGGCTACTCTAATCAATCAAGAACGCCAACGTGCCCCAGAAGCACAGCTGACGCTCATCTTGACCACGAATCGAATCCCGAACGAAGACGTTTTTAGAGACGCGCATACATTTGCAAATTCATTAGATATTGATCTGGACATCTGGGATCGTTCCCGTTTGTCTGATTTTCTGGATAACACACCGGATGGACAATGGCTTCGGCACATCTATCTCGGCATAAGCCAGGAACGTCTTTCGTTCGATTTGCTTGCAGCGATATCTGAACAAAGTGCAAATTCATTTCAAGCAACACTACTTGACACACCAGAAGCTTGGATTGACCGAAAACTCGACACCGCCATTCAATCCAGAATCGAGGACGGCAACAACATATCATTCATAGTAATGCCCTCCGGGATGGGTAAATCAACCGCGTTGTCTCGGCTCTTCTCTCGCTGGATCACAAATAGCAACATCGGTCTATGGATACCAGCGGAGGTTCTCCAAGATGCTCACACGCTTGACCAAGCAATTGATGTTGTATTACACACATACTCGCCTAAACTGGAAAATAATGCGGGAGCGTTATCCAGAACATTTGGTTCACGTGAGAGACCTTTGCTACTGCTTGTTGACGACATCAACCGTAGCTCCCAACCCGCAGCCCTTCTTGAACGGCTCACGGCCTGGTGCGCATCTATTAGCCCCTCTAATAGCAGTGCTGCGTCTCAACCCAGCGCGATCCGCATCCTCTGCCCTGTCTGGCCTCAGACCCTTGAGCAAATCCCAGAGCATGTGCGACGCACTGTGGAATCTTGCGCGGTGGTACACGGCTCGTTTAGCAACGCAGAGGCAATTGAAGCGGTTCTAAGTCGTGCAGCGATAGCAGAGATACCGCTCTCTCGTATGCGTGCATCTGAAATTGCTACCGCACTCGGAAACGATCCTCTACTCATCGCAATCGCATCACCAGAAACCAGCGCAGGCCTATCGGCTGCGTCGGTTATACCAACCTTTATTTCCCAACAAATTGCGGCGTGTTCAGCGTCGTCGCAGGGAAGCTTCATCGCTGGCGACTACCATCGGGCACTCAGCGAATTAGCATGGGAAATACTGGTACGCCATAATCTACTGCCCCGCTGGGATGAAATTCTCGAATGGTTCAGGAATAGGACTGAAATACTTGATCCCTTGCGAAATCTAACCCGACAACGCACCCTCTGCCACACTGAAGGCGATGATCAAAGTGCTGTTTTCGTATTCCGGCATGATCGTATCCGCAACGCAATGCTGGCAATCGCTTTGAATCGAAGAATGGTGTTGGATAGACTTCCTGACGAGGTACTTTCCGAACCTTACTACGCGGATGTTTTAGGGCAGGCGCTTGTAGGAGATAATCTTCCTCAGACTTGGATTGAACGGTTAAAGCATCGCAATCCGCTGGCACTGTTTTATGCTCTGCGAATGTTTGAAGAACCCTCGACGGATTTTGAGCACGCGATCACTTCAGCAATACTTTCCTGGCTGGATACACCAGAGGCGATGAATAGGAGCACCGAGCAGATGCAATGGGCTATGCATGCCGTGCTGGCAGAGATTGATTCACCTGCAACACTTCAAGTTGCTTCACGTTTCCAGCAAACGGGATGGAGCCTGGATTACGCCAAGTTCCGCAACGGCGACCTCTTACGAGGTGCCGCAGTCTGCTACTCACTTGATCCTCACTGTAATGCTCCTTATCGAGATGCGCTGATTCAGCACGTCATTGAGCGTGATTCAGCTCTTATAGAGAAGCTAGGCGCACAACTGATCGCCCCGGAGCTAACATCCAAGCAACGCACTGGATCGCTATACCTGGCGGGTTTTATCGCCGACCCTGATTTAGGCAACGCCATCGCAAGTTGCTGGCAATTGTTTGGGAATACGCCAGATAATCTTGCTGCGTTTGTCTGGGCCGCATGTCAGTGTTCAGATGAGCACCCTGATCGCATTCTTGATCCAATATTTGGATATTGGGCCAGCTTGCCGGAAAGAGATGAAAACGACAAAAACAAGCCTCATCGTAATCTGGTTTACGACCATGGTGTTCAATGGGGTTTCGCTCGTCTTGTGCCCACTGGCTCGCTGCAACACCTAATTGCTAAAGCAAAACAGGAAGAGCTTCGCTGGCCAATTACATTTCTCATTGAGCATGTTGATCACCCTGATGCCGTTGCATTTATAGCAGGTGAGCGAGCTCGCATCGCACACGAAATAGAAGGCTCAGGCAAATTTTCTCCATGGCTTTCAATTGGCTCAACAAGTTTAGATAGACGAAATTACTCGCTTAGCGCCCGTTCACGGGAGCGCTTGAGACAAATCTGGGAAGCAGAAAATGCCGATGCACACTTGCGAGAACGCGCTTTTGAACTATGGGCAATAAATGCAAAGCAGGAAGAAATATCGATTTTGCCGAATCCTCTTCCAATAGAAAAAATGTGCGATCGATTACTTCAGTTGAGAATTCGACTTGGTGATTTGACAGCCATCCCAGAATTTAGGCAAAAACTTCGAACTGCTAAACATCCAGCTTACTGGTGGCAATTTGCTCGGGATTTTTGGTGTCCTGAACTATTGGAGCAGCTTGATGAAGAGCTTACCCGCAGGGGAGAGAGTATAAATCCAACATGGGTCATGTCCGAGTATGAGACTGATTGGATCACATCCGATCTCATCATGAAAATATCATCAAGTGATGCAGAAAAACTGCTCGTCAAACATTGGCCGCATCTACGATATGACGATCACTTCGTTCAGGCTGCTTTGTTCGTCGCAACACCTCGAAGTCTTGCACTTGCTGATAAGAGCATTCGAGAATGCCCCACCCCCGCCAAACTTCTCGAATATCTGGATCATCGGTGGAGCATTGGCGGCACAGAACAACGAGATCGCCTAACCAATGCTCGCCTAAATGCGATTGAACCCTATCTCGACCTTTTCAGCGAATCGACCATTCACAGTCTATGGGTGGCATGCAATGTACACGCCTTCCACGAATGGCGGCGCCGACATCTCGATCACCGCCTCACGCAGCAATGGAGCGGTAGATGTGGCATTAACGACTTGGCGCTATTTGCGGAACTCGACCAGTTTGCGCTGGATGCTAACCGTGGTTGGCCTGACTTCTGGCTCGAACAATTCGATAAGCGCGGCGACCCACCTGATCGCGCGCTCAACACCGTCAAAGAGTGGCTCGCAGCACGACGTACTCTATCGGCCCTACAGATAACGGCAAAATGCATAGCACTACGCGGTCAGCGATCTGACTTGGGAATTCTGGATATACCTGAAGCGCCGACCGGTGCGGAAGCAGATGAGATCAGATCGGATACCCGCTTCGCTGTTTTCAGGCGTTCGATAGTGTAACAAGCCAACATACTCAGCTTCGCGCCAACTAAATCGAACCAATAGGGTCAGCGTCGAATTGATTCCAACTACGCCCAAGCCCGCGTCAGCAACTCATCCATCGCGCCGGCAACGAGCTATTGGGGTCGGGTTCGCATTTGTTTTCAGTTGGGTGCGTACTGCGTTCTCTTCAGTTGCCCTCCCCTCCGCTCCGGTGTAAATTGCTCTCACACCTTCGGTCAAGGATTTACCAAATGAGCACCGCTACCGTCACCAGAGATTACAAGATCACGCTACCCAAAGAAATACGTGAGTCAATGCACCTTCAGCCCGGCCAGGAGTTCGAACTGATTCAGAATGGTTCGGGCATTCAGATTGTTCCCACAGCCAATAGGCTCAGCGTCACATTGCCTATGCCGCCACGTAAAAAAGGCGGCATAATAAGCGCACATAATTCCGATTGCTGATTCGGTACGACCATGAAACCTTCCGAAGCACTCCACGCACACCGCGCTGATATTCGCCGTGTGATTGAGCAAAGCAGAATGCGCAACCCCCGCGTATTCGGTTCTGCTGCACGGAGAGGACAACGGCAACAGCGACCTCGACCTTCTGGTTGATCCGCTTCCCGGCGCAACGCTGTTTGATCTGGGCGCCGTTCAGTTCGAGCTGGAGCAATTGCTCGGCGTGTCGGTCGATGTGCTCACGCCCGGCGATCTGCCTGCCAAGTTTCGCGACCAGATACTAAAGGAGGCTGCGCTGGTATGAGCACCGGTCAGCCGTTGCGCTACAACGACTACCTCGACCACATGCTTGAAGCCATCGGGCTTATCCGCAGCTATGTGGAAGGTTTTTCCAAGGAAGATTTTCTGGCCGACAGGCGCACCCAGCAGGCGGTTATTCTAAACATCGTGGTTATCGGCGAAGCCGCAACCAAGCTGGCTGATGAATATCCGGAATTCGTCGCCCGCTATCCGGAAGTGCAATGGAAAAGCATGCGCGGAATGCGCAATCGTATGGCGCACGGCTACTTCGATATCAATCTGGACATCGTCTGGGACACGATACGGCAATCCATTCCCGTTCTTGCGCAGCAAATCCAGAAGATTAGACAAAATCAAAGCTAAAGCACTGCGTAGAGGATGGCTCCCCGCTGTATTCTTATATTCTGGAGTTCAAGGGCTTCGCATTTTTTACACCGTACAGCGCATCTACTGTCTTCACTGTACTTAGCATCCTACATGCTTGAATTCACTAACTCCGAGGCCTAGAATGAACCGCAAGGATATGGCGATTGTCTTATTCCGTCTATCTTGTTCTTTCACTAATGAAGGAGACGATCATGAACACTGCAGACCTGATTATTCATGTGCATCCGGAGTTGGATGCGGAAGCGAGAAAGGAACTGGAAAGAAAGTTGATGGGGCATGTTGGAGTCGATTGTGCGGAATTCGACCATCATTCCCACCACCACTCTTTGATGGTGAAATATGACCCAGACGAAGTCGAGGGGATGGAGTTACTGCAGATGGTGCGTAAACTCGATCCGGCTGCAACGATGGTGGGGATGTAATTTCGGCCAGTACCAAGACTCAGCAAGATTAACAGTCTTAAGCTCAATTTTTTGAGCATCAGTTGAAGCCCGCATCTGCGGGCTTCGATTTAAAGCGCCAGGCAATGACAATCAACTGGGTACGCACGGAATTATTCGACCGGCCCGAAGGCTCGCTTCCGAAAATTGAAAGTGCAAGACTCGAATTGACGCATCATTCTCTCCAACCCCCACACACCAATGGAGGCTGCCATGAAAAATTTGTTTCTCTTCGTCGCCCTGTTCTGTTTGAGCACTTCTGCTGCACTCGCCGCCATGCAAGGCAAGGAGGTGAGCTATTCCGCCGACGGCACGACGCTGAAAGGCTGGCTCGCCTGGGACGATGCGGCAAAGGGCAAGCGCCCGGCGGTGCTGGTGGTGCATGAATGGTGGGGGCATAACGCCTACACAAGGAAGCGCGCCAACATGCTGGCGGAGCTGGGCTATGTGGCGCTGGCGGTGGATATGTTCGGCGACGGCAAGCAGGCGCAGCACCCGGACGATGCGGGCAAGTTCGCCGGCGAGGTGGCGAAGAACAGGCCGCTGGCGAAAGCGCGCTTCGCGGCAGCGATGCAGTTGCTGCGCGAACAGCGCAATGTGGATGGCGGCAAGCTGGCCGCGGTCGGCTATTGTTTCGGCGGCTCGCTGGTGCTGAACATGGCGCGCGAGGGCGAAGACCTGAAAGGGGTGGCGAGCTTCCACGGCGGCCTCGCCACCGACGCTCCCGCGCAGCCCGGCAAGGTGAAAGCGCAGGTGCGCGTGTTCACCGGCGCGGACGACAAGATGATTCCCGCTGCGCAGGTGGATGCGTTCAGACAGGAGATGGAGAAGGCGGGCGTGAACTACAAGGTGGTGGCGTATCCGGGTGCGCTGCATAGCTTCACCAACCCGGATGCGGACGAGTACGCGAAGAAATTCGGCATGCCGGTCGCCTACCATGCAGAAGCGGACAAGGATTCCTGGGCGCAGTTGCAGGTCTTTCTCGCCGGCATCTTCAAGCCGTAACGGTGTGCGTGCCGGAAAAATTGCGCCGATCCGAAAAGCTGGTGTAGCATCCGGCAATCCAATTTCCCAAGCAATAACCCCGATGAATAACACAATGCCCACAGAAGAGGACGTTCTATCCGTCCTGCGCAGCGTTATCGACCCCGAGGTCGGCATGAACATTGTCGAACTCGGACTGGTGTACAACGTGGACATCACGGATAGAAAGCTGCAAGTCGATATCACCATGACCACGCCGGCTTGTCCGATGATCGAGATGATTCTCGAAGATGCGCAGGCTACGCTGAAGGCGCTCGCGCCCAAAGATGCCGAAATCGAGCTCAACCTCGTCTGGGAACCGCCGTGGTCTCCGGACATGATGACCGGGTATGCGCGCCAGCATTTCGGCTGGGACGAGTCCGCCGGCCAGGCCGAATAAACAACCGATCAGGAAAACACCATGAGTGGAAACAAGGCCACGCGCCCCGGCGACCTGGGCGTTCCGTTTCGCCTGCCCCTGCTGATTATGGGCTTCATCTCGCTGGCGACCGGGGTGGGGACGGGGTTGCTGCGCCTGGGCTGGAACTTGCCGTTTCCCCCGGCTGAATTGGCGCTGCTGCACGGCCCGTTGATGCTGTCGGGATTCCTCGGTACCGTCATCGGGCTGGAGCGCGCGGTCGCACTGGGCCGCCGCTGGGCATATGCCGGTCCGCTGCTGACCGGTCTGGGCGGACTCGGTATTCTGTTCGGATTGCCGCCATCTGTCGGTGCCGTCGCCATCACCTGCGGCAGCATTGTGCTGCTCACGGGTTCGGTGCTGATCACGCAACGCCAGCGCGAACTGTTCATGGTCACCATGACGCTGGGCGCGGCAAGCTGGCTGGCGGGCAACCTGCTGTGGCTGTCCGGCTCGCCGCTGAGCGCAGTGGTGGCGCTGTGGGCCAATTTCCTGATTTTGACCATTGCCGGGGAGCGTCTCGAACTGTCCCGCTTTCTGCCGCCTTCCCCCGTCGCCAGGCAGGTTTTCAAGGCCATCCTCGCGATGTTGCTGGCAGGCAGCGTGATGATCCTGATGTCCATGGGAACGTATCTTTATGGGGCGGGGTTGCTCGCCCTCGCATTGTGGCTGTTGCGCCAGGACATCGCGCGCCGCACGGTAAAAGAGCGGGGGCTGACCCGCTTCATCGCGGTCTGCCTGCTCTCCGGTTACGCCTGGCTTGCCATCGGAGGCCTGACGCTGCTGGCTGCCGGCGGACTGACGGGTGCGGCCTATGATGCGGTGCTGCACGCCATTCTGATCGGCTTCGTATTCTCGATGGTATTCGGCCATGCGCCGATTATTTTTCCTTCGGTAGTGCGGGTAAAGATGCCCTACCACTGGACGTTCTATCTGCCGCTGCTGGCACTGCATGCCTCGTTGATCGTGCGTCTGTGCGGCGGCGCGCTCGATCTGCCAGAGCTGCGCAGCCTGGGCGGATTACTGAATGCGGCGGCGCTGGGCTTGTTCATCCTGAGCACTATCAGCAGCGTGATTCGCGGGAAAAGTCAGAAGCAATCCGCTCACTAACAGGAGATGGCGTTGCTGCTAAGCCGCTTTCCCCGCAGCGGCAATAGCTGAAATCTTGCCGAGTGCTTCGGTCAACCCTTTGACTTTGGATTCCAGTTCATCCGATTTTTTGGCTTTGGCTTCCAGCACGGAAATTTCTTTTGCCTGGGCTTCCAGCACGGCCATTTTCTTTGCCAGCTCGGCCGTTTTCGCCTGTTCCTGTTTGAGGCTTGCCTGCAGCTGTTCGATGGTTTTCAGGTGTTCGATCGTTTTCTTCTTCTCTTCTTCAAGCAGCGCGCTTTTCTTTACCAGTTCCAAAGCGTTGTTTTGCTCTTCGGTGAGGTTGTTCTGCGGAACGATGCCCGCTTTGCCGGAATAAGCGCTGATTTTGACCGTCGTTTCGTCCGCATCTGTCATGGTAGGCCTCTCGTGATCATGAAAAAATTCAGGGAACCGCGCGGCACGCAATCCATGTCCGCCGCATATTTCTGAAAAAAGTATAGCATGCCGTCCGACAATTCCTTGCAAGCGAAAGTTGCAGGCTCAAGTTATTTTGAGGGCCGTGCAAAGTCCGCATTCGCGGCTTTTTTCAATTTAGGTTATCGTCCGTCTATCCATAATGGAGGGCAGGAATGAAGCAACGCGTATTGATCCTTGGCTACGGCAAAATGGGGCATGCCATGGAGTATCTGCTGGCGGCGCGGCACGATGTGCGCATCTGGAACATGGGCGTGGTGGTGAAAGGCAGCCATGCGACGCTGGAGGAGGAGGTTGCCGAGGCGCAGGTAATCCTGTT
>Ga0209211_10011869_pt1 | contig 11064 bp, 10 predicted proteins | sample RifGroA2_FD_183992 | JGI IMG/M metagenome (GOLD analysis project Ga0209211, IMG submission 183992) | Groundwater microbial communities from Rifle, Colorado, USA - Groundwater A2 (SPAdes) (version 2) | ecosystem: Environmental > Aquatic > Deep subsurface > Groundwater | place: Rifle, Colorado...
CCGATTGAGCTTTACAACCGACATCGCGGAAGTATTGCCGGAAAGCCAAATCGTTTTCTCCGCCGTCGCGACTCCGCCGGGGGAAGGATACAAGGCGGACTTGCGCGCGGTTTTTAAAGTCGCGGAAACTGTCGCGAAAATCGCGGACCATGATCTGGTATTCGTAAACAAGTCGACTGTACCCGTGGGCACCGGAAAAAAATGCGAAGAATTAATCGTGAATATTCTCAAAGACCGCAAAGTAAATTACAAAATACCGGTCGTTTCTAATCCGGAATTCCTGCGTGAAGGAATGGCGGTGAACGACACGTTGATGCCGGACCGAGTCGTGGTTGGGATCAATTCTGACGAATGGGCGCGAAAACTTATGGAAGAGCTTTACAAGCCTATCACGAGGGTCGGGAAACCGCTTGTATTCATGAGTCGCGAGAGCTCCGAGATAGTCAAATACGCTTCAAACGCCTTTCTTGCTTCAAAAATAAGCTTCATAAACATGCTTACCGAACTTGCGGAAAAAACCGGAGCGGATATCCGGGACATATCGCAGGGCATGGGGCTCGACGGCCGCATAGGACCGAGATTCCTGCACGCGGGAATAGGCTACGGAGGAAGCTGTTTCCCCAAAGACGTAAAAGCGCTACTCGCAACCGCAAAGGAACTGGATGTTCCGATGGAAATAATCGAGGCAACCGACAAGATCAATGCGAGACAAAGAAAAAGATTTTTCAAACAAATACTTACTCTGTTTCCGAAGAATGCGAATTTCGGAGTACTCGGATTAAGCTTCAAGCCGAAAACTGATGACATGCGCGAGGCTCCGAGTTTGGATCTGGTCGCGGAACTGATTGAAACCGGACACAAAGTGAAAACATTTGATCCGGCGGCAATGGGAGTCGCGAAGCTGTTGCTGCCGAAGGAAGTCCAATACTGCAAGAACCCGTACGAAGCGGCCCAGGACGCGGATGCGGTTATAGTGCTTACGGAATGGGACGAGTTCAGAGGTATTGATTTGCACAAACTAAAAGAAACAATGCGCGGTAACGATTTATTTGATGGTAGAAACATATACGAGCCGAACGAAGTACGCGAAGCGGGACTGCAGTATCATGGGATAGGGATCGGGTAAACGTTTACTCGTTTCTCGTTTGCTCGTTTGCTCGTTATTCATGTAGATTTATATTCCGAATTTTGTTTAATTTAACGAGTAAACGAGTAAACTAGTAAACACGCGAACGAATCTTATTTGTTTTATGAAAATATTAGTAACCGGTGCCGCCGGTTTTATAGGCTTCTTTGTCTCAAAAGCCCTCCTTGAACGCGGGGACGAAGTGGTCGGATTGGATAACTTCAATCCCTACTACGACCCTAAGCTCAAAGAGGCGCGTGCAGCCAAGCTTGAAAGCAGGAATGGCTTCCGAATGATACGAGGCGATATAACCGACCGCAAAACCGTGCGAAACGCGATGCGAGGGGTCGATCGCGTTTGCCATCTTGCGGCTCTCGCCGGAGTCCGATATTCGCTGAAACACCCAGACGAATACATCTCAAACAACATAAACGGCTTTTTTGAAATTATTGATGAAGCGAAAAAACAGGAAATCCCCGGCTTGATTTATGCTTCATCGAGCTCCGTTTACGGAGGAAATTCCACCATGCCCGCGAAGGAAACCGATCGAACGGACGATCAGCTCGCGCTTTACGGAATGACGAAAAAAGACAATGAATTGATGGCGCACACGTACCATAAACTGTTTGGAATCCCTGTTGCGGGCTTAAGATTTTTCACAGTTTACGGCCCTCTGGGCAGGCCGGACATGGCGCTTTTCCTTTTTACTGACGCCATTTTAAAAGGCAAGCCGATTGATGTGTTCGGCGAAGGAAAAATGCAGAGGGATTTCACTTACATAGATGATATTGTCTCCGGAATCGTATCTGCGATAGATAAAAATTATGGCGAAGAAATATTCAATTTAGGTTCAGGACGCAAAGAAGAACTGATGGACTTCATCGCTCTGATAGAAAAATCCTGCGGAAAAGAAGCTAAAAAGAAATTCCTGCCCATGCAACCTGGCGACGTCCGAGCATCTCTATCTGATATTTCAAAAGCGAAGGAAATGCTTGGCTATGAACCGAAAACTTCAATCGCAGAGGGGGTACCGAGGTTTGTGGAGTGGTTTCGCAAGTATTATGAAATTTAAAATTCAAAATTCAAAATTCAAAATTAATTACTTGCCTTTTGAAGATTGGCTTTTGTTGTTTTAATGATAGACGTCAATAAAGCAATTATTTCTAGCGATTCGTCAAATAATAATTTGACTCCATTTTTTGTTTCATAACCACTGTCACAAATAATTAAAATCCAAAATTTACTTTCGTATGCTTCTTTTAGTGCAATAGAAAGTTTATGTATAAAATCCAATTTACTCTCCGCATGAAGAGCCTCTTGAATATTTGCTCCAACACTTGTTCCTGATTTCATCAGTTGTTTACTTAATACATACTCATGTTTTTCTTCAATGAATCTTTTGCAAAACACTGCAATATGCAATGCATACCTGTAAGATTTTTCTTCCAATATATTTTTGCTAAGCATAGCTTTTAACTATTGCCCAAAACATACAATAGGTCAAGCTATTTGTAACCATTCATAATTTTGAATTTTGAATTTTGAATTTGTTTTATTTCTTCCAGGTAAATATCCTATTAACAGAGTAATTCCAAATTACTGCCGTAACTGCGCCAATAAACACCGCGGGCAATTCCGCCCATCCTGAAGAATATAGAAATGTGCTAACGGCCCAATTGGCTGCCGCTCCAAACGCGCACGCGGCGTTAAACTTCAAAAATCCGGTCAGCGCGGACATTCCTTTGAGCTTTTGATGCGCAAATGTCCATGCATTATTTAGAATGTAATTAAAAACAATAGCTGTTTCGGTGGCGCCTAAAACCGCGACTGAAAATCCGGCAATCGTCTGGTCTCCTCCGCCAAGCAATATTCCGGCGATAAAAAGATAGGCGCTCATGTGCACGCCGATCCCGAGTGTTCCGACAATGCAATACTGGACGAATGTAAGAGGAATAAAACGGCCTATCGTAACATCGTAAAGATACTCAAGAAAATCAACCTGCACTCTCCAATTAAGTTTGCTTTTTCCGTGCATTCTCAATCCAAATGTAAACGGAATTTCTTTCGCAGCCGTTCCTTTGGGAGCATGAACAAGAAGATCAAGAAGAATTTTGAACCCCTTGGGATTAAGCTTTTCCAGAGAAGCTTCAAAAACTTTCCGATCAACGGCGAAAAATCCGCTCATAGGATCGGTTACTTTTACTCTGCAAACCATAATAGCCATCTTTGTCGCCGTTCTGCTTATGAATTTCCTTTTTTCATCCCATGCGCCAGTACTGCCGCCCTTCATATAACGCGAACCTATCGCGAAACCGTTCCCTTCTTTAACCGCATTATAAAGTTTTGGCAAAAGCTCCATATCATGCTGGCCGTCTGCATCCATCACCGCGAGCACGTCGCCTTTCGCGTAAAGAAACCCGTCAATTACGGCGGATGACAGTCCTTTTTTATCAATTCTCCGGATTACGCGGATGTTTGCCATGTTCTTGGAAATATCCAAAGCAATCTGCGCCGTACCATCAGGAGAGTCGTCATCAACAATTATTATTTCATGATCAATCCCCACAAGCTTCTCGCAAAGATCCCGTATGAGCCCCGGAATATTTTCGGCCTCGTTATATGTTGGAATTATCAGTGAAAACATATCTTCGCATTAAAATTTTTAAGTCGCTGGCATCCGTTTTGCACCTATTATAAGCGGTTTATCTGTAGTATGACCACATTGTTTACCGATAAATTGACAAGCTGACATGGCATACTAACATTGCTTATGCTTTTCTCCACTTAAAAATGCCAGATGCTTTAGCCGAAGAAACATTCCTTATACAGACAGGGGAGGCCCCTCATCCGTGCCCCGGCGAACTATTGGAGCGCATATTGGACCAATACAGAGGATATTTAAATTTGATTCTTGTATTGGAATATTCCGCTAACGGAATCCCGACGATTAAAATCGCTAAAGGATCTTCGCTGGATGATGTAAGAATGTCGCTTGAAAAAATAGCGCATGACAACGGAGTGCGCATAGAAGCTCAAATAAAAATCGCCGGCTGACACGGCAATCAGCGAATATTGGTATAATGCCGCAATGAGGCGGCCAAACGCGGTTACCATTTGCGCATTGCTGGCAGTAATATTAAGCATTCCTTCGGCGATGAGAATCCCGCTGATGATTAATTTTCTAGACCCCGAGGTGCGCGCCATGTCCCCGCTCGCAATTGAAGAATTGAGAATAAAGGGAATATGGATGGTTAACGCTGATTTGAAATCGATAACAAAGGAAGGTGGCAAAACATGCTTTAACTGGGAACACCAGTACGAATCGAGGTCGATGACTAAAACAGTTGAATTTATTACAACATGCTTATGATGTTTAATTTCAAATGTCACAAGTCACAGGTCGCAGGTCGCAGGTCTTGTCACATGTCGCAGGTCACAGGTCACAGAACTTGCGACTTGCGACTTGCGACTTGCGACAAATCATGTGACATGCGACATGTGACATGTGACGCATTCCTGTACATACTAATTCTCCTAGGCATTTCCCTGCGCTTTATCGACCTTTCCGTTCCCGACTTCGCAACCGATGAAGCGCAATTCGCGCTCTTTGCCTCCGCCGCCCAGCCGCCTGCCGGCATGTGGCTATTCTGGCTTTCTCAAGCTGTTTTCGGACAAACAATTTTAGCAACACGCGCGGTATCGGCGCTACTGGGAATTTTAACGATATTATTGATTTACCTCTCATCACGAACATTCCTTAACAAAGAGGCTTCGCTCATCATCGCGGCAATCGCGTCCGTATTCCCGCCTCATGTCATTTTTTCCCGCCTTGCGTATTTAAGTTCTCCACTGATATTCGCGTGGGCACTGCTCCTGTTTGTTTTTTTAAAAGCCCAAAAAAATCCACGTTGGCTCGTCCCCTTGTTCCTCTCAAGCGTCTTCGCGACTTTCGTAAAAACACAAGGTTTGCTCCTGCCACTTTTGTTGATAATCGGGATATTAATCAATTGCATAATTCAATCAAAGAAAACATCTACTGCGCTACTGCGCTACTGCGCTAAATCTCAATTGTCAATTATCTCTGTCCTCTTCTTCAGCTTAATCCCAATCACATTTTACATCTTAACCAGCCCCGGAATCCTCGCCACCCTTTCCCTCTACGGAGGAAACATGTACGGAATTTCCGGATTCTTAGAACGCATCAAAACACTGCTTTTGCTCTGGTGGAACCTGACTCCGCTGTTCTGCTTCTTGATCTTTCTAAGCATATTTTCCAGCTTACGCTGCATGTTTACATTTATACGTAAGAATTTCTCAGAAAAACAATCCTACTGCGCTACTGCGCTACTGCGCTATTTTGCCAATTCTCAATTTCCTCTTCCGGTTTTCCTCCTCATCCTCATCTCCTTCTCAACCGGCCTCCTGCTCGGCCCTTCCCATGAATATTACGCGGCTGATTTGGTGTTCTTCTCAATTCCAATCGGAATATATCTTGCAAAATGGCCTTCGCTGTGGAGAAATGCAGTTTTACTGCTTGCCGCCTCGACGACATTTTTGCTTGCGTCTCCGAGAAATATTTTAATTACGCCCTACACTCACTATTTGTTCAAAGAAGAAGGATACTGGAACACGCATGCGGAGAAAATAAACGAAGTATTGAAAAACGAAGACCGCATAATCGTTTTGGGATCCCCCGGCCACCACATACGCTGGTATCTGAATCCGGAAGTATTGGTTGGAAAAGATATGGATATTTACAATCGAACAGGAACATTTTTGCTGTTGGACAAAAATGAAACAGCGAAATTCACCGGCGCGGAAACAATGTATGAGGATGAGAAATTAACAATAATTAAATCCCAAAACACAAATCTCAAATCCCAAAAAATCCTAAAATCTAAATCATAAATCCCAAGGAATTGTTTAAAGTTGTTGGGTTTTAGGATTTTTGTTTTGGGATTTTTTGTGTTTTGTGTTTTGGGATTTGGGTTTTTCGGCATAACATGTACCTAAGCATGAAGATCCTCGTCACCGGTTCCTCCGGCACCGTCGGCACCCGCCTTTGTGAAATGCTCATTGAAAAAGGATACGAAGTCATAGGCGCCGACTGGAAACCGAACAAGTGGAAACCGTCGGTGAATAATATCACGGTAAACGCCGATTTGCGCGATTCCGAAAACTTGGGAGCCTTGCCGGCAGATGTGGACGCGATAATGCACCTCGCGGCGAACGCGCGCGTTTACGAGCTTGTAAAAGAACCTGATATGGCACGGGACAATTTTCTGACGACATACAACACGCTGGAATTTGCCAGAAAAAATAAAATCAGAAGCTTCATTTTTACTTCATCGCGCGAAACCTACGGAAATGACGCGAACGAAATTCATAAGGAAGAAATGGTGCGTGTAGACAACTGCGAAAGCGCTTACACGGCGAGCAAAATCGGAGGCGAAGCGCTCGTTAAAGCATATTGGCGATGTTACGGAATCAACAGCATCGTTCTAAGATTATCGAATGTATACGGGATGTACGACGATTCCGACCGCGTTGTCCCTCTTTTTATAAGGCAGGCAAAAGCAAACGAAAAAATGACTGTATTCGGAAAAGACAAATGCCTCGACTTCACATACATCGATGATACCGTGAATGGCCTCATGCTTGCGCTTAAAAAAATCGAATCAGCGAAAAACGAAACGATCAACATCGCTTACGGAGAAGGCGTCCAATTGGTCAATCTTGCTGAAACAATAAAAAATCTCATCGGAAGCGGTTCCGAAATTACGATCAAAGACAATAGGCCGGGAGAAGTGGTCAGGTATGTTGCCGATATTTCCAAAGCAAAAAAACTGCTTGGGTATGAGCCAAAAACTTCTTTTGAGGAAGGGATTAGGAAGACGGTGGAGTGGTACGGAGGAATGAAAAATGAAGAATGAATAATGAAGAACTACTAAAGAGATTCGCAGGAATTGCTTTGCTCATTCTTCATTCTTCATTTTTCATTCTTCATTTCAGCACACATCCATCGTATGGCTTCATACATAAACAACATATCCACCACTGCCGGCACAGCGAACAACATATTCGTAAGCTGGAGCCTTTCGCTGAATGCCAGATAAAAATAAAACCACTGGAAGTGAAGCGTCGCCAGAGCAATCGGAATCCAAACCGGATGCTTTATAAGAACGGGAACCGACGCGAAAATAAGCAGGAGCACGCCCGCCTGCATGTAATACTCGTTCATTGTCGAGCTCACCGCGTTTAATCCGAATCCTATTAAAACTCCCGCGAGCAAAGCCGCGGGAACTTTTTTGTCTTTGAAATATTCCGATTGCGCAATCAGCGCGAAAAGCCCGAGAAATATCAAAACCGGAGTCGTATGAATCAAATTCTCGTGTCCCGTTCCCGCGGGATTTGGATAGTGATAGTTATGTACGGAAAAAAGTATTTGCAGTGCATACGCAACATTGAGCAAAATTTTAAGCGGATCCTGCCAAACATTTAGCGCATCCAGTTCCGGATGCACGCCGACAATGACGCGCCCCGTCTGGGCATATTGCAAAATCAAGTACATGACAGGTATAAGCAATCCGAAGAATGCCGCGTTACGCCTAATAAATGAGCTCGCTTGCGGCCTTTTTATCCATAACAAAGGCAATAAAGCCAGCGCGAAAGGCTTGGTTAAAACAGCAAGGCCGAAAGTAATCGGCGTCCACCGTTTATTTTCGACCGACCCGTAAATCGTCAAAAGCATGAGCGTGAAAAGCCCGGCGGACGTGTATCCGATGGATGAAATCATGGAAACAAACGGCATCATCGTTACGACGCCGGCAAGCAGAAGCCCGTGTAACTGTGACTTGAAAAATGACTTCCCCGCCATGTAAGCCGCCGCCGGCAGAAGCAGTGCGTAAAACACCTGTATGTCGATCGTCGCGGTCGGCGAATGCGTAAGCCAGTACCACGGAACGGCTAAAACATTTGATCCGTGAAAACCGGGAATGCTCAAATCAAGATTGCCGCCCGCGAGTGACTCAACAAACGCCTGATAAAATTGGAAGTCGCGGTCGGGGGAAAAAGCCGTTCCGGAAAACCCGAGAGCGGTCGCCGCGGTTAACAACAATACGATCAGTACTGGAACAATAATTCCTTTCCTCATGCATAAATAATAGTCACATGAGAGGAATGCCGAAAGAGCAAATGGCCCTGTTCATTATTTAACTATTTGCGCAAATAGTTTAATGATATAAGATATGCTCACATGCAATCATTTCAGGAAATCGCCCAGCAATTGAAAACACTGGGAAACCCTAAGCGCCTCCACATACTCTGGTATTTGAGGAAAAACTTCAATGCAACCGTCTCGGAGCTTGCAGAAGCTATTGGACTTTCTGTTGTGGCAACTTCAAAACACCTTCAAATTCTTCTTCTGTCCGGATTGGTAAAAAACAAAAAACGCGGATTATTCGTCACATACAGGATGTCCCTTGGGCAGAACAATTTGACCAGAGAGGTGATGAAAATGATGCATTGATCCGCACTGCGCAACAGACCGCACCGCGGAGCGGTGCTGCTTGTTCGTAATTCCGCACCGCGGAGCGGTGCTGCTGGGAGCACTATTCACTTCTTCTCCGCCTGCTCGTAGTACTCTTTACCTCCACCCACCGAATCAATATCCATCCTGCTTCCCTCTAAAATGCTCTTTGCGGCAAGAAGCCCCATCTCTATGGAATGGTCCTGGTTAGTGTAGCGGAAGCGCCCCGGGCGGCCAATGGCGTAATAATTTTCAAACGAATCAAGGAAGGAAAGCGCCTTTTTTACATGATTCTTGTAATTCAAGTCGTAAACCGGATACGCGTACAATTGCTTAAGGTAGTAAACATTTATAACTTCTTCGCGTTTAAGAAATTTAAGTTTCTCAAGCCATTCTATAGCCATATCAAACAGCATTGCTTTTGAAGCATTCCAGATTTCGTCGCCTTCAAAACAAAAGAATTCAATGAACAGGGATGTTTTTCCTTCCGGACTCATTATTCTGCTGAAATTTTTCGGTTCACATATGCGGCCGAAAGGTATGTTTTTGTCGGGAAAGTACACCCAGTTGTCATCCGTGACTTTTTCCTTATTAATCGTCAAAAACAGGTAAACCTGCGAACGGAATTTCAGGTTCTTTGCCGCAGAAAGAACTTCAGCCGGAGGCGGAGGATCGAAAAGCCCGATGCACTGCGTTACGGGAACCGAGCTTACAACCGCAGAAGGCGAAACGGAAAATAGCTCGCCGTCTTTTCTTTTCAATTTGACTTCTTTTACGATCTTCCCGGCGCACGAAAACGAGACGGGCTCGGAAGAGAGGAGAATTTCTCCGCCGTTTTTTATAACTTCATCAGCCATCGTTTCATAAATCAATCCTGCGCCTCGGTCGGGATAATAAAAGGCGCTTGTGAGCGATTTCGGCCCTGATTTTTTGAAAATCATTTTTTTTATAGTCGCCCAAAGGCTCATGCCGGCGATTCTCTGCTGCGCCCAGTCTATGCTTATCTCGCCCGCGGGAATCCCCCAGATTTTTTCCGTGTAATTTATCATGTTAAATTCAGCAAGTGTCCTCCCGAAGCGGGCAACGACAAAGTCCTCGAATGATTTCATTTCTCGCGGGCTTATGCGGGAACAGATGTGTTCCTTCAGGTAATCGACAAAAAAATGTACCGCTTTGATAGGCCCGATCTGCTTCAAAACATTCCCGAGCCTGACCGGATAGAAATAAAATTTGTCGCCGACAAAAAACCTCGTTAGCCGCGGAACTTTCGTCCAGTGTTCCCCCAAAAGATCGCCGACCATGTCGGTTAAATACTGCTGTTTTGAAATAAACCTGTGCGGGCCGTTGTCGGTAAAATAAACTCCGCTTGCTTCCTCGAAACGCATTGTCTTTGCAAGACCGCCGACTTGGGATTCTTTCTCAACAACCAATACTTTCTTTCCTTTTCTGGAAAGTTCCCATGCCGCAGAAATGCCGGCGGGCCCGGCGCCGATCACAAGAACGTCTGGATGTGAATTTGGCATAAGTCCGGAGGACTATAGCAGATTAGCTTATTAGCTGTTTAGCTGTTTAGCTTTAGCTGGTTCTAATCAATTGCCAAGATTAAGCAGAAGCTAAAAACCTAAACAGCTAAACAGCTAATAACCTATTTTATAAATCGCCCACCCCTCCCCCCTCTCAACTAACTTCAAAAACATCCCGAGCCTGCTTATTTGCCATGAAGGCTGCCTTTTTTCATCCCAAAACACATAATCAACCTTGAATTTTCTCAAATATGCCTCCGGAGAAGCGTCAACCCTTTCGCATGCGGATGAAACGAGGGATTTTTCCCACGCTTTAATTTTTTTGTCGGAACTCTCCGGATGAACAAGGTGCCTTCGCTCCTCCCAGTTCCTTTGACCGGGAGGCACGGCAATCTGCGTCATGCAAAATCTTTCCGCAAGTTCGCCGTGCGTCATCAAAGTGTTCTTAAGATGAATTGAATACACTATGTCATGGCGCGTGTAACCCGCGATGAACGAAGAAGAGCTTGTATCGGAAAGAATCCGCGCGCGTTCAAGCTTATCCAGCGCCGGAAGCGCGGACGCAAGGTGCTGTTCGGAAAAATTGGAAGTTTCAGGAATCCACTGTTTTAAAACATACCTGCCGTCATACGCGAGGCCGGCGATGTAAACGCCCGCAGCGGCGGCGGATAACAAAAGCCATTTTGTTTTGTATTCCCATGCAAGCAAAAGAACGCATATGGCACCAAGCAGAAGCGAAAAAATAGAGTGCGAAACAAACACAAATGTCACTCCGTGAACAACTTGCTGGTGAATGAACAAGACCGCAGACAGAACGGTTATTATCGCAGGCTTGTGCTTTGATAATTTTGCGTAATTGATTTTTGCGGAAGCAAGAACCCCGAGCG
>Ga0209211_10011870_pt1 | contig 11064 bp, 11 predicted proteins | sample RifGroA2_FD_183992 | JGI IMG/M metagenome (GOLD analysis project Ga0209211, IMG submission 183992) | Groundwater microbial communities from Rifle, Colorado, USA - Groundwater A2 (SPAdes) (version 2) | ecosystem: Environmental > Aquatic > Deep subsurface > Groundwater | place: Rifle, Colorado...
TGACCTGGCAGTGGCAATTGGAGGAGAACGGGCTGCTGTCTGGTCTCTTCATGACAAAGGAGTTGCTCTTATGAGGCTCGGGGATTATGAGGCGGCAATTAATTCACTCAAACAAGCGGTAGAAACAAACCCTCGAAATGTAATCTTTCTAGTGGATTTAGGATATATTTTTGAAAAAAGTGATAGATTAAAACTGGCGGAAGAATATTATCATGAAGCACATGCAATTGATCCGGATAATAATATAGTTGCTAAATATATTTTAAATTTAAGAAAATTAATTCAAGATAAAGTTGAGAGTTATCAAACAAAAGCTTCGGCATTTAATGCGTCTAATCAATTAACCGAAGCATTAAATATGTATTATGCCGCGATAGATGTTGCCGGTGGAAGACAAGCTCCTTGGGCGCTGTTGGAAATAGGAAATATATATACATTTTTGAATGACTATGAAAAAGCAGAGTTTTATTTTCAAAGGGCTTATTATTATTTATCTACGGAAGAAAAAGTAGTTATGCAATTAGCTAATTTTTATTTTTTAAGAAAACATGATCTGTATCAAGCAGAACAATATTTAGAAAAAGCGCTTAGATTAAACCCAAATAATCAATCAGCGCTTGAAAAACTGCGTATTGCAAGACTGAGCGAGAACGTAGAGCTATTATCACATCCCGATCAAGAATTAATTGAATCAATAAGAAAAATATCTGTTTTGAAAATAACAGGTCATGAAAGAATTACCGCATCAACCGCTGATATCTATGAAGGAGAAAGTAGCTTTGTGCCTGGCAAGCCGGTGATACTTAAAGTAGCTATAAATAACAATGAAACTAATACATTAAAACAGGAAGCAAAAACTATCAAAGCACTATTACAACATGAAATTCCTTATGTAATTGAATTATTAGCAGCAGGTAATTTGCCACAAGCTGATGGTCGTTATGGATTAGTTTTAGATAAGGCTTTGGGTAAACCAATAGCTTCTCCATATTCTACGGAAGTTTATACCGTTCCAACAATGGATAAAATAGATGCATTAAATAAATATTTTGAAATGATTTCTAAAGCAGCAAGAGAAGTTAGATATGCTCGCTTGGACCATCAATCAGAGAGCGTTTTTATATATAGAGAAGCAGAAGGGCAACCGTTAGTAGTTACGGTAGTTGATTATGCAGGGAAAATCTGCGATGATGACAGAGTATTTTTGTCAGAATTAAAAAATCATACAGGTTCATCAGTTGGTTGAATTTATTGAAGCAGTGTTCGGTTGTAGAACAGGCTTTTCGCCATATACGGTTGATTCGGAGGAAATAATGCCAGATTCTATATTGAATTTTTATAATAAAATAAAACAAATGCCATCAAGTGCAATTGACGCAAATACGTTAGATCAACTTGCTGAAGAAATTAATGGAATTTGGTTGAGAACCAATAAAGACGACATTAGGAAATCTGAGGCGATGTGTGAATATCTGGTAAGTTTGGCTGATAAATCTTAAATATGAATGAATCTACTGCTCAGGTACCGGATTTGGAGCAAAATCCGGTTACTGAAATATTAAAACCCGCGCCTATTGTTTGGAGTATTATTTCAAAACCAGTTGCTGGAAATGACCTTGATGCTTATTCAATCGTAAATGATGGTGATTTTAAAAGTACAGCTGTAATAGTGTTGGATGAAGTAGGAAGTCAGGATAACGACAGTATTTTAAGAAAAGATAATTTAGTTTTTAGTACTAATTTTGCATAACATATTACTGGAGATACAAGTTTGATTGGTGCGCTAAGCAAAGCCGGATATGATCAACAATCGTCATTTGCTTTTTCTGCCTTAAATATAATTTATCCATCGCGAGACAAACCGGACTATGGACTATCTACATTAACTTTAGGAGATTGTTATACAGCTGCTTTTAAGCCAGAAAAATTAGGTGATGATGTTGAAAATATGCCCTCTGTTTATAGTTTTTCTCCTAAGAAGTTAAGGTTTGATTTTGATACGCTTACAGCAGGTAGTATTGTTATTGTAGGATCAGATGGAGGATGGGAATATTTAGCCAGATATCTTAATCAATATTTGCTCAAACAATATGAACAAACTAAAATAGAAGGCAATTTAGATTTAGCATATGAAGTATTAACATATAGTCGAAGTTTAGGAATATCTGATAAAGAACAAGAAGAACAGGCAATTTATAAAATTCTAAGTATTTTATCTGTTTCAATTCCTTTACGTAATTTACAAGATATACAAAAATTAACCTTAGAAATGAATCAGTCAGAAATGAGGCCATTTGATGATGTTACTTTATTGCTGGGTTATTTACCTACGCAGCCTGCTTCATCGGAAAAAGCAGAATAACCTTATTTGTGATTAATTGCTTTTTTCAAAAAAACTAAGCAAAAACAGAATCAATACAATAAGTTTATATTTACGAGTAATTTTTTAACAAAATAAGTGGATTAATATTTTACTTTTTACCAGATCTTAATTGTTGGAGCTGATAATTAAGATATCTGTTTTGTGCATCTTTCAAATCCTTTAGAGGTATTGGAGAATCTTTAATTAGAGCTTTAGCTAGTGCTAAAGGGTGAAGGGCCTCAGGATAAAGACCAAGACTCAGTAGAGCCATACCTTTATCGTGGATAGACCAGCCAGCTTTTTCTTCATCACCTGCAACCGCAACAGCTGCTTCATAATATCTTAATGATTCATAAGGCTTACCTGCAGTCATAAGTTCCAAACCTTTATCATGTAGTTTGTGCGCTCTTTCTTCAGCCGGGGAATCCAACGGAGTAATTATTTGTGCTTCATAGTTATTTGGATCCAACTTCAATGCTGCTTCGTAGCGTGCCAAAGCTCCTTTATAATATCCAAATCTTCCGTATGCTACGCCTAGGGAAGCTTGAATTTGCGCATTTTTTGGTAAAATTCTTTCCGCCTTTTCCAAAATAGTACCTGCGGCAGTTACGTTTTTAGTATCTCCTATTAATAGCATAATTCGAGCTTTATCATGAAGAGACCATACTGCCAACTTATCACCACCAAGCCTAATTGCATGATTATAATAACCTAGTGCTGTTCCGTAGTTACCTTGCTTAAATGCATCCAAACCTGCATTATGTAACTCTTGAACTTCTGTTCTTATTTTTGGATTTATAACTTCCGGCGGATTTGGATGAACTTTGTTTACAATTCTGTTTACAGTTCTTTTAAATGCAACGGGACCGACAGTTAATAATTGCTCTAATGATGTCATATTTGAGATAATTATATATTATAGGATTTAATATGTCAAGCAGTATTATTTTGGTTGTAGTATTAGCAACAGTCCAATTAATGAAAGGGTAGTTAACATTCAATCCTATTCAAATATAAATTTGACACAGAAATAAAGTTTTATTATTATCTATTATAGTTAATATTTTAATAAAATATGACAGAATCAGCACGAATAACAATGGAGAGTGTAGCTTCCCAAAATCCCAATCATTTACGAATTTCTCAACATTTTGGTGTTGACGTAAAAAATGTTGATCAGTTTGCTGATATTATGAGACAGGGTAGTGAAAGAACCAGGCAATCATTGCAAAGAGAGTGGCCAAGGATTTTCGCCGGAGACCGAGGTCAAACATTGAGCACTAGGTTCGATACTGCTACGGAAATGGTTAATTTATCTTCACAATTGATAGAAATCATGACATTGGCTGGACCGGCATTTGATCAACAAATACGACAACTACAACTGACTGATAGTACTAAGTCACTATTGAGCGACAATACCGGAGAAATGCTCGTTAGAAGTACTTTAGAAAAATTCTTTAGCTCCCATGGATTATCTGATTATCGTACCGATGCAAGAATAAATGATATGGTGGAGGCATTTAAAAATAGAGATTTTCGCGCATGGATTGATTTGGTTTATGCAAATTCTCATACAATGGTTGAAACTGCAATTGAGGGAAATGATCATAATAATGCGTTTGGATCAGTTCAAGAAAAAAGAGAATATGAAAAAAAAATGTATGAAGCCGGTAAATATTATGATCCTAGAAATAAAAGACCCTCAATGGAAACGAGAGATGTTCTAAGATTTTACGATAGAAGGATGAGAGATACTGGTTTTAATGAATATTATAGACAACAGTTTGGTGAACCTATGGGTAGTATTTGGACTTCCAGAATGCATATGACTGCTGAAAATGATAAGATAGCTCCAGGAATGACAATACCAGTAACAGTTTATTACGAAGGTACAACTCTTGTAGAATCACTTGAAGCAGGGGAATTAGGATCTGATGATTATCCGCCTGGTACTTTATCATCCTATAGAATAAAAGATAAAGGTCTATATGAAATTGTGTATGTCGGCTCTAATTTACCTTTACCTAAGTCAGACGAAGGAAAAATGGATGCTGTTATTGGAAAATTAAGAGAAACTTTGAGGAAATAAAATTTGATTACCTAATTAAAGCAGGTGAGTTCACACATTAAAGCTTATCTTTATCGGATATATAAACTAAACAAAAAATATTTTGACGAACTGGTTGATTTAGTTAAAACCACTGGTTTTTTATCCCCTGACCGCAAGATAATCTTTGTTGTACCAGTCTCTTCTCAAGAAAAGAATGTGTATTGTTATTTGTCTAATTTTATAAATCAGGTAAACATAAATTACAATATTTTCGAGATATTTTTATTTTTTAATAGTATCTCCAGCGATGCTGACTTTAATATTTTATTAGCGCAAGTAGTTCAATTTAGACATGACTATCCTCATATAAACATTTCATATACGACTAAAGTATTTGAAAATACAGTTCCAATGGGATTATTGAGAAAAATGATCAATGATTTGACGTTGGTTAGATCTTATCCTCGTAATTTGCTTATCGTAAACAATGACGTAGACATAATTAATCTCAGCAATACTTATATCCATGATTTGTTAATTTCTAGATCTAATAAGTCAAATTATTTAGGTTATGGAATATCCAACGTGGACTATTTTGAAAAATATTTAAATAAGAATTCCCTTTTTTTGAAATTGTTAAAACTTTATCACTATGTAGACGAAGAGATTAATAAGTCTAATTTGAAAAAACTACCTATTAGAGTTCATTGTTATAACTTAGCCTATACTGCAAAATTATATGCATTAAATCGCGGATTCAAGGCCAATATCAATATTGGAGAAGATTTGTCTTTTGGATATAATGCGTATTTTAATTTCTCTAAGAAAGTTTTTAAAAAACTTAATACAAAATTGACAGTTTCGTATAGAAGAATATTACAGGCATATGCTAAAAAAATGCCTGTGTTTTTAGCTTGGGAAGATTTTGAAACTTCTCAGTTACGAATAAAATACGATATTTTCGAACAAAAATTAACTGATGAATTAGACAATAGATTTAATGAAAGGGAAAAGTTTAACTATTTTTGTAAGGAAGTCAATTTATTTTTTGATTATTTTATAGAAATTAGAATTCCAATATTGCAGAATAAACTGGATCGGATTAAAAATATGTCTCAAAATATAAAAATAGCCAAATCAATATTTAAAAAGGTACTATATAGAATCGGTTATAACATGATATTTTTGGAGTCTTCCAAAAAGATATCATTGGTTCCGATAGTGAGTTCTAAATAAACGCATCACCCTTCGGGTGGCCAAAGAGGATTTGACAAGAATTCAAAAGAAGGCAGTTGAAAATGGTATTCCTTACCAAACACTAATCTCTTCATTAATTAGGCAGTATGCTAATGGAAAAATAAATATTTGTCTTTAAGTCTTAATCATTCATTCTCAACCCCAAGCAGCCTTAATACAACTTCTTTCTTATACCTTCTGTCTCCGCGGGAGTTAATTCTTATGGCAGGCAGTTTTCCTTTTTTACCCCAGCGTTTTATTGTTAATGGAGAAACCCTGAGAAGTTCAGCTACTTCTCTTATTGTCATCAAATCAGGCAAGTCTTCCAGTGATACCTTGTTATTTGATTTGAAAGAGTTCGACATGGTATGAATTATAAAAGCTCATTTGCCAAATGTCAAATGCGGCAGTTACCACCAATCTTTTTTTGACCTGGCATCCATAAATGCGCCGCTATCGCGGATGGCAATTCGAATTTCGTTAGTTCGGGCATAACCTATGGTTTGCATACCACGCAATCCCGGCAATTGGCTTCTGCCGTCTGCGTCCAGTTGGTTGTATAGCGCCAGAAGATTTGCATCAACACAAAAATTTTCTACATGAATTGCATAACCTATTACCACATTGTCGTCAGGAGTATATTTAAAGGTTATGCTGTTGGCGGTTGCATAAATTACCAGCGCTTGGTAACCGCCGCCCATATCGTATTGTGAGTTTGGCACCCGGATAATATCATTAGGTCTAACTTCCATGCCAAACAAGCTGGCCGGCGGATCGCCGATCAAACTTCCGCGTGAATTATTATTCCAATTCCAATCATAAACCCGATAAAGTTTAATAAATTTTGGATTGGGATTATTTTTTACAAAACTGGTCAATCTGGGAGATTTATCGTCTGTCGGACCGTCAATATCTAAAAGCTGCAATGGTCCGGTAGCTGAAACATAACCTCGCACATTGATATTAATATCCGGATGGATTGCGGCCGGTGGATCAGAAGGCTGGGAATTAACGCGAAAAGGATCATAAGTTTCTGATGAAGTTGACGGACAATCAATAGGAGACGATGTGATAAACGGCCGGCTTGTTGGCAAGATAACTGTTGCGGTAGGTGGGACTTGAGTGGGTTTTTGGGAAGGCCTTACTCTTGAAGGAATCAGTGTTGCGGTGGGAACAGGTTTTGCAGTGGTAGTAGGCCTTGTGACTGTCGGCGTGGGATTATTGATAGTATAGGTGTTAATTTTTACGTTGGATTTCAGGATTGGCGTGATAGTCGGTGTGGGGGTGTTTTTTAGCAATAAGGAAGCAATAAAAGTTTTATTGATTCTTGGGGTATTGGCAAGGAATATTTTGCTTAGCAAACCCACCATAAAAAAGGAAATGCCTAATGCAGTTATTATTTTTATCCGTCGGTTAATTTCCATATTCCCACCAATCTTCTTTATAACGGCTGTCCATAAAAGACATGGTATCGCGGATAACAAATTTTACTTCATTGTCTTTGGCATAACCGAACACCTGGCCGGTGGCGATTCCCGGCAATTCGTTCCTTCCTTCATTTTGGTTTTTTTCATATAAAGATACAAGGTTGGGATCGACGCAAATATCAATGAAATAAAAAGGATAGCCGGGAGGTCCATATTCGTCCCAGGAATCTTCATTGGCGTGGATCATCAATATGTAATTTTTTGTGGCATAAAGAACCAAAAATACATTTGTTCCGTCGATTGTCCGGCCGGCCTTTAGTCCGACCAATGCTTCTCCGGGAGCAGCTTCAAGCCCCAGCATATGCACCCGGTAGGCGGGTGTTGCCGATTGTCCGGGCAGATTATGGTTGTTTTCATAATCCCAGGCATTGATAATATAAGTTTTAGAGATTTTCGGATAATGGGTTGGGAAAAGGGTGCTTATTTGGGGTGGCATGTTGGGGTCAAGTCCGTAGTTGTCGCCGTTGCGGCTGATCAGTTCCTTACCTTCATTGATTTCGGTCCATCCCCGCATATATAAATTTGTTTCCGCGTTTTTTGATAAATCGAAATTGATTTTGTTGCGTATATTGGGATTTTGGCGGATGCTGCTATATGTTTGGCTGGAAGTTGAAGGGCAGCCGCTATTACCCGCGGGAGCTGTTGGTTTGGGAGTTGCAACCGTTTTTGTAGGAGAGGGAATTGGCGTTGATGTTGGTTTGGAAACAGTTTTGCTAATCGCGGGAGATATAATCGGTTTTATTTTCAAAGTGACGGTTTGCACAGGTATTGTCGGGTTAATGGTTAAAGTTGCTGCAGGCGGAGTTATTCTAATTGTTGGAGTCGGTGTTGGTTTTTTTGTAAAAAGCTTTTTAATAAAGAGAGTATTTACTTTTGGCGTATTGCCTAAAAAAATATTGTTGGTAATGGTAACAACAAGAACAAAAGCCAACAGTATTGATACTATAATTTTGGTTGTGATTTTGGATTTCATGTAATAATTTAATTCTATACTATATAATCCGGTTCTTTAATTGCATTGATCAGTGTAATAAGGCAAAATATATTATGTCATGAAAAAATATATTCAGATAATATTTTTAACTTTATTGTTGATGATGTTGTTTTCGGTACTTCTGTTGACTAAATTTTTTTCATCACCAAAAAAGCAAGCGGTTTTTCAATCAAGGGCAGGCAGCTGCGGCGGCGGTATTCCTCCGGAAGTGCCTGGCGGCGTTGCTTCTTTGCAGCAAAAGATTGATTCGGCCAAAGACGGAGAGACCATAGTTGTTCCCAAAGGTTCATATTTTAGTGATGCCGCAGTTCCATTGGGATTAGGTGATGCCATATTTGTTTCGGCAGCACGAGGAGCCTCAACTACCTGCATGATCAGGATTGAAGGAAAAAAACTGACTTTAAAAGGTGAAGCCGGTGGATCAAGTGTCTTTTACGGAGAAGGCCATTCCAAACCTTATCAGGACCCTTACCAAAACCGGGGAGGTATCTGCGTTATTAATTCCGACGTTACTTTTGATAATCTGACCATTAAGGAGTTTCAAAAAAGGTGCATGGTTGTTTACGATTCAAACGTAATTGTAAAAAATAGCATTATTGAAGGTTGTGATGAAGGCGGAGTTTCCTTGTTGGGAAATTCTACAGGCCTTATCGTGAATAATTATATTGTTGCTCATAATTTCGGCGGAGTAATGTTATGGCAGAATTCTCAAGCCAAGATCATCAATAATTTATTTGTCAATGCCGCCATTATGTTTTTTTATCACCCGAAAACCAATGATAAAGCTTATGCGGAAATTTCCAATAATATTATTCAAAATGCCACTCCTATCCTTCAGGTTGATTGGTGGAAAGAACAATTGCCGCAATTAAAAACCAACAAATTATCCTACAATCTTCTTTGGCGGGGTGAAGGCAGAACATGTTCGGGAACAGAATATTGCGAAGAATTTCCGGGAAAAATAGAAGCAGACCCCATGTTTAATGAACCGGTGATAGATCCGTGCGGTATTGCTGCCTGGGCAAATTTTGGTTTTAAAGACGGTTCTCCGGCAGTGGGTGTTGGTGATCCCAATATTCCCGGGGTAAAAACCTTAGGTGTTTCCGGAGGTCCGTGTACAGAACCGAATTCTTCAACATGCAGCACTTTCATCTCATCCAATAAACCTCAACCATTGGCACAACCAACACCTACGGAAGAATTACAACCGGAAGAACCGGTTCCTGAAACGGAAAAGGAAATAATACCCACTCAACCGGCAGGTAGCCGCCCGATTATTCCCAGGGTTACTACTTTTCAGGAAAAAAACCAATTTTCTTATGGACAAATAACACCGAAAAATAATAAAGTGTTTTATGAACAGAAAATACTTTATATTGAAAACGGCAGCGATTCCAAATCGTTGAAAATAAAAGGTCTTATTCTGGGTAATAGCTATCAGCAGCTGAATCGGGATTTATCCGGAAATACAAATTTCAAATATTCATTGGATACTGCCTGTAATGGCAATACCGAAATTAAAGCCGGATTGTTGTATTCTTCATCAGAAGATGATTTCCGGTCTGACAGATATAAAAACCTGGTGCTTAGTTGTTATAAAACCGAAATTATTACAATAAAATGAGTAGAGCTTTTATTTTAAAAATCGTCTTGTCCATGGCTTTTGCCTTTGCGATTTCTTCTTTAAGCATCAATGTTGTTTTTGTAGCCAAATCACCCAGGATCAGGCCAAATTTGGCAGGTTATCTATTATCAAAAGTAAAAACAACATCTACAAAGCTGATAAGCTCAATAAATCTGAACATTCAATTCGCAGGCAAAAACAACACGACTAACAATTTGACTGACAAAAATATTCCTGCAACTGTAATCGCAAAAGGAGTTTATGCAAAATCCGACAATAAGATTTCCCAAATACAAATAACTGAGGATGAGGTGGAATGGGTGGTAATTAAATTAAAAATAAAAGGGAAGGAATACAGTGTTAAATATCCCAAAGGAGATAAAGCACCGGATGAAGGAATGTTAAGACAAATCTATGAAAATAACTGATTACAAATAGAACGTATTGAATTTTTTTTAAGATTGGAATATTATGATAAGAAGAATGGATAAAAAAAATCAGAGGGGGGAAATTGCAACGATAATAACTATAGGAACGCTTATCATTATAGGCATTTCTTCATTAGTTTCGTCGGTTTTTTTAGGACAAAAACAGGTCACTCAATCAAAAGCGGAAGATCTCACAGATACATCTTATTGCACTTACTGTCAAGATGGCACTTGTACCCTGAATCCAAAATTTGATGCAAAAGATCCCAACAATTCTAAAAATTGCACACAACCGGGTCTATGTACTACTAATGATCAATGTAAAAGTAGCAGTGCGACTTCATCTCAGATTGCATCATCTCAAACTTCAAGCCAGGATTTGGTTAAAAACTGCACGTGCACTGGCGGAAAACCAGCCGGCGATTGTCCGGTAAATCCCTGTGGTGAAGTGCCTGATGCAAAAAGCGCACCAGACAGCAAACCTTCCTGTTCGGGCAAATGGGGTGATTGGGCAAATGTTTGTGCCGGAACCAATGAAAATTGTCCGTCTGACGCCGGGGTAACATACACATATTGGTGCGATGGCAGCAGTTGGAGATTTCAGTATCCAAATTGCGTTAGTTGGTGTAAAGCCGAATATCTGCAAAAACCGCCTTCAAGCAAAGATCCTTTGTGTGTCAATAAAAATGCAGGGGATTATGTGACTAATGAATTTAAGGGAACTTTACCTAATGATAGCAATATAGTTACCGGCAGTTCTCAGGGTGTTTCCGAATTCAAATACATGAGTTGTGACGGCAATGTGGGCGTCTGGGTGGAAATGAATGCTTTTTGCGACCAGTTCGGTCAGGTGCAATGGGGGCCGGGAAAAACAATTGAT
>Ga0209211_10011872_pt1 | contig 11063 bp, 9 predicted proteins | sample RifGroA2_FD_183992 | JGI IMG/M metagenome (GOLD analysis project Ga0209211, IMG submission 183992) | Groundwater microbial communities from Rifle, Colorado, USA - Groundwater A2 (SPAdes) (version 2) | ecosystem: Environmental > Aquatic > Deep subsurface > Groundwater | place: Rifle, Colorado...
CGGTCGGGTTCTTCGAAAGTATCGAGTCTCGGCGCCGCGCGTTGATCGAAGACGTCTTTCAGCTCACTAATGTCGCCCTGCAACAGCCGCGGGAATTCATGATGAACTTGCAGAAGGTTTCCACAGGCAGCACATTTGAAGGACCGTTCAGCGAACAGACTGGTGTCTTTGCCGCATCCGATACATCGGAATGTTGTGCGCGTTTCTTGTGCCAGGTAGTTTGTTATCACTGTTGTCTCCTTGTGCCCACAAAACGTGGGGGTTCCGGGCGGCATTAAAGCACGCTGCCTTTGTTCGAGCAATTAGCCCAAAATGTTGAGGAGGGCGTATTTTTCTTGATGGAATGTATGGAAGCTGTGTTTTGCGAAAAATTTTTCTGAACCGGATATTGCCAGGACTTCGTAGATCTTCTTTTTTCTCGCGGCAGCCACGCATACCGCTACCAGCTTTGACGCTATGCCTTGGCCCTGGGATTTCTTTGTCACAGCAAGGCTGCGGAGTTCAGCGAGGCGCTTCGAATATACGTCGAGCGCGCAGCAACCGACGATTTTTCCATCTACAATCGCTACAAAAAAAGCAGAAGGTTTTGGCAAATGCTTCTGCATCAACTTATCAGGGAATTCGCACAGAAGTTTCTTTATCGCCGGCCAATCCTTGATGGCCGCTTTGCGGATTTTCATAGAGGAGTCGTATTGTAGAACATTTAACGTTCGAACGAAATAGATTACTCGGCAGTTTTCGGCTCAAATGTCACGCCTGAACCGAGGGCGTTTTCTTCCCAGCGCTTCTGTTCTGGTCGGCCGACGATTGTTGCGCTGCGCCGCTGCTGTTCTGGTTTATACTCAAGGAACGCTTTTAGCCGTTGCGCCTGATGCACGAATTTTTTCGGCTCTTGAATATCGGATAAATCAATGCGAATTGTGAGAAGTGGCACTTTGCGCCATTTTCGGAGGCAGACATGGAAATCTTCATTTGTAAGACTGAGAAAGTCTTCAGATAGGTCAACCGTATCTGGCAATTGCTCGCTTGATGTCGGGCTTTCCATCGGATTGATTGAGTTATTTATTCTGTATTTTCCGCAGCGGGTTTCGCCGAAATACCGCCGCTCGCGAGCGACTTGCGGATTTCTTTGAAAATCTCGTTTGCGACTTTCTTGTTATCGCGCAAATATGTGCGCGCTGCGTCATAGCCGCGGCCGAGCTTTACTTCCTCGCCGGAAGATTTCTCTACGAGGCCGAGCTTCTCACCGAGCGCGAGCGCTTCTCCCTCTTTTGAGATGCCCTCGTTGTACATGAGATCGAATTCGACGGCGCGAAATGGTGCGGCGACTTTGTTTTTGACGATCTTCACGCGATGCCGGCCGCCCATCGTTTCATCGCCCTTTTTAATCTGCGCGATGCGGCGTATGTCGATGCGCACAGATGTGTAAAACTTAAGGGCTTTGCCTCCAGTTGTTGTTTCCGGATTTCCGAACATCACGCCGATTTGCATGCGTATCTGATTGATGAAAATGACAACCGTTTTTGTTTTTGACACTATTGCAGTCAGCTTCCGGAGGGCTTGCGACATGAGCCGCGCCTGCTTGCCGACATGCTGTGCGCCCATGTCTCCTTCGATCTCATCTTTTGGCGTAAGCGCGGCGACCGAGTCAATGACGATGACATCTATTTTCCCGCTCCTGACGAGCGATTCGACGATTTCCAGCGCCTGCTCTCCGGTATCCGGCTGCGATATGAGAAGGGAGGCGATGTCGACACCGATCTTTTTTGCATATTCAGGGTCCACCGCGTGCTCTGCGTCGATGAAAGCGCAAATTCCACCCTTTTTCTGTGCCTCCGCGATCACATGCAGGCTCAATGTGGTTTTCCCGCTGCTCTCCGGACCGAAAATCTCGATGATGCGGCCGCGCGGAAGACCGCCGATACCGAGCGCCCAGTCAACGCCCACAGAACCAGTCGGAATCGCATTCACATCCACCTTGGGCTGATCGCCCAATTTCATGATGGCTTCGTCGCCGAACTTTGTTTTGATGTTTGAAATAGCCCGTTCAATATCTTTATCGCTGCCCGTGCCTGTCGTTTTCGGCGGAGCTTTCTCTTTTTTTGTCAGGACCATATCTTTCGCTTCAGTATACCCAAGGACTATTCAGGCGCTACTGCGGCAGTTGTTGTGGTGGCGAGCTCTTCTGGGATTGGGGCAGGCACATACAATATCTCAATGAAACGCTCTTTCGATCTGCCATACTTATCTTCCGCGCGAAGCGCGATACGATTGTAGCCGGGCGCGAGCAGATAGGCCTCTGCGAAGACTCCTTCTTCCGTCACCGGGATAATTTTCCCGTTCATCGCGAGCGTTGCGATGCGCTCCGCTTTCCCAGTGATCTCTATAAAAGGGTCCTGGACAATCATTGTCTCCGACGGCACTGTAATTCTCGGCCCATAGACCAATCCGCGCGCTTCGAAGTATGCGTACAAAATAACAACGAGAAAGAAGATCCCAAATGCGATTCGCGCGAACGTGCTGTCTCGGTAGGGTAACATGTTAGATTTTGTTAGCGAATGTAATGAGCTTAGAAAGTCTTACATCCCGCTGCACTTTTGCCGCTATATCACATGCAGCGCGCGTGGCCGAATAGGCCATACCTTGCTGGGCGAAGCGCGCTGCCTCGGCTGCCTGCGAATTTGCGTACGTTGATACGATCTGAACACGTTTTGCAAAAGTGCTGCCGGGATAAGAATAGAATACAGTGAAACTCATAATCGCTCGTCAAACCCGTCTTCTTTTTCGGCGGTAGCGACAAGTTCATCCGCGTTGTCCAGCGCCTGCCTGCCGGCAGGCAGGCCGATTATTTCGCGTGGTCGTGCGCCATCGCCAGGACCGATGACGCCGCGCTCCTCCAAAAGGTCGATGAGGCGCGCAGCCCGTGCGTAGCCGACACGCAATTTTCTCTGCAAGTACGACGTTGACGCTTTGCCCGCTTCCACGACGGCTTGCTTTGCTTCCCCATATAGTGCATCGTCGTCACCATCGCTCTCTATCATCGAAGAGAATAATGAGTCCGTGTCGTTTCTTGTTTCGCTGAAATCTATTTCGCTCGGCAAAATGCCCTCGCTTCCCGCAGCGATATGAGCAACGACACGCTTGACTTCTGCCTCTGATGTAAACGGTGCCTGGATGCGTCTTGGCTTCGACATCTCTCCAGAGAGGAAGAGCGTGTCTCCCGCCCCGAGCAGCTTTTCGGCGCCTCCCGTATCGAGAATAGTGCGGGAGTCGATTTGGGAGGCAACCTGGAGCGCCACACGAGCCGGAATGTTCGCTTTGATAAGCCCGGTGATGACCTTGACCGACGGCCTTTGTGTGGAAAGTATTAGATGTATGCCCACTGCGCGGCTCATCTGTGCGAGGCGCACGACGCCGCTTTCAAGCTCGCGCGGATATGCCGACATCATGTCGGCAAGTTCGTCAATAATGACCACGATATACGGCATCGCCTCCGGCAGGGCTTGCTCGCTCCCTTTTTTCGCAGCTTTCTCAAGCGCCGGTGCGACGACGTTTTGATGATACGAAGCGATGTCACGCACTGCTTCAGTCTCGAGGATGTTGTAGCGGCGTTCCATTTCCTTTGCGAGCCATTTGATTGCGAGTATTGCTTTCTTGGCGTCAGTGATGACTGGCGTTAAGAGATGAGGTATAGAATTATATACGGTGAGCTCAACCCTCTTCGGATCAATCATAATGAAGCGCAAACGCTCCGGTCCGCAGCGATAGAGCATTGAGACAATAAAATTATGTATCGTCACCGACTTACCCGCGCCCGTGGCGCCCGCCACCAGAATGTGTGGCATTCGCGCGAGATCCGCAAAATGAGGCATTCCTGTAATTGAACGCCCAAGAGATAGGAGGAGAGGTTTGTCCGATTGCACGAACGCAGTATCAGACAGGAGCGGTGCAAGCCCAAGCGTTGTCCGTGATATGTTCGGCACCTCGACTCCCACGAGAGATTTTCCGGGTATTGGCGCCTCGATACGCAGCGGGGAAGCGGCGAGCGCGAGCTCCAAATTGCTTTGGAGTGCGACTATTTTCGAAAGTCGAACACCTTCTGCAGGCTTCATGGCATAGCGCGTTACCGTCGGCCCAATCGATGCCTCATCCATCTCAACTTGGATGCCGAAATTTTGGAGCGTGCGCTTGATAATATTCATGTTCGCCTTCACGTCACCTACCTCCGGCTTCCCCCTGTTCTTACTCAAGATCGAAAGGGGCGGCGGCGTGTACGCGCTTCCCGTCGCGAGAATAACAGAAAAACCATCCCCGCTATCTTTTTTGGGCCACAACTTGTCCGTGCCCAATGCCTTTGTATCGGGTGATGGTGCGGCGCTCTCTCCTGATTGATCGCGCAGACTTTCATCCTCTGTGATCCCAATTCCTTCAGGCAATCCGATGACTGGGGCGAGTGAGATATCGTCAGAAACATCCCCGGTCTTCCGAATGCCGCGCAATCGCTCTTGGAGAGAGACAAGGACCGCTCCGAGATGGATGTCAAACGCAAGGACGAGCGATGCGATCGTAAATGCGACGAGAAAGATGACGGTGGCCGCCGTATCGATTGTCGCGACCATAGGTTTCGTAACTGCTGCGCCCAAGACGCCTCCGTCTCCCGGAAAAGCGAGATTTATCATACCTAAACCGGAGAGCAAAAAAACGAACATACTCGCGAGCTGTATAACTCCAAAACTTTTTTCAAATGATTTGAATATCAAAACCGCAAGCAGCACGAGCGAAAGCGGTAGAAGAAAATAACCAACGCCCAATAACCATGAAAGGTACGTGTAGAGAAGCGATCCGGCCTTTCCTGCTATATCAAACGGCGCGAGAATGAGGAAAGTCGCTGTTGCTACAAAAAAAACTGCCGAAACTCCACGGAGCGCTTCACCACTGACTCGACGTTCGTGCGCTATCTCGTCATCATTTTCTGCTCCACTCGTTTTTTTACTGCGATTTTTTTTCTTCACTCGAACATCATACCATGTGCGCTCTTCTTACCTTTTGAAGGGTCACAGAAGGCGAAGTCAGAAACGCAGTCGAGGTCGTTGCGTCGCTTCCTGACCGATATATAATCTCAAATGTACATATCTTGTCCGTTAAGACCTCCAATGGACATCGATTCATACAGACATCATGGACAACGTAAGAGACACGAAAATGCATGATGAAATAGCGCGATTTCTCGATACTCACGTTGTCCGTACGAATCCTTTTGGCCGGAATACCTCGGGCGAGAAAGCCTATAGAAGAGCTGAAAGAATCGTAGGGGCGATACACCTCATATCTAATCACGTTCCTCAGGGGGAACCAGTTCGAGAAATGGCCCGAGCCGTTGCACTCCGCCTTTTGTCGGACATATTGCTCCTCAGGGATGGCATGCGCATTTCTGGATCAACGAGAATTCGACGAGCTCATGCGACACTCCGGCACCTCATTTCTTTAGTGAGAACATTTACCATCGCAGGTTACGTTTCATTACAAAATGCGGAGGTGATCGTTGAGGCCCTCGATGATTTGGGGAATTTCTTGAATGTCTCCCAGCGGTCCGGCTTCGCGGACAGAATTACCATTTCAAAAGACGACCTTATGCCTGTCGAAGGACAAATTGTCCATTCTGATAGATCAGCAAGCGTAGGCCTTAAATCCATATCGGACATAAAGGACAGGAGCATATCGGACAGTGTTACTGTAAAGGACAAGTCGGGCGTCCAATTGAAAGGGGAATCGGGAGAGCAGTTTAGTCCGCGAGCGAGGGCAGTATTAGATGTATTGCGCCTCGGAGGTCAATTTGGAATTAGAGATATTGCTTCAAATCTGCCCGAATACAGCGAGAAAATGATTCAGCGGGAACTTGTCGATCTTGCTGCAAAAAGCCGCGTGGTGAAGACAGGTCGAAAGCGTTGGAGCAAATACTCGCTCGCCTAGAGCGTTTATTGTGCATGCAATGGACGCCAGCAATGTGGCTCAATAAGGCGGCACTTTTGCCGAGGAGACCCAAAATGTGCCTGATTCTGACGGGGTTGACTGCCATGTCGCGGTGGCGTATTCTCTCGGGGTAACTTAGAGTCGAAAAAAGAGCCCAGTCTGGGCGTTTTTTCTTCTCATGAGTTATCCCCAAAGTGGGGGAGGGCGAATTGAAGCAGCATAGACGCTGCTGGTATATAATTGCGGCGATGCCCTTTCGGCAAAGGAAGGGCGTTCTGTAAGATGCCGCAGCCATGCGCGTCGTGCAGTGTGTACTCTTTCAGCTCTTTGATAATTGAATAGTGCAACGAAAAAATGCGGCTTTTTGTCCGCACGACTATTTATCTTCATCTTGCTTCATCTTCGATACAGAAATTTTTCAGTATATTGTCCCGCATCGGCTGAATGACAGCATGACAAAATTCCTTACTGGTGCTAATCCGCTGTACTGCCTAAGGCGAGTAACAGGGGCTAGCAAATTACTGGCGCACGAATAAAAAAGATTCGCTCGTGTCAGTATGAATTATTAGTTTGTCTTCGGTTATTAGGTGTAATTATTAGAAGACACACAACGCACGTGCATTCTCGTCGAAAGAATGCGTGTGCGGTCCCTTACCACTTTAGGATTTTCAACAGGTTGCAATTTCGCATCCATTGGATATCCGAAAGTGGTAAGGGATACAAAGGTCAATATAAAAACTATGAGTAAAGCATTAGCAACAAATGTTGCCACAGTGCTCGTTGGCTTCGGCCTCGTTATCGGTCTCTCGTTTGCATTTGCCGCTCCGGCAAAAGCGCAGAGCGTTTCCGATCTTCAGGCACAGATCAATTCACTGATGGCACAACTCGCGGCACTCCAAGGAGGAGCGTCCTCGAGCTCATGCTTCACCTTCACGAGAAATCATAAACAAAGTGACTCGGGAGGCGAAGTCATGGAAGTTCAGAAATTCCTAAACAAGTTCGCTGACACGCAGGTCGCGGTAAGCGGCCCAGGTTCTGTGGGCAATGAGACGTCGTTCTTCGGCGGATTAACGAGGGCGGCAGTCGTCAAGTTCCAGAACAAATACGCTGCCGACATCTTGACGCCGGTCGGCCTTTCGGCAGGAACCGGTTTCTGGGGTCCGAGCTCTCGCGCAAAGGCGAATGCCTTGTGCACAGTAGCTCCTGGTCCTGGTCCAGGTCCAGGCCCAGGTCCCGTAACGCCTCCCGTAACGGGAAGCGTCACGATTATGGCAGGAATGCAGCCGGCAAACTCGCTCGCTCCTGAAAACGCAGCGAATGTTCCGTTCACGAACGTCACTCTCACGAACAACAGCTCCGCTGCTGTTACGATAAATAGCGTAACAGTCGAGCGCGCGGGCCTTGCGCAGGATGCAGTCTTCTCAGGCCTCATTCTTCTCGACGGAACGATGCGTATCGGCAGTTCCAAGACGTTAAATTCCAATCATCAAGCGACGCTCGATGCGGCAGTAACACTGCAACCGGGCCAGTCCAAGATGCTCACTGTCGCAGCTGATATGAACTCTAGCCTCGACTCTTACGCGGGTCAGGTCGGGTCACTCTCTGTGATCGGAGTCAACACGACTGCAACGGTATCGGGCTCACTTCCGATAGTCGGTGCTTCTCACACGATGAACAGCACACTTACGATCGGTACGCTCGCGATGGCCGTCGGTCCTTCGGACCCTGACACGACATCGCTTGCGACAGCCGGGTCAGGTAAGTCGATCGGAACAACCGGCTTCATCGCAGCGGAAGTCCGCGCGACAGGAGGTAGCGCAGAGGACGTCTGGGTCAAATCAATCCGATGGAACCAGGGCGGCTCTGTTTCTTCAGGCGATCTCGCAAATGTAGTAACCGTCGTTGACGGCACGAACTACTCAATGGTCGTTTCTTCCGACGGCAAGTACTACTCGGCGACATTCCCCGGCAATGGCATCGAAATCACCAAGGGTTCTACCAAGGACTTCACGGTGAAGATTGACATTGTCGGCGGTCCGAACCGAACAGTTCGTTTCGACCTATATAAGGCGGCAGATCTCTACGTCGTAGGCGAAGTCTACGGTCACGGCATCACGCCTACACAGAGCGAAAGCGGCACTGCAGGCAACGGCTCCGAGTTCACTTCTGGAACCCCATTCTTCAGTGGTACTGTGATCAACGTTGACACGGGAACAGTCACGAGCATTTCGCGCGCGTCTGAAGTTCCGGCACAGAACGTTGCAGAAAACACGGCGGGTCAGCCTTTAGGCGGATTCGTAGTTGACGTCAAGGGTGAAGGAATCACTGTCCAACAGACGATCTTCAACTTCGGCATCACCGGCGGCAATGCAAACGCTGCAGACATTACGAGCGTCACGCTCACTGATGAAAACGGTGTTGTAGTTGCAGGTCCCGTTGACGGCGATGCATCACCGGCGACAGATTCAAAGGTGACGTTCACGGATACTATAACGTTCCCCGTCGGCAGACACATCTATACCCTTAAGGGTAAGCTTGGCACCGACTTCGCAAACGCCGACACGATCCAGGCTTCGACGACTCCGTCGACAGACTGGACAACGGTTAAGGGCGCAACGACGGGAGACACGATCTCGCTCTCCACGCTTTCGTCGGCTGTCACGGGTAACACCATGACGGTCCGCGCTGGTTCGGTAGCGGTATCGATCAACTCATCTCCGGCCGCGCAAAACGTGGTTGCAGGTGCGACAGGTTTACTGGTAGCACAATACAACTTCAACGCGACAGCATCCGGAGAGGATGTGAAATTCACGTCGGCGAAGTTCTACTGGGATGAGGTAACGACCCTCGTCGGTGGCGCTGCGACCAACTGTAATGCGTTTGACGGCGCCACGCGCCTCACGGATACAGCTGTGAACCGCTTAATTACGGATTCTGATGAAGACGTGACATTCACGTTCTCCACGAACCTCGTTGTACCGAAAGGCGCAACAAAGATCATAGGAATTCGCTGTGACGTCCCAGGAAGCGCCAGCTCTGGTGCCTTCGCATGGGATCTCAACACGTCGAGTGGCGACACTACCTTCTCTGGTACTGGCGTTGCTTCCGGCTCGACGATTACGCCGACGACTCCGTCGTCTGCTCTGACTGATGGAAACACAATGACGATTCAGTCGGGTGGCGCACTCACTGTAGCGAAAGACTCTTCGAGTCCGTCCTACACGATTGCAGCAGGCGGCACATCCAATGTGACGCTCGGCGTTCTTCGCTTTAATGGGACCAACGAGGACATGCGGCTTGATCGCGTTGGACTCGTTATGTCCAATGTCGCTGCCAGCTCCACTCCGGCTGACCTCGTACAGGTCACTCTGTGGGATGGCGCGACGCAGGTCGGTACGGCGACATTTTCCGGATCGGATCGATACGCAACCTCGACAATCGCGTCGGGCAGCACAGTGGTCATTCCGTCGAACGGCTTCAAGACACTCACCGTCAAGGGTGACCTTGCCGACATCGGCACAGGCCAGCCAGGCGACTCGGGTGTCTTAATCCAAGTAGACTACGATCAGGAATCGTCCGTTTCTGCGGGCGGCTGTTCGACAAGGGCATACGGCCAATCGTCAGGTGCGCAGGTTTGCTCCACAACTACGAGCGACACGGCAGTATCTGGCGTGCGTATGTTCCGCTCGTATCCGACGATCGCACAGCTCAACTCGCCTTCGACGACACTTGTCGGCGGAACGAACATCGAGCTCTTGCGATTCAGCATCACTGCAAGCGGAAACATGGGTCAAGCTGATCTCGGTATCCAATTGAGCGAGATCACGATCAATGCCGCTTCGTCAACAGGAAGCTCGGTTTCGGGCACGACTACCGTAGAGAACTTCGACGTCTACGCCTTCACTGATTCGGGAATGTCGCAGGGTGTGCCTGGCTTCACGAACGGTCTCATCTATGATGGCACCGATGGTGTAGGCCCCACGGGAGACAACGAGTTCGAACTTTCGAGCGTCCTTGATATCCCGAATGGCACGACCTACTACTTCAAGGTAGTGGCGGATGTTACGCTCACAGCCGGTACTGGTACATTCTCGGGCTTCATCACCGCGAAGCTCGTGGGTGACAGCGATTACCCGTCTCTCTCGACTTTGATGAGCGACGAGGCGACAATCGATGCACTATCGGCGGGCGACAACTTCATCTGGTCTCCGAACTCTACGACCACCGAATCCACGAGCGCACTTGCTCGCGCGAAGCTCGACTGGGCGAGCGGGTACGGGGTCCCGGGCCTCCCATCAACGGGTACGGCTGGATGGACATTGTCCAAGTAACCTAGGGTCCGTTCGGGTTCAGCATATTGCTGATATCCGAACCGCTCCTTGCCTTGCCGAGGCCTCGGCGTAGGCAGACCCTCGTGGCGACAACACGAGAATGCGAACCCCCCACTTTCGAAAGAAAGTGGGGGGTTTTGCGTTGAAATATTTTTCCAGTACAATTCGCACATGACAAAAAATAATCAGTTTATCGTGATAGTCGGTATTGTGATCGTTTTACTCGTAGGCGCCTTCTTGTTTTCTCGGTCGGGGGGTCTTCTATCTAATGCGCCGCCTTCGCTTGACCGACCAACGGTTTTCCCGGCTGATTTTGCAGAGAATGCGCGCACGGTATATACGGAGAACCTTGCAAAGATTAAAGAGAGTATAGAGACGAATCCCGAGAATACCGCAGCATGGCTTGATCTCGCCATCTACTACAAGATGGTGAACGACTACGAAGGCGCTCTCGAGGTTTGGGAGTACCTCGTCGCGAAGAATCCATCCGATGCGATATCGCTCCACAATATCGCCGAATACCATTTCCATACAAAAAAGGACTACCCTGCGGCAGAGCGATACTATCGTAAAGCGATAGAGGCGAACCCATCGCTTTCGATGAACTATTCCGATTTGCACGAGATGTATCGCTATGTCTACAAACAAGACACAGATTCTGCAATCGAGATTTTAAAAGAGGGAATATCTAAGGTTGATGTGCGAGGCAGCATTGACCTTACGACGATGCTCGCGAGATATTTCGAAGATAAGGGTGATCTA
>Ga0209211_10011873_pt1 | contig 11063 bp, 7 predicted proteins | sample RifGroA2_FD_183992 | JGI IMG/M metagenome (GOLD analysis project Ga0209211, IMG submission 183992) | Groundwater microbial communities from Rifle, Colorado, USA - Groundwater A2 (SPAdes) (version 2) | ecosystem: Environmental > Aquatic > Deep subsurface > Groundwater | place: Rifle, Colorado...
CCAAACGCTATTTCACCATCGGTGAAGTCAGCGAATTGTGCGGGGTCAAGGCGCATGTGCTGCGCTATTGGGAACAGGAATTCACCCAGCTCAAACCGGTCAAGCGCAGCGGCAACCGCCGCTACTATCAGCATCATGAGGTGCTGCTGATCCGGCGCATCCGCGAGTTGCTGTACGAACAGGGTTTTACCATCAGCGGCGCACGCAATCGCCTGGGTAATTCCGGCGGAACTTCAAGTGACTCCGGTGAAATGAAGAGCTCTGCTGTCACGCCAACGGCAGTGGTGAATATCCCAGCTTTGCGTCATGAGATTAGTGAAATTATTGGGCTGCTGAGCGCTTAAAAATACTTCATGATGCATACTGCTCTGTTATAATCCGCGCCCTCGGGGCGTAGCGCAGCCTGGTAGCGCACTTCGCTGGGGGTGAAGTGGTCGGAGGTTCGAATCCTCTCGCCCCGACCAGTTAAATTAAGTAGCTATGAGCCTGTTTTCTCTTTTGGTGGCGTATTGGTAGCGGTAAACATTGAGTCGATTTTGCCGCGCTCATTGCTCTTAATCTGCACCGTCAATCCACTTCGCATAGACTGTCATCAGCATATTCATATTGGTGTGACCTAGCTGCTTGGTTACCCACTCGGATTTGCTTCCGCCATCAGGTTTAGGGTGGCGTGCCTGTTAGCAGTTTCTCTCTCTCTCTCGTTTTCAGCACTTTTAGACCAGGATTCCAGCAGGCGCGGCGCAACGGCCGCTCTTCGCTGTAATGCGAACCTGTTGCAGGGTCGTTAATCCGTGTAATCTGCGGGTCAAGGTTTTCTACTCAGGCTAAAGCGCATGGTTTCCGTCCAGCATCACTTTCCCCCTCTCGCAGGCGAGGACAATGCAGACATCCGGCATTGGCTGGCCGCGTTGTCCGCCGCCTACCCGCCCGCAGAGCTTGCCCTGATCCGCCAAGCGTGCGAATTCGCCGCGCCGCTCTACCACGGGCAGACCGAAGTCACCGGCATGCCGCTGCTGCGGCACGCGCTCGGCGCGGCATCCATCCTGATCGGCATGCGCCTGGATCACGAAACCATCGCGGCCACCGTGCTGCATGCCGTGCCGGATTGCCTTGAAGACTGGGCCGAGCTACTGGCAGGATGTTTCGGCCGCAGCGTGACGGCTCTGGTTGAAGGCATCTCGCGGGTGGAGCGGATACGCCTGTTCAGCGAAATGCGCGGCGCGCAAGACAAGGACGAAGCCGCGCAGCAGATCGAGAGCCTGCGCAAGATGCTGCTGGCGATGGTGGAAGACATTCGCGTGGTGTTGATCAAGCTCGCCGAGCGCACCCAGACCCTGCGCAACCTGTCCGGTGCAAACCCGGAGCAGCAGAAGCAGATCGCGCAGGAAACGCAAAGCATCTTCGCCCCGCTGGCGAACCGGCTCGGCGTGTGGCAACTCAAGTGGGAACTGGAAGACCTGTCGCTGCGTTATCTGGAACCGGCGCTCTACAAGAAAGTGGCGAAGCTGCTCGACGAGCGCCGCGTGGATCGGGAACGCTACATCGAAGAGGTGCTCGCACAACTCAGGCAGGCGCTGGCCGAGGCCGGCATCGAAGCCGAGGTGACCGGACGCCCCAAGCATATCTACAGCATCATCAACAAGATGAAGCGCAAGCAGATTGAGTTCAGCGAGCTTTACGATGTGCGCGCCGTGCGCATGTTGGTAGGCGGCATGACACGGCGTCGCGAAGCGTCCGGGGCGGGAATGCCGCCTTCCGCCTCCTCCCGCAATCGGCTGCTTCGCAGTAACGTGTCGGAGGCGGACGATATCCAGAGTTGCTACGCGGCGCTCTCCGTGGTGCACGAACTGTGGCCGCCCATCGCCAGCGAGTTCGACGACTACATCGCGAACCCCAAGGGCAACGGCTACCGTTCGCTGCACACGGCCGTGACCGGGCCGCGGCAACTCGCGCTGGAGGTGCAGATACGCACGCACGACATGCACCACGATTCGGAGCTCGGCGTCGCCGCACACTGGCGCTACAAGGAAAACAAAAAGTCCGATGCCGGGTTCGACGACAAGCTCGCCTGGCTGCGCCAGATCCTGGCGTGGAAGACGGATCTGGCCGATAGCGGCGGCCTGCAGGAGCAATTCAGGAACGAGCTGCTGCAAGACCGCGTGTATGTATTCACGCCGCAGGGCAAGGTCATGGATTTGCCCAAGGGTGCGACCCCGGTGGATTTCGCCTACACCCTGCACACCGACCTCGGCCACCGCACGCGCGGCGCCAAAGTGGATGGCAGCATCGTGCCGCTAAAATATAAATTGCAGAACGGGCAGCGTGTGGAAATCCTCACCGCAAAACAGGGCACACCGAGCCGCGACTGGCTCAGCCCGCAGCTCGGCTACCTGAAGAGCGCGCGTGCGCGCGCCAAGGTGCGGCACTGGTTCAAGACGCAGAACCTGGACGACAGCATTGCACAGGGCAGGTTATTGTTCGAACGCGAACTGCAGCGCCTCGGCGTGAGCACCGTCAATCAGGAAAAGGTCGCGCAGCGCTTGCACTTCCACAAGCTGGAGGAACTGCTCGCCGCGCTCGGGCGCGGTGAAATCACCCCGCGCCGCACCGGCCTCGCCATCCTTCAGGAAGTCCCCGAGAAACCGGCAGCCATCCCCCGGCCCGTTTCCCACAAGCCCGCCGCGCAACGCGCCTCTTCAACGGATGTGCTGATCGAAGGCGTGGACAACCTGATGATCAAACTGGCCAAGTGCTGCAACCCCGAGAAACCGGATGCCATCATCGGCTACGTCACGCGCGACCGCGGCATCACCCTCCACCGGCAGGGCTGCGCGTTCATGCAGCGCGTGCCGGAAGACAAGCGAGATCGGATGCTCAATGCTGATTGGGCGGGGGAATAGGGAGAATTTGAATTGCTCAATGGCCGGAAAGTGTTGGGTGTTGCACCTCGCCAGCATCAGCTATCGGGTGAGTTGAAAAAATTAGTGCGTACGCAACGTTTCAACGACCGCTTCCAGGAAGGCAATCAGCAAAATTGATGGCACAGGTCTATGCCAGAAGCCGACGTTCACTCAATCGACTTGCCATTTCGTAGCTTATAAGCTACATTATTCCCATGATTGAAGTCTTCCGATACCAGACCGAAGAGGGTGAAGAGCCATTGACCGAATGGCTATGGTCGCTGCGAGACAAACAGGCGCAAGCCAAAATTCGTGTCCGTCTCAAACGCCTGGAGGCGGGGAATTTTGGTGACTGCGATCCAGTAGGCGAAGGAGTGCAGGAATTGCGAGAGCACCTTGGTGCGGGTTATCGAGTGTACTTTGGCCGACATGGACAGACGGTCGTGATCTTGCTGTGCGGAGGCTCCAAGAAATCGCAAACTACAGACATCAAGACCGCCAAGGAATATTGGGAAGACTGGAAAAGGAGACAAGCATGAGCAAGATACTTAAAGCCGCGGTATCTCACCACGATCGCGAAGTGGCCGAGCTGCGTGCAGATCGTGAGTTGGCTGTTGAATACCTGAAAGCCGCTATGGAATCTCTCGACAACCCGGATGACCGTGCAGCCGGCCTTCTTGCGCTGCGCACTGTGGCGGAAGCGTATGGTGGTCTTGGGGCGGTAGCCGCCGAAGCCGGAATCAGCCGCGAATCGCTGTATCGGACACTCTCTGCCAAAGGGAATCCGACACTGAAAACGCTGCTTGCCGTGCTGAAAGCCGTTGGAATGAAACTCTCGGTTGAACCGGAACATCGCGCTGCAGCATAGGCAGCCAGCAGACGCTCACCCACACGATGCGGCGGGCCAAGGCCACCCGGTTTCATAGCATATGGGTTTCATAGGGACGGAGCCCTATTGAATTCTTGGAGAATGGGACTCCGTCCCTATCCCACGCCGTCCCTATCCCACTCGCGCAGCCCTGCCTGCGCGTTCATGCAGCGCGTGCCGGAAGACAAACGAGACCGATGCTGATTGGGCGGGGAAATAGAGAGAGTTTGAATTGCTCAATGGCCGAAAAGTGTTGGGTGTCGCACCTCGCCAGTATCAGCTATCGAGTGAGCTGAATAAGTTGGCACAAAAGTTTCAACGACCGCTTATAGGAAGGCAATCAGCGCGTGCGGTGGGCAGTATCGTGCCAATAGCGGACGTAAGTAAATGGCAGAAATATCTCTTGAGCATATCTAGCTTGTCAATTACCATATTGAGTGAATTAACTCAGTATAGTAATCATGCCTACTAAACATTATCAGCGCCAAGAAGTTCGTACTCTGCTTGACCGGATTTCAGAGCCGCCGCGCTTTCTGATTTTCGTAGCCGGACCGCGTCAGGTCGGCAAGACCACGCTGGTGCAAGACGCGTTATCCCAATATGAGCACAGTAAATACCACTTCATTCCTGTCGATCAACCCGACATACCTCGCTTACCCGGATTTACGTCTAGCAAAGACACTGCCTATATTCAGGATGCCAGACCACGCGATACAGTATGGTTGGTAGAACAATGGCAGCGCGCCCGCGCGGCAGCGCGGGATTCTGAGGGCGGGCATATTCTCGTCCTCGATGAAATCCAGAAAATTCCCCGCTGGTCGGAAGCTGTCAAGGGATTGTGGGATGCAGACCGCGCCGAAGGATTGAAGCTGCATGTCATCTTGCTTGGCTCTTCTCCTTTGCTGATGCAGAAAGGCATGACTGAAAGTCTGACCGGTCGCTTTGAACTGATACGCGTCACCCACTGGTCGTTCCTCGAAATGCATGAAGCCTTCGACTACGATCTGGATGATTACATCTACTTTGGCGGCTATCCCGGCAGTGCTCCGTATATCCGTGACGAGCCGCGCTGGCGCAACTATGTGAGCGGCAGTTTGATTGAGCCGAGTATCGAAAAGGACATCCTGATGATGACGCGGGTGGACAAACCCGCGCTGCTCAAACATCTGTTTCATCTTGGCTGTAATTATTCTGGGCAGATACTGTCTTATACCAAAATGCAGGGGCAGCTTCAGGATGCTGGAAATACGGTAACCCTGGCGCACTATCTCGATCTGTTGGGCAATGCCGGTTTGATTTATGGCATACAGAAATTTGCTGGGCAAAAACATCGGCAACGAGCCTCGTCCCCCAAGCTAAATGTTCTCAATAATGCCTTGATGACTGCGGGGTCTGGATACACCAAGGCAGAAGCGAAAGCGGATCGCAGTTATTGGGGCAGATTGGTGGAAAGCACGGTGGGGGCGCATCTTTACAACACAGGACATCCTGACTGCCAACTCTACTACTGGCGAGAGGGTTCCAGAGAAGTTGATTTTGTAATTCAGGGAAGCAGGAAACTTACTGCCATCGAGGTGAAAAGTGGCCCTAGTTCTGGGCATGCTGGAGGCCTCGACGTATTCGCTGAAAATTTTGGCAAGTGCCGCAAGTTGCTAGTCGGCGATGGTGGTATCCCGATTGCCGAATTTCTTTCCTACCCGGCGGAGCATTGGCTTTGAATAAGACTGACAAACCCTTCCTCGTTCGACGCACCTGTACGCACAAGTTAGTCAATGCGGAAGAACAAGAGAGCCGTCCGTTGGAAAGCTATCGCGATATTCCAGCCTATGTGCTGCTTGGCGATCCGGGTGCAGGCAAGACGGCATCCTTCAAAAGAGAGGCTGAGGAATCTGGTGGTAAATATATCAGGGCACGTGACTTCGCTACTTTTGAGCCAGGGTCGGAATGCCAAGGCAAAGTTCTGTTTATTGATGGTCTGGACGAGATGCGCGCCGATGGAAACGATGGGCAGACACCGCTTGATCACATACGCAAGCATCTTGAAAGACTTAGTCGTCCGCGATTCCGCCTTTCTTGCCGCGAGGCCGATTGGCTGGGTGCGAGCGATAGCGAGGCCTTGAAGTATGTTTCGCCGGATGGCGAAATTATTGCCCTGCACCTTGATCCTTTGAGTAATGCCGATATTGCTGAAATTTTCAAGCATAAATCCGGCGTTTCCGATCCTGAAGCATTCATGCATCAGGCTCAGGAACACGGGCTGGATGAATTGTTGCGCAACCCGCAAACGCTAAACCTGTTGGTGGAGGCTGTAGGCGGTAAGGCATGGCCGCAAAGTCGCTCGGAAATTTATGCAATGGCATGCAACAAACTGGTAGGCGAAAAGAATTTGGAACACCGCCAGGCAAAACGAGAGAAAGCGATTCTGACAGAATCGCTACTTGATGCCGCCGGATATATGTGTGCCATCCAATTGTTGTCCGGCATTGCCGGTTACTCGCTGGATGAAGAATCGTCAGATGCGCAGCACTATTGCTGGAAGGATATGAAGGAACACAGCCTTCCGCTGCTAGCCGTGCTGAAAACTAACCTGTTCCAGAGCGACGGCGAAGAGTTGCGTATACCTGCCCACCGCAGCGTTGCAGAATTTTTGGGCGCGCGATATCTCGCTGCGCACATCGAAAGCGATGGCCTGCCGTTCGGTCGAGTGCTCGCCTTGATGACAGGCGAAGATGGGGGCGTAGTTGCTGACCTGCGCGGACTCGGTGCATGGCTGTCGGTGCATTGCCGCAGCGGGCGGCACGCATTGATCGAACGCGATCCCGTGGGCGTAGTGCTGTATGGCGATGTGCGCAATTTTCCGGCGCAGGACAAGCTGCATGTGATCGAGGCATGGAAACGCGAAGTGCAACGCTATCCGTGGTTTGTTTCTGAACGGTGGTCGTCCTCATCCTCTAATGCAGCCATCGGCGCATTATGTACGAAGGATATGGAAACATCGCTCCGCGAAATACTCACATCGCCTTCGCGGGAGGAAGCCGAACAAGCGTTGCTGGATTCTGTGCTTGATGCAATTTGCCATGGTGAACGGATGCCGTCGCTGGCTGATACCTTGGAAGGTATCGTGCGTGATGCCAGTTACTGGCCAACTATACACAACAGCGCCATAGCTGCGTTGCTGCATGTTGTGCCGGACGACCATTCCAGATTGTTGAAACTTGTGCAGGATATTCGTGCAGGCTTGATAGAGGATGGTGAAGACGATTTGCTTGGAACGTTGTTAAGCAATCTCTATCCACGTACTATTTCGGCAGCGGAAATTTTCAGCTATCTGCATCCCGAGAAGAGTGAACGCCATGTTGGTAGTTATTCAATGTTCTGGAGTTATGGGCTGCCGAAGGCAACAGAAAAAGATGATCTGCCACTGTTGCTCGACAAACTGGCAGAGATACGGCCTGCATTGCGGAATATTCTGGAGGATTACCGAGCAAACCGGATGGCAGGCGAGTTGCTGGTACGCGGGCTGGAAGAGCACGGAGATGGTATCACCGACGAACGTCTCTATCTATGGCTCGGCGTTGGGCTTGACGAATACGACCACCCCAGGCTTGACAGGGAATATGTCGAGCGCATTTCTGCGTGGTTTGCCGGGCGGCCAGAGCGCTACAAGGCTGTAATCGAACATGGTGCATCCCTATGTACAAGTCACGAAAATCCTTGGTATTGCATGAATCGTTGTGTGATGTGGCTATATGCCTCTACTGCGTCTGCCGATATTGGGATGTGGTATTTGGAAAAGGCGGCGGCAGAACAATATGCCGAGCTATCCCAATTTTATTTTGTCCAGTCCGTTCATCTACTGAAGCAACAAGGCGGACAAAAAGAAATGACTTCCCCCGCATTGGAATTCCTGGAGGCATGGGCTAATGCCTACCCAAAATTTCAAGCATGGCTTGAGCCTTTCATAGCATGTCCTATAGGAGACTGGCAACAGGAACATGCATTAATTGATCTCAAACTGAAGACCGAGCGCCAGAAGCACAAAAGCGAATTGATTCGCTATTATCGCCAGCATATTGCTGCCATACGTGAAGGCTGTGCATACCCGCAAATTTTCTACGATCTTGCGCGTGCGCATGAAGGGTTGTTATTGAATGAGGCGCACGGTGACACTCCACGCGAATGTCTCGAGAATTTTCTGGCTGGGGATGACGACCTGATCGCGGCGGCCTACTCGGGCTTCCGCCATGTACTTGATCGCGCCGACTTGCCTGACATCAGCGAAATTATCGATCTCGAAATCAAGGGAAAAATGCACTACATCCGCTCGGCCTGCTTGGTGGGTATGGAGGAGTTATTTCAAGAGCGCCCGGAGGAAGCACTACGGCTCCCGGATGAAGTGCTGTCGCGGTTGCTGGTTTTTCGTTTGAGCTATTCCGTCGGCAATGATCCGCCATGGTTCTCCGCGCTGGTGCGAATACGCCCGGCTTTGGTAGCGGACGCAATACTGGCATATGCACTGCCGATGCTGCGTGCCAAGAAAGAACACATTTCCGGACTTTCTCAATTGGTTCACGACGATGCTTATGCCGAAGTTGCGCGCCTGACGTTACCGAAGCTGTTAGAAAGTTTTCCTTTGCGCGCCAAAGCAAACCAGTTGGCTTTTATGCTCGATTCTCTGTTGAAAGGGGCGCTGCATTATCTTGACCGGAAATTTCTTGCCGCGCTGGTTGCCCGCAAACTCGAACTGGGTAGCATGGATACGGCGCAGCGTGTGTATTGGCTGGGCTGTGGCTTGTTGCTTGCGCCAGATGTTTATGAAACGCCGCTGTTTCAATATATCGGCAAGAGCGATGTGCGCAGGGGTTATCTGGCAAATTTTATTTATAACGATTTCGGAAGGCGCAGTTTGCCCGACTGGGTATCTATACCCGTATCTGTGCTGGCCCGCCTGATTGAGTTGCTGGGGCCCGGTTGCTCAAATCAACGGCGCAGTGGAATTGTCACTGCGGCCATGCGTATGGCGGACATGGTGCGTTCATATATCAATATCCTGGGTGGCAATCCAGAAGAGGCTGCAACCTGCGAACTTGAATGTTTAATTTCCTTGCCGGACTTATCGCACTGGCGCAACGAACTTCGCGGTGCATTGCATGGCCAGCGCATCGCTCGGCGCAAGGCAACGTTCCGCCGCTTGAGTGTCGAAGAGGTCAGCCGCGCCCTCGCCAACCTCCAACCTGCTAGTGTCGCCGACCTCGCAGCGTTGACGTTTGATCATCTTCGCGACATCGCCAGGAGAATTCGTGACGGCAATACCGACGATTACAAGCAGTACTGGAGCTATGGCGAAGGCAACAAGAAACTGGATAAGCCCAAACCAGAAAATGATTGCCGGAACGTTCTGTTATCAGACCTGAAGTTGCGGCTCGACCCGCTAGGTATTGATGCACAGCCGGAGGGAAATTATGCGGATAATAAACGGGCAGACATCCGGGTTTCATTCGGCGGGGCAAATGGATTCAACGTCCCAATCGAAATCAAGAAAGACACGCATGATGACCTCTGGCGCGCGATCCACGAGCAATTGATTCCCAAGTATGTCCGCGATCCCGGTGCGAATGGTCATGGTATTTATCTGGTGTTCTGGTTCGGCGGCAAAGGGATGAAGCCTCCTCTCGATGGCAAAAAACTCCGTAGCGCCGCAGAACTTGAAGATCGCTTGCGGCAGACACTCACCCCGGAAGAATGTCATCGCATCCAAGTTTGTGTAATTGATTGTGAGTTACCATTTTGAATTCAATGACGGCTATGTATTGCGGATGGCCACGAGTGCCCGGTTTAGTGCAGCTAACTTGTTCATCCAGTAAATCGGGCTCCATTTAGGGTGCTGCTGTGGTTTAGAATCAGGGCCGTTGCTTGCTGATTGCCGGGGATATAGCCACTAATTCCCGTGGCGTTTTTTTTGCGGTCAAGTACCGAATTGTGACGAATCATGCTCAACCAGCCGCATCACTATTGGTGATTTCATTGGTCATGGGTTATCATGGCTTGTCTCTGCGGAGGTTCGAATTCTCTCGCCTAGACCAGTTAAATCAAAAGCTTCAGTTAAATCGAAAGCTCCAGAAAATTCACTTTCAGCCTCATTCTTTCAGCCGATGCGCATCCTGATCAGCAATGACGATGGTTATTTTGCACCCGGCTTGGCATGCCTCGCCGAACATCTCGCCCGAGTCGCCGACATCGTGGTGGTTGCGCCGGAGCGGGATCGTAGCGGCGCAAGCAATTCCCTGACTCTGGATCGCCCGCTCAAGCTGAGCCGCGCCGCCAATGGCTTTTACTACGTCAACGGCACGCCGACCGACTGTGTGCATCTTGCCGTTACTGGCATGCTGGATCAGCAGCCGGACATGGTGGTATCCGGCATCAATGCCGGGGCCAACATGGGCGACGATACCATTTATTCCGGCACGGTCGCGGCGGCCACCGAAGGGTTTCTGCTCGGCATTCCCTCGATTGCGGTTTCGCTGGTAGGTAAGGAGTTCGCCTATTACGAGACGGCCGCCAGGGTTGCCGCCGAATTGGTGCAACGCTTTGCCAAGCAGACGCACAGCCATCCCTGGCTGTTTAACGTGAACGTGCCGGACGTACCTTATGATCAGCTGCAGGGCGTCGAAGTGACGCGCCTCGGCAAGCGGCACAAGGCCGAACCGGTGGTGAAAGCCAGCAACCCGCACGGCGAAACCGTGTATTGGGTCGGCGCGGCGGGCAAGGCGCAGGATGCCGGCGCGGGTACGGATTTTCATGCGCTGGCGCAGCAGCGCGCCTCGCTCACTCCGCTGCAAATTGATCTTACCCAATATGGGCAGCTCGATGCGGTTCGGAACTGGCTCGGTCAAATTCAGTAATGAACAAGAGTCTTCACGGCATCGGCATGACCTCGCAGCGCACCCGCGCGCGCATGATCGAGCGGCTGCGCGAACAGGGCATCAAGGACGAAGCGGTGCTGGCGGCGATGTTCGAAGTGCCGCGCCACCTGTTTGTCGATGAGGCATTGGCGAGCCGCGCTTACGATGACGTGTCGCTGCCGATCAATTTCAACCAGACCATTTCCCGCCCCTACATCGTGGCGCGCATGATTGAAGTTTTGCGCGCTGCCGGGCCGCTCAATCGCGTGCTGGAAATCGGCACCGGCTGCGGCTACCAGGCGGCGGTGCTGGCGCAGGTGGCCAAAGAGGTCTATACCGTGGAGCGCGTCCAGCCGCTGTATGAACGCGCCAAGCGGCAGTTGCGCGATTTGA
>Ga0209211_10011879_pt1 | contig 11062 bp, 6 predicted proteins | sample RifGroA2_FD_183992 | JGI IMG/M metagenome (GOLD analysis project Ga0209211, IMG submission 183992) | Groundwater microbial communities from Rifle, Colorado, USA - Groundwater A2 (SPAdes) (version 2) | ecosystem: Environmental > Aquatic > Deep subsurface > Groundwater | place: Rifle, Colorado...
GCCAATTTGCCTCTTTATAAATTTATCCGTCAAACATACAGGCTTAATGAAAAAGAATTTCGAATGCCATTGCCAACAATGAATATTTTAAACGGCGGTCGTCATGCTGACAACGGTTTGTCTATCCAGGAGTTTATGATAATTCCGCGCCATAAATTATTGCGCGAGCGTGTGCGTATGGGGTCTCAGATTTTTCACGCTTTAGCCGGTTTGCTTAGTCAAAAGGGATATGTAACTTCGGTTGGAGATGAGGGAGGCTTTGCTCCAGAATTACTTAGTAACGAACGGGCATTACAGGTGATTGTGGAAGCTATTAAATTAGCAGGTTTTGCACCGGGAAAGCAGGTATTTTTAGGGTTAGATCTAGCCGCTTCCGAATTTTATAGTCACAATAAATATTATTTTTTAAATAAAAAACAAGCTTGGAGCGGAGAGAAGATGGTTTCCAATCTTGTACAGTGGGTAAAAAAATACCCGTTAATTTTCATTGAAGACGGATTAAGCGAAGACGATTGGGTGAATTGGAAATTATTAACCAAAGAATTGGGCCGCAAAGTTACTTTAGTTGGCGACGATATCTTTGTGACTAATGTGGAAATATTTAGTAAAGGCATCAAAGAAGGCGTGGGCAACGCGATTCTAATAAAATTAAACCAAATTGGCACATTGTCAGAAACTTTCGAAACGGCCGATACTTTTATCTCTGATTTAGCGGTAGCGGTTAATTCCGAATTTATCAAAACCGGTTCCATGTCCCGTTCCGAAAGAGTGGAAAAATATAATCGTTTAATGGAAATTGAAATGGAGCTGGGATTATAATTATTTATTAAATTGTCATTCCCGCCGAAGCGGGAATCCAGTCGATTTGGTTGGATACTGGATTCCCATTTTTATGGGAATGACAAAATAAAATTGTATGAAAAAATTCAAAACAACACTTTTAATAATTGTAGATGGTTGGGGGGTTGGGAAATCAGACGAACCGGGCAATCCCATTAATTTAAAAACAGCGCCAAATTATTTTGCGGCTCTTAAAAAATACCCAAACTGCGAACTGGAAGCCAGCGGAGAAAGTGTGGGATTGTTTAAGGGTCAGGAAGGAAACAGTGAAGCCGGACATTTGAATTTGGGCGCAGGCCGGGTGGTAAAGCAGGATGCGCTATACATATCGGATGCGATTGAGGATGGAACATTTTATAAAAATCCCGCATTTCGTCAGGCCCTGCATCATGTTAAAAAATATAAAACAGCCGTTCACCTCATGGGTTTATTATCTAACCATAACAGCGCTCATTCCTGTCCGGAGCATTTGTATGCTTTGTTGGATTTATTGCATAAAGAGAATATCAAGCAAGTATATTTGCATCTTTTTACAGACGGCAGAGACTCAGGCCAATTTGAAGCTCATAAGCATTTGCGGATTGTCCAAAAATTTTTCCATGGCAATGAAAAAGTAGCGACTGTTATTGGAAGGTTTTATGCTATGGATAGAAATAAAGAATGGGATCGAACAAAAGAAGCATATGAGGCGATGGTTTTTGGTAAAGGTTTTAAGGCTCCAACCGTAGAGGAAGCCCTGCGAAATTGCTATGATAAAGGAAATACGGATGAATTTGTTTGTCCGACTGTTATTACGGCAAATAATAAACCGGTCGCAACCATCAAAGACAACGACGCTGTTTTCTTTTTTAATTTGCGGAGTGATCGCGCCCGCCAATTGACAAAGGCTTTTGTGCAGCCGGATTTTAAAGAGGTAAATCCCGGGGCATTTACACGGATAAAATATCCAAAAAATATTCGTTTTGTGGCCTTGGGTGATTTTGGTCCGGATCTACCCGGCGTGCTTACTGCTTTCCCCAGCCGAGATGTGAATAAAAGCTTGGCGCAAGTGCTTTGCCCTAGAAAACAAATGTATGCGGCCGAATCGGAAAAATTTGCCCATATCACTTACTTTTTTAACGGCGGTTATGCCCAGCATTTTTGCGATGAAAAATGGGTAAAAATTGCTTCACCAGTTGTGAAGAATTATGCGGAAAGACCGGAAATGAGCGCTAAACTGCTGGCAGATTATGTAATTGGCGCTATTGAATCCGGCCAGTATGAATTTATTGCTATGAATTTTGCCAATATGGATATGGTAGGGCATACCGGTAATTTTGCCGCAGCTCAAAAAGCGGTAAAATTTATTGATGAACAAATGGATCGAATAATTCAGGTTGTTGTAAAAAATGGCGGTCAGGCGGCAATAACAGCGGATCACGGAAATATTGAGGAAATGATAAAACCCGATAGCGGCGAGCCGGATACAGAACATTCTACATGTCCGGTTCCGTTTATATTAGTAAATTGCCATTTGAAAGCCCCGCATAATTTGCCAAACGGTAAACTGGCAAATGTTGCGCCAACAATTTTGAAAATGATGGGAATACCAAAACCCGCCGAGATGACAGCAAAGAGCCTGATTTAAAAATACTAATGATACGAATATAATGATACTAATATGCCAATCAATGGATATTTGTATATTTGCATCATTGTATTAGTATAATTAGCATATATGAATTATAAACCTGTCGTACTTGTAATTATGGATGGCTGGGGAGTGGCTCCGGTTGCCGACGGCAATGCGATTACCAAAGCCCAAATACCGAATTTTACAAAGTTTTTAAAAAATTATCCCACCATGACTATTCACGCTTCGGGAAACGAGGTTGGTTTGTTGTTTGGAGAAATGGGAAATTCAGAGGTCGGACACTTAAATATTGGCGCTGGCAGGGTTTACTATCAAAGCTGTCCGAGAATAAACCAAGATATAGAAAGTGGAGCATTTTTTAAAAACCACGCTTTGTTGTCTGCGATTGAAAAAGCTAAGACCAACAAATCAAAATTGCATTTAGTTGGTCTGGTAAGTTCCGGTAATGTGCATGCCAGCAATACGCATCTTTATACCCTGCTTGAGATGTGTAAAAGAGAAAAATTAACTAAAAATGTATTTATTCATGCGATTTTGGACGGCCGTGATGCTTTGTATAATTCCGGCAAAGAATTTATCTTGGAATTACAGCAAAAAATATCCGAAATAAAAGTCGGACAAATTGCATCTTTATCCGGCCGTTATTTTGCAATGGATCGTGATAACCGTTGGGATAGAGTTGAAAAAGCCTACGGGGCTATTGCGGAGGGTAAAGCCGACAGATTTGCCCAAGATCCGATCAAAGCAATTGACGATGCCTATGCGCAAAAAAATTATGATGAGGAATTTATTCCTACGGTTTTAACATCCAAAGACAAACCGTTGGCCACCGTGGCCAATGGCGATGCGGTTATATTTTTTAATTTTAGACCGGATCGGGCGCGTGAACTTACTCAGGCTTTTGTAGTGCCGTCTTTTAATAAATTTACAAAGGAGAATTTCAGCGATTTGTTTTTTGTGACTATGACCGAGTATGAAAAGAATCTGCCGACAGAGGTGGCCTATGCTCCGATTGTAGTTCATAATTCTTTGGCGGAAGTAATCAGCAAGGCGGGTTTAAAACAAGTTCATGTGGCTGAGACGGAAAAGTACGCGCACGTCACTTTCTTTTTAAATGGCACTATTGAGGATCCATTTCCGGGAGAAGACAGAAAGCTTATTCCGTCGGCAAAAGTTTCCAGCTATGATCAAAAACCGGAAATGTCCGCTTTGGAAATTACCAAAGAGGTTAATAAGTTTATTGACAGCGCTAAGTATGATTTTGTAGTTTTAAATTTGGCAAACGCCGATATGGTGGCTCATACGGGTGATTTGGCGGCCGGTATTAAAGCGTGCGAAGTAACTGATAAATGTTTGGGAGAAATTGCCGATCATGCTCTGGCTCAAAACGGCGTTGTAGTAATAACTGCCGATCATGGCAATGCGGAGGAAATGGCGAATTTACAGACCGGTGAAATAGACAAAGAACACTCTACCAATCCGGTGCCACTTATAATTATTGGAAAAGATTTTATGGGCCAAGCTGGTCCGGCAGGAGACGCTCCGGAAGGGGATCTGAGCTTGATGCAACCTGTTGGGGTATTGGCCGATGTAGCGCCAACGGTTTTGAAATTAATGGGTTTGCTTCAACCGGACGATATGACAGGACAGGCGTTGATTTAAATTTTAGCGCTGAGAATTTTTTTAATTTTTTCCACTACTTCCAGTTCAACTTCTTTAATAGTTTTATTTGCAATAGTAAACGAGGCAGTTTTTTTATTTCCTTCCGGTAGAAAGTTTTGTAAAAGCATTTTGGCGTCATGCTGTTTATCTACATACAGAAAGCCGTGCACTTTATTTTCGCCGCGGGTGTTTTCGTACAAGAGTAGAATCAGTTTTGCTTCAGGAGAATTATTTACCAATTCGTCTATCAATTCTTTTAATTCATCTTCGGTAGCTCCGGCTCTGGCAAAGTCTTCGCGGGTGATAGTAGTCCATACAAATCCGAGCTTTGGGTCGCTTTCCATATGAGTTAAAGCTTCTCCCCAAATTCGCAGAGACGAAATTGTTTTTGTTCTGAAAAGATGTTTGACAATTTTTTCTCTATCCGCGCCCAGGTTCATTAATTCACTGGCGGTATTTAATGTAAGGGGGGTGACATTGGTAGTTTTAAAACTTTGTGTCTGGCTTATCATGCCGGTGAGCAGTGTGGTGGCGATGTCGGCGTCAATGTGTGAAGCGGAAAGTTGTGTTATGGTTTTATAAATAATTTCTGAAATGGAAGTGGCATTAAGTTCTACAAAATTAACCTGTCCGAAATGTTCATTGCCCGGATGATTGTCAAAATTTATTACCGGAACTTTGTAAAACAAATCCGTATTATTAAAAAATATTTTTCCTAAAGATTCCAAATCTTGGGCGTTTATGGTGATTATTAAATCATATTTTAAACCGGATTGAGCTGTGCGTAATTCGTTTTTGGTAAGAATGCCTTGTTTGGGGGTTAAATAAATCGAAAGCCAGTTATCTTTGATGTCATAGCTTATAGTATCGATTTTTACATGAGAAACATCCACTTTTAAAATAAACTTTTGTAAGTGAGTTATCTGCGCTTGAATTTCTTCTACCCCTTTAATAAAATTTAAATTTCTCGGCAAAACAAAATTATCGGCAATAGTATCAACTTGCTTATTTTGTTTTTCCAGCCATTTTTTCCAGGCCACGGCTCCGCAAATAGAGTCTGTATTCTGGGTTGAGTTTAAAACCAGTAAAATATGTTTGCTGGACTCAAGCAAGTGTTTAAGTTGTTGTATGTCGTTTAAGGCCACGTTATACGGTTTTTAATGATTGAGAGCGGAATAGATAATATTATCAGCTGGGCGGTAATTTGTCAACCACGCTAGGCAGGGAGTAATTATTTGATTTTTTTGCCTTGTTTTAGTACAATACGAGGCACCTATGAAGGAATTACCAAAGGCCTACGAGCCGAAAAATTACGAAGACGCCATTTATAAAAAGTGGGAAGAATTAGGGCTTTTTAACCCTGATGTTTGTGTTGAAAAAGGTGTAACTAAGGCCAAAGCCGACTATTTCTCCATTGTTTTGCCGCCACCAAATGTTACCGGTACTTTGCATATGGGGCATGCGGCCATGCTTGCTATCGAAGATGTGATGGTTCGTTATCACCGTATGAAGGGTGACCGCACTTTGTGGGTCCCGGGCACAGACCACGCGGCCATTGCTACTCAAGCCAAGGTAGAGAAATTACTGATTGCAAAGGGATCAAAGAACCCGCGTCAGGAACTGGGCAGGGAAAAATTTTTGGACGAGGTAAAAAAGTTTGCTCAAGAGTCTCATGACACAATTGTTAATCAATGTAGGAAAATGGGCGCGTCTTTAGATTGGAGCAGAGAGGCCTTTACTCTGGATGAGCAGAGAAATTTAGCCGTGCGCACAGTATTTAAAAAAATGTATGATGATGGATTGATTTATCGCGGTTACCGGATTGTAAATTGGTGTCCGCATTGTTTGTCTACCTTGGCCGATGATGAGGTTGAATATAAGGAGGAAAAAGCAAAGCTATATAAATTTAAATACAGCCCAGATTTTCCGTTTGAAATATCTACCACACGTCCTGAGACAAAGTTGGGTGATACGGCCGTGGCGGTAAATCAAAAAGATAAAAGGTATAAAAAATATATTGGTAAAACATTAGAGGTAAAAAAATTTGCCGGTGGTCCTGATTTAAAATTAAAAATTATTGCTAGCGACGAAGTGGATATGGATTTTGGTACAGGTGCTTTGGGTGTAACCCCCGCACATAGTTTTGTTGATTATGAAATAGCGCAGAAAAATAAATTAGAGATGGTTAAAGTAATTGGTGAGGATGGAAAAATGACAGCCGAAGCGGGTAAGGAGTATGTCGGCTTAAGTGTGTTGGAGGCAAGGAATAAAGTGGTTGGAAGTTTGATTGAAAATGGAGGAATAGATAAGAATGAAACAATGCCAAGTTTTCAGCATAATTTATCTGTTTGTTATCGTTGCGGAACCGCCGTCGAACCGTTGCCTTCTAAACAATGGTTCATAGACGTAAACAAGCCTATTAAATCGCGGGGTAAAAAATCCTTAAAACAATTAATGCAAAAAGCGATCGGAAAAAAAGATGGTCAAATTAAAATTATTCCAGATCATTTTGAGAAAACATATTTTCATTGGATAGATAATTTACGCGATTGGTGTATTAGTCGCCAGATTTGGTATGGGCACCAGATCCCCGTTTACTATTGTAAACGGGGAAATCCCAAATCCAAAATCCCAAATCCCAAATGTGAAGAACCGATTGTGAGTATTGATACTTCCAAGAAGTGCCCGTATTGTGACGGAGAGGTTGTACAAGACCCGGACACTTTGGATACATGGTTTTCTTCCGGTCTCTGGACTTTTTCCACTTTAGGATATCCAAATTTGAAGGCCGATGATTTAAATAATTACCACCCAACGAGTGTGATGGAAACTGGTTATGATATTTTGTTTTTCTGGGTGGCCAGAATGATTTTAATGACCACTTATGTTTTGGGCGATATTCCGTTTAAAACAGTGTATTTGCACGGCTTGGTGCGTGATGAAAAAGGCGCCAAGATGAGCAAATCTCTGGGGAATGTTATTGATCCGTTGGATATGATTGCCAAGTATGGCACCGATGCCACGCGTTTGTCTTTGTTGCTCGGCAACACACCAGGCAATGATATGAAGTTGTCAGAAGAAAAAATTGCCGGCTTTAGGAATTTTACCAACAAGCTGTGGAATATTTCACGGTTTATGCTGTTGAATATTGAGAATCCAAAAATGGATGTTGCAGAGCCGGAAGGAAAAACATTGGCTGACGAATGGGTTTTGAATGGTTTAAATAATGTCGTTCAGGAAGTTTCTAAAAGCATAGAAGAGTTTAATTTTTCTATGGCTGGAGAAAAGTTGCGCGATTTTACATGGAGCGAGCTAGCCGATTGGTATCTGGAGATTGCAAAAGTTGAGGGCGGTAAATCCGACATATTAAATTATATTTTAAATACTATTCTCAAACTTTGGCATCCGTATATGCCATTTGTGACAGAGGCAATTTGGCAGGAAGTTTACAGTTCAGACAAAGCTTTGATGGTTGAATCGTGGGCAGAACAGAAAAAAGCAAAAGCAAAAATAAATGATTTTGAAGAAATTAAAAATACGATTACCAAGATTCGTTCTCTTCGCGCTGAATATAAAATTGAACCGGCTAAAAAAATAGGCGCGTTTATTAATATTGGTGACCATGAGAAATTGTTAAAAGAAAATGAAGAAATTATTAAATCTTTGGCCAGATTAGAAAAATTAGAATTTGTAAAATCCGGCGCTGAAGTTTCTTTGGATTTGGCCGGAGCAATTGATGTTTCCAAAGAAAAACCAAGATTAGAAAAAGAAATAGCCGAAATAAAAAAATATGTATCTGGTTTGGAAAATAAATTATCAAATAAAGAATTTGTAAAAAATGCTCCAAAAGAAGTGGCGGCCAAAGAGATGGAAAAGTTAAACGAAGCAAAATCTAAATTAGAAAAATTATTGGAGCAATTAAGTAATTTATAATTTTATTATGGTTAAATTTAATGAACGATCGCCTTACATAGAAAATCTGCATAAAGACTTTAAAGAAATTCCCGAACGAGGCGCGGAACTGTCGGATAAAGTAGATGGGATTGTGGTGGAGATACAAAATATCAAAGATGTAAAGAAAAAACAAAAAAAGTTAGAAGAATTGCTTAAACATATCCACCCTCTTTTAGATAGGGAAGTTTCCGAATTTTGCAAGCAATACAGCGGTTTACTATTAAAGCAAGGGTTTACCAAAGAAGATGTTTTTAATCGGGCCGTAGAGTTAATGATTGAGAATGTTTATAAATGGGATAATCAGGAAACGCGGAAATTGCAAGGTAAGACGTCCGCCCACTTTATCACATTCTTTTTTAGTAAGGTTATTTTATACAGAAATTTAGGTTCCATATTTGTAAGACCGGCTCTTACGGGGAAGAGAAAGGGAAATGAGATAAGTCTGAATCAGCCTAAATTTGCACGGGGAGGTGAGGTTGGTGGGTTCGCAAGGAAGGCTCTTTTGCAAGATTCTTTAACAGATAAAAAAACGGAAGAATTTATTTTGGACGCCATAAAGAAAGAGGAATTAATGATGGGGAAGGATGCGATACTTGAGAAATTATATACGGATGAGGATCCTTTTTTAAGTTTGGTAATAATATTAAGACTTGGTTTTGGCGCGGATCTTTTAAATAAATGGAAAGAAAAATTTGATTTATCGGTTAAAAGCGGGAAAATTGAAAAGCATAATCAAAAATATATTCCGAATGTTAGTGGAATTATTGAAAAACATTCTGATGATGAGAATGTTCTGCGGGAAGTGGGGGATTTGATAGGCTTTTCCAGAGAGAGGGCTAGACAAAAAGAAATACAGGCTTTAAAAATCTTAAAGGAGCAACTGGAATCAGATAGTAAATTAGAGGAGCAAAGATCCGCATAATTTTGTTTATTCGAAATAATTAAGTAAGCTAAATATTTTACTCATTCATTTCTTAATATGTCAGTTAATACCAACCCGCAAAAAATTGAGGAGCTTTTGTCCAGAGGAGTAGAAAATATTTATCCTAAAAAGGAATTTTTGGAAGCGCGGTTAAAATCTGGTAAGCAATTAACTCTCTATACCGGCTACGATCCAACCGCCCCAACTTTGCATATCGGACACGGTATTACCATGCTCAAACTTCGTCAATTTCAGGATCTAGGCCACAAGGTAATAATGCTTATTGGTGATTTTACCGGTATGATTGGCGACCCAACAGACAAAACTTCCGCCAGACAAAAATTGACTCGCAAACAAGTATTAGAAAATTGTAAGAATTACCAAAAGCAAGCGGCCAGCATTCTTAATTTTAAGGGCTCAAATAAGGTGGATATAAAATACAACAGCAAATGGTTGGCTAAAATGAATATGGAGAAAATGTTGGACTTGTCATCAAACATTACTGTCGATCAATTGTTACAGCGTGATATGTTTGAAAAGCGGCGCGTGGAAGGAAAGCCGATTTTTCTTCATGAATTTTTGTATCCTCTCATGCAAGGTTATGACAGTGTGGCTATGGATGTGGATGGTGAAATAGGCGGCAATGACCAGACATTTAATATGTTGGTCGGGCGAGATTTACAAAAAATATATAATAGTAAAGAAAAATTTGTTTTGACAACTAAACTATTGGTAGATGCCGGCGGTAAGAAAATGGGCAAGACAGAGGGTAATATGGTCGCCTTTTCTGATACACCGGAAGATATGTTTGGTAAGGTAATGAGCTGGACGGATGGAATGATAGCAAATGGCTTCGAATTGTGTACGACTTTATCAATGACGGATATTAATAAAATGCAGGCAGAAATACAAAATCCACGAGATCAGAAATTGAAACTTGCCTATGAAGTAGTAAAAACATTTTTGGGGGAGAAATTTGCTCAAAAAGCCCAGGAAAATTTTATTAAAACATTTTCTAAAAAAGAAACACCGGACGAGATTGCTGAGTTAAAACCTAGCGCCATGGATATTCTCACGGTATTGGTAGAATCAAAAATCTGTACCAGTAAATCCGAGTCGCGACGAGTGGTGGAGCAGGGCGGTGTAAAAATTAATGATAAAAAAGTGGAAAGTATTGATGCGCAAGTTAAATCCGGTGATATAGTTCAAAAAGGCAGCAGGTTTTTTGTGAAGATAAAATAATTTTTTCTAATAATTGATTTTAATATGCCAAACAAATCATTCTTCCATGCTGACTTTTCTCGGCTCAGGTGGAGCGGGGACAATGCTGTCTATCCGAATTCTAGGAGCGGTTTCCGTCTCTCGGTGAGGGTCGAAGTTTAAGATTTATATACATCTGCCATTTTCTACCATAGTCAACAATGGTTGCAAACTATTTATAATATGGTATAATATAGAGGATTCAACCTTAGTTTATAAAATATATGATATTACCTCGTTATCCGCGGCAGAACATTTTAGCCGATTTAAAGCAACAAAAAATGGTGTTTATAGGAGGCCCAAGACAGGTAGGTAAAACTACTTTTGCCAAGCAGATAGGTCTTAACAATCCTGTTTACACTTATTTAAATTGGGATAATCGCGATGATAGAAAAAAAATTATCTCATATACATTTCAGCCTGACAGCAAGCTGATTATTTTTGATGAAATCCATAAATATCGCTCATGGAAAAATTATGTTAAAGGCCTCTATGACAAAGAAAAAGAAAAGTATAATATTATTGTAACTGGCAGCGCGCGTCTAGATGTGTATCGCCGCGGAGGAGATTCTTTAATGGGCCGCTATCATTATTATCGTCTCCATCCTTTTTCCATGCGTGAAGCCATTGGCTTACCGCCCGCGCTGGAAATTTTTAAACCTTTGCAATTTCTCGATCAGGGGATTGCCGGGGATGAATTGTTTAATACCCTGCTAAAGTTTGGCGGGTTCCCCGAGCCATTTATCGCGAAGGACGAAACGACCTTGCGGCGTTTTCATAATGAGCGGCTT